>ERZ809207.986-NODE-986-length-9423-cov-4.389944_pt1 | contig 9423 bp, 10 predicted proteins | sample MGYA00520515_ERZ809207 | MGnify/ENA primary metagenome ERZ809207 (study PRJEB31570, sample SAMEA3213009) | Homo sapiens | biome: human-gut; feature: human gut; material: fecal | place: Sweden | collected 2011 ... | reverse complement strand
CGCAGTCGCCCTGCAAGTATTTTTCACGCAGTATGCAGCAAAATTTGCCGAAAAGGCACGTGTATACGCTTGTGAAGACAGGTTCTTACAAAGAAAAAGCTTGCAAACAGACAGGAAATCCGTTATAATAGAAATCAGAAGGCGGCCGTTTTCAAGCCGTTTCACTGATTTGCAAAGGAGAAAGAATATGGCCAAAAGACAAAAGCAGCTGCGCCGGGTAGATGATATTCATAAGCCGAAGCCGTTTCTCCGGTTCCGGTTCCGGGCAGTAGTGCTCTTTTTTATCGTATGCATTTTGGCCAGTCTCGTGTATTACATGATTCTGGCAAACGCAGATCCCAGCAACGTGATTACTGGGTAGGAATATCCTCCGGCAATTGTGTCGGGCGGTATTCTCCGGCTGTTGCGTCCCAGCGGAACGCGGCGGCCTCCTCGGGAGCATCGTGCAGCAAAAGTGACTGCAAACGCGGCTCCAGTTCCAGTGCCCGCGTAACAGATACCAGCAGGCTGTTTCCGGGATTTGCAAGCTCTAGGCCGGTTTCAGAGCCTTCCAGCAGCTGCCAGCCGGTGTCTCTTGCGTCCCACACCTGATCCTGAAAAAATACCAGATGAATTCGTCCGGTTTCATAGGCGCGGCGGGAGAGAAATACCAGCCGTGCATCGTTTTTGTTTTGCTCCATTGCTGTCCTCCATGCAGACATGCGCCAGATAAAGTGCGCGTCCTGAAATCCGGCATCCGTGCAGGAACAGCCGGATACCGATATATTATTATATCGCAGTTTTCGGAAAATTGCAAGTGCAGGGGGAGCATCTTTCGGCGAAATGGCAACATGCACAAAATCCACAGAGATTTTCCTCTGAAAATCGAAAAAAAACTGACGATTTCTGCTTGACACCAAAGGCGGATTTGTGGTATAATAGTTCTTGTACTGTCAGAGAGACCGGTTGTAATCTTGCGCAATGCCGGCAGTGCAGTCTAACCCAACTGCCCTCTGCCTGGTTCTCGTTTTGGAGAACGAGATTATTTTTGATAGAAGTTTTAATGGAGGAATTGACTATGGCAACAACTATGCCGAAGGCTGGCGAAGTAGATCGCAAGTGGTATGTGCTGGACGCTGCTGGAAAGCCGCTGGGCCGTGTTGCAGCAAAGGCTGCACACCTGCTGCGCGGAAAGCACAAGCCGACATATGCACCGCACGTTGACTGCGGCGACAACGTAATTATCATCAACTGTGATAAGGCTGTTCTTACCGGCAACAAGCTGGAAAAGAAGTATTATTACTGGCACACAGGCTGGATCGGCGGCCTGAAGAAGACCCAGTATAAGGTTATGATGGAAGAAAAAGCAGATGAAGCAATGATGATCGCTGTTAAGGGAATGCTCCCGCACAATACCCAGGGCGCAAACCAGCTGAAGCGTCTGCGTACTTATAAGGGCGCAGAGCACAAGCAGGCGGCACAGAAGCCGGAAGTTTGCGAGTTCTAAGGGAAAGGAGCAGAGAAGATGTACGAATCTAAGGTAAAATATTATTATGGTACCGGCAGACGGAAGCACTCTGTTGCAAGAGTTCGCCTGTATCCGGGCAACGGCAGCATCACAATCAACGGCAGAAGCATTGATGAATACTTCGGCCTGGATACACTGAAGCTGATCGTTCGTCAGCCGCTGAATCTGACAGAAAACATGGACAAGATGGATGTTGTCTGCACAGTTACCGGCGGCGGTGTTACCGGTCAGGCCGGTGCAATCCGTCACGGCATTTCCCGCGCACTGCTGGTTTACAGCCCGGAACTGCGTCCGGTTCTGAAAAAGGCTGGCTTCCTGACTCGTGACCCGAGAATGAAGGAACGTAAGAAGTACGGTTTGAAGGCCGCTCGTCGCGCACCGCAGTTCTCCAAGAGATAATTTTATCCCGCTTGGGATTACACAAAAGACCTCGAAAACCTTGTGCTTTCGAGGTTTTTGTTATAATAACAGCTTTACCGCAAATGTGATAAAAACGCTTCGCCGCGCGACTTGTGCACATTTTCCAAAACGGCTGGATGCAGCCGAATTTTATCGTATAAAAAGGAAGGAGTATTCCAATGGCGGATTTAGAATTTTTAAAGGTATACTGGAAACAGTATGTACTGCTTGAAAAAAGAATGCTGGATTTATCAGATTATGTAGCAATACATCCTAAGAACTATGCCGTATTTTCCAGTCATTTTATCTCGATGTATTTGACTATTTGCAGCGAAATAGATTCCATTGCAGATGAATTCTGCAAAGAATTAAATATTACTGAAAAAGAACGCTTTGGAATTCACAACAAAATCAATCATATTGTAAGTAAGTATAGCAATCTTGAAAGTTGGAGATGTGCCACCAAATTTCCGAATGAAGGAATTAACATTGTACCTTTTGCTAAATTCATTGATAATGAATCAGCAGATTGGTGGAAGGTGTATAACAATATAAAGCATAAAAGAACAGAGAGAAACGGCGAACAATACAATTATGAATTGGCAAACCTAAAGAATGTTCTGCATGCACTAGCAGCGCTGTATATGCTGCTATATAAAATGCAAAAAGAATTTTACCCGGATTGCGCCTATGCGTGCAAATCCGACTTGTTTGAAATTGTTATTGTTTGAACAAACTCTTAGCTCTAAAAAAGTCGCATACCAAAGACACCACCGTCTTGTATGCGACTTTTCTGTTCCATAAAATTAAATGTGGAAAAACCTGTCCGCCGTTTTAATTCTGCCCTGTCCTTTTATTCCACCGCCGGTGTAACCAATCCGTTTTCATCAATGGAAATGTGGTAGGCAGAGGAGAGATCTTCCATGTTCCGGAAAAAGGTGCTCTGCTCTTCCGGCGTGCCATAGTAGATAACCTGGCAGTTTGTCTGCCGTGCCGGGATCAATTGCAATTGCGTTTCGTGGGCATCTGCGGTTCCGCTGATGTGCAGCTCTGCCAGCATGGTGTCCATGGACTTGCCATTGAACCAGTAATTTCCCATGGAGTAGAGAATGGGCTTTCCGTTGTAGAATTCGATTCCCTGTAGACAGTGGGTGTGATCGCCGATCACAGCATCCGCGCCGGCATCAATCAGACCGTGCCCGGTTTCTGTCTGATATTCTTCCTGGTAGGTAGCGGTTTCCACGCCCCAGTGCATGTAAACCACTACATAATCCGCATTGGCAGAAGCCTCTTTGGTGCGCTGATACAGCAGATCTGGTTCTACTGTCCGGAATACGCCGGGGCTGTTTTCCGTAGCACCTTTGGTCTCTTCCACCCATTCTACCCGGGTTCCGGACAAGAATGCCACGGTAAATCCGTCTAATTCATAGTAGTAAATGGAAGAGGCTTCGTCCAGATCCTTTCCGGCACCCACATAGGGAATGTTTGCATTTTTCAGAGTGTCCAGGGTATCCAACAGGGCATCCTCGCCGTAGTCATAGGTGTGGTTGTTGGCCAGGGAGACAATATCTACCCCTAAATCGTGGAGCACACTGACATTGGCCGGATCGCCCCGGAAGGTAAAAGGCTTTCCGGGGAGGGCAGAACCGCGTGTGGAATACTGGAACTCATTGTTGATAAAACAGATATCCGCATTCTGCATGGTCTGCACCATAACCGGATCAATGCATTGGGTGATATCCTTGTCATGATCCAGCCAATACTGTGTGGTGCGCGCTCCGTCAGCTACGCTGATATCACCGGAAAAACAGAGCGTGTAATCAAACGGCTCCTGGGGCGGTTCAGTGGGCGTTTCTTCTGCCGTGCTGCCGGAATCCGCCCCGGTGTTTTCTGTGGCAACCGGTGTCATACCCTGCGCACTTCCCGGCGCATAGGCTTGTTGAATCCTGGGGGCTTTTCGCGTGCCATGAATGGACAGAATCACAATCAGCAATGCCACCGCAAGCAGACTGATAAAAATGACAGGCAAAAATTTGCGCCCGCGTTTTTTCTTTTCAGATCTTTTTTCAATGTACATGTAACAATTCCTCTCTTTGCGCAGTTCATTTGACAGAAACAGACTTCTTCATATTTTACCATATTTACCGGAAAATGTCTATGGAATAATTTCCCGAAAATGCGGCAACCTGTTTTGAAAAAAACGTGACATGTGCTGAAAAAGCGTTTTGTCACCCGGATTCTTTCGTGAAATAGGTGTCTTTTATTTTGAAATCTACGGTTATTCTGTCAAAATGCAGAGGAAAATGCGGCTTTTCGAAAAAAACAGAAAGCGCTTTTAAAATTGCGTGGAAAAATTCACGATTATGTGGTATACTTTATGTGTTAAAAATGGAGCAGTCCGGGCAGAAGACAAATTTTGCTGTTCGCTGCTGCGTCCGTTCGAAGGAATTGGTACGCTATCATCATGTACAATTGCTTTGGAAAACAAAGAGGAGGTATCTTTCATGAAAAAGGTGCAGTTTACAGAAACTGTTTTGCGGGATGCCAATCAGTCCCTGATGGCAACCCGACTGCCCTATGCAGATTATGCCGACATTTTGCCGGTAATGGATCAGGCGGGGTATTATTCCATTGAATGCTGGGGCGGTGCAACATTTGACTCCTGCCTGCGTTATCTGAACGAAGATCCGTGGGAGCGCCTGCGGAAGCTGCGGAAAAATCTGCCGAACAACAAGCTCCAGATGCTGCTGCGCGGCCAGAACCTGCTGGGCTATAAGCACTATCATGATGATGTGGTAGAAAAGTTCATCGAGCTTTCCATTAAAAACGGAATTGACATCATCCGTATCTTCGATGCGCTGAACGATTTCCGGAACTGTGAAACCGCACTCAACGCAACGATGAAGTATGCAACCAAGAACACCATCGCTTCCGGCTGTATCTGCTACACCCAGAGCCCGGTGCACACTGTAGAAAAGTATATTGAAATGTGCCGGGAACTCAAGCGCATGGGCTTCCAGACTATCTGCCTGAAGGATATGGCAGGCACTATGACACCATATGAGGCAGAGCACCTGATCAAGGGCATCAAGGACGCAGTAGGCGATATGCCGCTGATTCTCCACACACACAGCACCACAGGTATGGCTTATATGACACTGACAAAGGCCATTGAATCCGGAATTGACGTTATCGACACGGCAACGTCCTGCTTCTCCGGCGGTACTTCTCAGCCGTCTACAGAGACCATGTTCTATGCCTGCCAGCAGTATGGTATTGAAACCGGTCTGGATGAGGACAAGATCAATGCTGTCAATGATTACTTCAAGCCGATTAAGCAGAAGTATATCGACAACGGTCAGATCAACCCCAAGAGCCTGGGCACAGATGCACAGGCACTGGTATATAAGGTGCCGGGCGGCATGCTGTCCAACATGATTGCCAATCTGACAGACATGAAGGCAATGGACAAGTTTGATGCAGCACTCCAGGAAATCCCGAAGGTTCGTGCTGATATGGGTTATCCGCCGCTGGTTACACCGCTGTCTCAGATGGTGGGCAACCAGGCTGTTACCAATGTGCTGGTTGGCGAGCGCTATCGCCAGATTTCAAAGGAAATCCAGAACTATATCAAGGGCGAATACGGCATTGCGCCGGCACCGATCAGCGAAGAGCTGCAAAAGAAGGTGCTGGGCGAAGGCGGAAAGCCGGTAGACTGCCGTGTAGAAGACCAGAAGCGCACCGGACAGGAAATGGAAGATGCAAAGAAGGCACTGGGCGATCTGGCAAGATCGGAAGAAGACCTGATGAGCTATATCTGCTATCCGGATCAGACTGTGAAATTCCTGGAAAACCGGAAGGCGCAGGAAGAAAACGAAGCAGTCTATACCATTGAAGCAATGGACTAAGGAGGGTGTTCTATGCCACAGATTGGAATTCTGGCAAGTAAAATGAGCATCGGAGATGCAGCCATTACCGCTGTTTTTGGCTATGTTGTTGTCTTTTTCGGTCTGCTGCTGCTGATGCTGGTGCTGTATATTATGGCAGCCGTTTTCAAGAGCCAGGCAAAGAAGAAGGCACAGGCAGAAGCTGCGGCAAAGCCGGAGCCGGCAGCAGCCGCTGCACCGGAACCGGAAAAGCCTCTGGCACCTGGTTCCGCTGGCCATATCAAGCGTTTTGATGTTCCGGATAAGGAAGCAGCCATGATTATGGCGATTGTTGCAGATCAGATGGGACGGCCGCTCAACGAGCTGCGCTTTTTGTCCATCCGTGAGGTAAATGAGGAGGCAAACGAAAAATGAAGTATAAAGTTACGCTGAATGATAAGGTATATGAAGTAGAAGTAGAAGCAGGAAAGGCTGTTCTGCTGGATGAATATGAAGCGTGCGCACCTGCCCCGGCCGCAGCTCCTGCTGCTGCACCGGCACCGGCTGCTCCGGCACCTGCCCCGGCCGCAAAGGTAGATCTCAAATCCGGCGAACCGGTGAATTCTCCGATGCCCGGCAATATCCTGCGGGTAGAGGTAAAGGAAGGCGACACCATTCAGGCTGGTCAGCTGCTGGTTGTGCTGGAAGCCATGAAGATGGAAAATGAAATCCTGGCACCCCATGACGGCACGGTTGCACAGGTAGTGGTTTCAAAGGGCTCTGTTGTAGAAACTGGCTCACCTCTTGTCGTTCTGGCGTAAAGGAGGGGTTTGCATGAATATCATTGAAACCCTCCAGAATCTGATGAATGACTCCGGTTTCGTCAGCTTTTTTGCAGACGGCGGCTGGAAGAACCTGGTCATGATTGCGGTTTCCTGCCTGCTGCTGTATCTGGGCATCAAAAAGCAGTTTGAACCGCTGCTGCTGGTGGGCATTGCCTTCGGCTGTCTGCTGGTCAATGTATCCAACTTCTTTGTGGACGGTGTCAGTTCCTCCAATGCGCTGTACCATCCGGAACTATGGAACGCGTTCCTGGAAGAAGGCGGAGAATACTATCATAGCTATGGACACATCATGGCAAACGGCGGCCTGCTGGATATCCTTTATATTGGCGTAAAATCCGGCCTGTACCCGTCCCTGATTTTCCTGGGCATCGGTGCCATGACCGACTTTGGCCCGCTGCTGTCCAGCCCGAAGAACCTGCTGCTGGGTGCGGCTGCACAGATGGGCGTATTCCTGGCATTCTTCGGTGCAGTCTGCCTGGGCTTTAACGGCAACCAGGCTGCATCCATTGGTATTATCGGCGGTGCAGACGGCCCGACAGCCATCTTCCTGACCAGTAAGCTGGCACCGGATCTTCTCGGCCCGATTGCCATTGCAGCATATTCTTATATGGCGCTGATCCCGATGATTCAGCCGCCGCTGATGAAGCTCCTGACCACAAAGAAGGAACGGGAAGTCAAGATGGAAATGTCCCGTCAGGTCAGCAAGACCGAAAAGATCATCTTCCCGATCGTCGTTTCTCTGGTGGTTATCCTGCTGCTGCCGTCCACCGCTCCGCTGATTGGCTGCCTGATGCTGGGCAACCTGTGGCGGGAATGCGGCGTGACCGAGCGTCTGTCTGATACCGTACAGAATGCACTGATGAACATTGTTACCGTATTCCTGGGCATCTCTGTTGGTGCAACTACCGTTGCTTCTTCCTTCCTGACCCTGAATACCCTGAAAATCGTGGTACTGGGTCTGCTGGCATTCTGCTTCTCCACAATCGGTGGTCTGCTGGGCGGTAAGGTAATGTATATTGTAACTGGCGGTAAGGTAAATCCGCTGATCGGTTCTGCCGGTGTATCCGCAGTGCCGATGGCTGCCCGTGTTTCTCAGAAGGTTGGTCAGAAGGCAAATCCGTCCAACTTCCTGCTGATGCATGCAATGGGGCCGAACGTAGCAGGCGTTATTGGCTCTGCTATCGCAGCAGGCTTCCTGCTGGCAGTATTCCGCTAAGCAAAGCAAACGGATTCTACAAAAAACAAATGCGTCTGTACAGACTCTGAAAATCAGCGGCTGTATCCGGCACGTACTGACATGGATTCCTACGGGGAACAATGGCAGGCATCCGGGTGCAGCCGCTTTTTCGGCGAAAAATGGGCGCACCGGACAAATTGCGCGTTTTTTCTGGAAGAGGGAGAAAAGGAAACGGCCGAATTCTTGTACATATCGCTGAAATCAGTGCCGCGTACCCGGATAACCACAATTCGATTGCATTCCGGAAAAAATTGTGGTATAATGAATGCAGCAAATACGGAAAATAGGTGAGAAAAATGCGGATTTTACATACAAGACCAGATGAAGACGGCTATTTCATGCCGGCGGAATTTGAACAGCATATCGGCTGCCTGATGATCTGGCCCACACGGGGAGATTCCTGGCGCAGCGGCGGCTGGCCGGCAAGAAAGGCATTTTGCGCTGTGGCATCTGCCATTGCAGCTTCTGAGGAAGTGACTATGTTGGTTGATCCGGCACAATATGAGACTGCACGCGCCATGCTGCCGCCGGAGGTACGTCTGGTGGAAATGACAACCGATGATTCCTGGGCACGGGATGTGTGTCCCACCTTTGTCCGGAATGCAGCGGGGGACTTGAGAGGCATCGACTGGGGCTTTAATGCCTGGGGCGGCCTGGAGGACGGCTTGTACTTTCCCTGGGACAAGGACAACCATGTGGCCAGAAAGGTCTGTGATCTGTATCGGGCGGATTCCTATGACTGCCGGGACTTTATTCTGGAGGGTGGCAGCATCCACAGCGACGGCCAGGGCACAATTCTGACAACAGAAGCATGTCTGCTGAGCCGGGGACGCAATCCGCAGCTTTCCAAGGCAGAGATTGCAGAAAAGCTGTGTCAGATGCTGGGGGCACAAAAGGTGCTCTGGCTGCCTCGTGGCATCTATGGAGATGAAACCAACGAGCATGTGGATAATATCTGTGCATTTACAGAACCGGGACATGTGGTTCTGGCATGGACAGACAACCCGTCCGATCCGCAGTATGCCCTTTCCCACGCCTGTGATGCATACCTGCGCAGCCAGACGGATGCCAGAGGGCGGGCAATCCAGATTACCCGTCTGCCCATTCCGGAAAGCCCGGTTTGCATTACCGAGGAGGAGTGCCGGGAACTGGATCTTTGGGACGGCGAGCCGACACGGACACCGGGAGAGCGGCTGGCGGCCTCTTATGTGAATTTCTACATTGCCAATGCTGCTGTTGTGGTGCCGCAGTTCGGGGATCCTATGGATGAGACTGCGTGTGCGATTTTGGCGGAGGCGTTTCCGCAGAGAAAGATTGTTCCGGTTGCTGCACGGGAGATTCTCCTGGGCGGCGGCAATATTCATTGTATCACCCAGCAGATTCCTGCCGGGGAGAGGAGTGTTGAAACATGCGTCAGAGAAAAGTAAGTGCGATTCAGATGGCCTGCACCGCAGACCGGATGGAAAATTGTCAGAAAGCAGATCGGCTGGTACGGGAAGCGGCCGCAGCAGGTGCCCAGATTATCCTGCTGCCGGAGCTGTTCGAGCTGCCGGATTTTTGCCAGGAGCG
>ERZ809207.982-NODE-982-length-9466-cov-3.235788_pt1 | contig 9466 bp, 9 predicted proteins | sample MGYA00520515_ERZ809207 | MGnify/ENA primary metagenome ERZ809207 (study PRJEB31570, sample SAMEA3213009) | Homo sapiens | biome: human-gut; feature: human gut; material: fecal | place: Sweden | collected 2011 ... | reverse complement strand
TATTTGCCATAACAGAGGTATCTATAAACCTTACATTCATCTGTTACACCCCCAGCCATGAATAGTCTTTTGTTTGTTTTGACTGTTTCAGTGAATCAAGTAAGCTTTCATCAATCATCGCATCTCCCAGCCCACCTGCTGCCAACATTGCTGCAAAATTTTCAATATCCATAAATGCTTTAATTTTACTTGTACCTCTGTCTTTCTCTCTATAAACAACAGACACTCCCATTAATTCATCCTTTTTATATGCATTTAATAACGTAGCATTATGTGTTGTAATAACAAGGTCAATATTTCTCTTTTTTCCTATTGCAATCAGCTGTTCAATCAGTTTATAAACTCGAGCCGGATGAATACCATTGTCTAATTCTTCGATTAACACCATGCTTCCTTCTTCACCAATCATTGCTGCTGTTAATACCGCAATACATCGTAATGTACCATCAGATAATTGCCGTGCATCTACTAATTCCGTTGAATTCAGATTTCTTTCACGCAATGCAAAAATCACATCTCCGATTTTTGTCTCAACAAACTCAATATCTTCAACATCATTTTCCGGTAACTCTTTAATTACGTTCAGCAATTGTTTCTTTTTATTTTTATCTTTACACATTTCATTCAAAACAGCTGAAAGATTATCACAATTCTGTCGTAGTTCAACATCTGTAATTCTTACATAATCTCTGATTGCAGAAGGAACAGGATCCAGCATTCTAATATTTTTCAAATGATTAATTACACGCTCCATCCACGCAACAATCATTCTCTCATCTTCTGTATCTCTACGCATTTTAACAGCCATTTGAGGTAAAATAGCTGAAGAACGCACGCAAATAGTATCTGGATCATTTCCTCTGTTTCCATTTTTGTACTGTACCTTAATTTCTGCTCGCCCCGATTCTGCTTTTTTAGTTTTAAATACTTTATTGCTTTTCGGTCCTAAGCTATCACGCTTTACAAGATATAACCCTTCCTCTTCAATTCCAACTCGATCTCCAACTGCTATCTTTATTTCATATAATAAATCTTTCGTTTCATCAAAATCAATCAAACAGCCAAGTTTAAATGAATTGGTTTTAAATCTTGCACATCCCCGGCTTCCACCTCGCACTACAGTGCCTGTACTTTTCGTTCCGTCTAATATCGTACTCAGATCAATTCCTGTAGCTGCTTTTGCTAATATAGTAATTCCTTCTATTGCATTACTTTTTCCAGATGCATTTGTTCCGATCAAAGTTGTCAGAGATTCTATATTCAATTCCGTCTTCTCAAAACTTTTAAAATTTTCAAAAATAAAACTTTTTATCATGTAATCTGCCTCCCTAACTTAAAATAATTATTGTATCATCTTCTAACTGTGCTTTTAATTTTCTTTTAAGTTCTTCCGCAAATTTATCAATATCTTCTTCTGTTTCTAACGTATAGGTTCTCGCACCTGCCACGTTACTGATGGATACATTCTTACGTTTTTTTTGCATTAGCTGTACTGGCGGTGTTACCGGCTTCAGTGGTTCTGTATGACCGCCACCTGTTGGTGGTGTCACCGGAGTTACAGGCGGTACTGGTTTTGGACGATGTACTTCTTCATACTCTGTGATTTCATCCATGCAACGAAGCTTTAATGTATCACTTTCCAGTCTGATATTTTTAACTGCTGCAATCTCATGGGATGTATCCAGTTTCTGCTTCAGTTCTGCAAAGGCATTTACAAACTTGTCCCTGAATACAGATGCAAATTCTTTTTGATCCAGCGTATGTAACACCTTCTCCAGATCGTCATCCACGATTGGACGCATCTCTTCTGCTTCTTTTTCAAGTAAAGCGCCATACTGCTGTACAAACTTCATAGACATATCCGGCAGTTTCTGAATCTGACTAAATGGATTTTTCGCTGTCACAATCGCTTCCATCTGGGCAACATTATCTATGATTTCCTGTTCACGGACATAGGTCTTACTGTTTTCAAACATCTGGATCTGTTCCAATGCTTTTTCGAATATCTTTTTCTGACCACCTTTGAAGAAATCAAATACCGGTGCAGTATCATCTGCATCGTCTAACAGATCCTCTCGCTTTTTATCTACTGTTTTAAAAAACTCTACCGGCTCTTTGATAGCCAAAAGTTCTTCCAGATTTTTCTTTGCCTGTTCCATTAAGGATTTGCATGGCAGCTTCGGATTTACACGATATTCAATCATGATTTCACCAAAAGTATCCAGCTTATCCTGTGCTTTATTCTTAAAGCTTCTCATGATGGTATCGTCATCATCACTGGATAAGGAATAGCCAAAATAATCCTTCAATACTTCTTTTACGGAACGGATCTGTCCGTCTGTTGCTCTTTCCCGGATATCAATGAGCAGTTTCTCAACAAATTCACGTTTCGTCAGATAGCGTACTAATTCATCTTTTGTATTAGACAGCATGGATAAGCTCTGGCTGTTATAGGTAAGGGAAACTCTCCCCATCTTAAAGAGCATAGCAACCAGCCACTGCACATCTTTCGGGTCAAAACCATACGGTGCTGCCCCGAATTTATCCTGTAAAGATTTCAGGGATGTTTTCATATGTCTTGCATTGTTCAGGCTGATCACCTGAATCACTTCTTCCAGTGCCAGTTTATTCGGTGTGGTGTCACTGGTACCAAGGAAAGACAACTGACCGTCATTGCCATTAAATACAGCAGCAATATCGGATAATTCCGGCGCGGTCTCCATATAGGTCAGCTTGTTATATTGCATAGCCACCAGTTTACCAAGTGCTTCATTGATACGACTTGCCGGCTCTTTTGCTGAGATATTTGCTTTATCTCCATTCACATAGATATCTGCATGTTTCAGGGCATCCTCAATAAAGATACGGATACGATCTTTCTTTTCAATACGTTCATCTTCTTTTGCACGACGGATACTGTCAAAGCTTCCTCTTGCTCCAGAAGCATTTTTATTCAGGAACTTATAGATCTTGATAGAATCGGTAATCTCATCCAGGAAGGTACTATCGTTCGGTAATTTTACAATCACACTATGTTCCTGTGCGGAAAGCATACGCAGAGCAGAATCCGGATAATCTTCCCCATATGGTGTGATGATGGATACCCCGATATCATTGGACTGATTCCCCTTGAAATAACGATCATCTACCTTCTGGTTGAATGGGAATAAATACCGGCTGCTGTAGCGATATTTCTTATCTGTAAAGATTTCCTCGAAGATTACGGTAGATGCTTCTCCGATAATCTCTCCCATTTCTACAGACTCATTGTTGATGGCATTATTGATTTCCTGTTCTTCATTGGTCAGAAAGATATAGATTTCTCCATTTTTCTGCACCAATGTCTCTCGAATCAGTTTCTTTAAAGATTCTTCGATCTTGCTACGGATTTCAATACGGTCGTCATCTATATTAGAGATCATCAGTGTGGTAAGGTTATCTACATTTGCCTTGATCTCTTTGACATATTTAATCATAAACAGAACTTTCAGCAATTCCACATCGAACTCATCCAGTCTGCTATTGTCTTCTGCATCGGTAATGACCTGGCTGTGCTGATGATCAATGAATTTATGCAGCGGATCATAGAAATAGCTGAACGGTACCAGTACACCTTCCTGGCTGTCTTTTAACCGGATGGCAGATTCCTGGAACAATGCCAGCATAGAACGGGACTGGTCAGATAAATGCTTTCCACTGGCTCCATGAGTACGCACAGCCGTCAGTACCTGTCCAAGCAGGTTAAACTGGTATGGGATAAACGGATAGCAGTCAGCAAAATCCGTCTTGTCTGTGTATAATTTTTTATCTGCAGTATCCGCTGTAAATGTGATTAGATTCTTGATAATAGATTCTTTCTGCTCGTATAACAGCTTCAATGCAGACTCTGCAATCTCATTTTTCTCCAGGATACGTTTCCGGATAACTTCATCTACATTGGATGCAGACAGAGATAATCTGGTGTCGAAACGTCCCTGAATCTTGGAGAAATCATTGCCTTTTGTCTTTGTGATAGAGTCAATATCTTCCTGGCTGGTAACGATCACCCATGCTTTTCCTCTGCAGGCAGTTCCCAGATCTTCTACGATGGTCTGCAGATTCAGCATTAACTGGGTATCATCAGCAATATACTGTCCGATCTCATCTACAAGGAAAATGACATGATGGTTCGGACCTTTTTTCTCACAGTATTCTTTAACTAAAGATACAAACTTCTCAATACTGAGATCATAGCTTCCTTTTGCGTTTTTACACCAGTTACGGGCAGCTTCTTCACTCATGAAATCCATAGCTACAATCGTTTTTACGATTTTATCCTGGATAACTGCAAAAGCCTGTCTCTTCTTCTCCCATGGTGCACCTGCAATCTCCTGGAATTTTTCTTTGAACTCTTCAAATCTGCCTTCATTGTCCAGCTGGCGTTCAAATTCTGCAAGATAAGGAATGGAGCCGCAATAGCCCTGCATTTCATTGAATACCTTCATGAAGACTTCCACAATGGCTTTGCAGATCCTTTGGAATCAATATTAAGTAGCATGACATCAGAAGAAATGGTTCCGGAATTGGTCATCTTTGCAATCAACATCGGATCATCAATTTTCTTTCCATCTGTAAAGTATTCGATGGCTCTCTTTCCTTCTACTACACTGTTTTTTAACAGATAAGAAAGAATCTTCAAGAAGTGAGATTTACCACTTCCAAAGAAACCGGAAATCCAGACACCCATTTTGTCTGTATTGTTATGGATCCCCTTTTCATAGTTATCGAAAAAATCACGGAAATGTTTTAATAATTCTTTTGTTACTACATATTCGTCCAATTCCTGATATACGTTTTCTTCATCAGACTGACCAACTTTGATTACGCCCTTAATATCACGGTCAATCTGTTTCTCAAACATCTCTTTAATCTGCATTTTTCTTCTCCTTTGTTTTACACAAGCCGGAATGCCCGGTAATAATTTCTGGAATCCATCGTTCCAAATAATTTCAGATCCTGTCCGCTGTATTCTCCAGGATAAAACATCACAACCGGCACACTGTCCAGTACCTGATGTAAATTGTTCAAAATATTATGGCTTGCAATGATCGGATGGCATTTTCCAACTCCTGTCAGAAAAATTACGCTGTCTGTCAGATCTTCCTGTAAAATCTTTGAGATAATCAGGTTCAGTTCGTTCGTTTCATCCAGTCCCAATGTCTCTACCAGACTGTCTGCCATATCAAAAAAGCCATTGTCTTTTTCCAGATCAAAGAAGGCTTCCAGATATCCTTCTTCCTCCAACACCTGAATCATCGTATGAAACAGGTCGAATTCTATGATTTTAAAATCTTTATTGCCATTATTGATCCGGTCTTTTAAGTATGCGATATGATTGCGCACTTCCAATTCAGCTCTCGGATCGTAATCAAACACATAATATCCGACTTCATTTCCAAGTCCTTTATTTTCACGGAAAGACTTTTCAGAAATCTTATCCTCAATCCGGTTCAGTCTTTCTTCCAAACTTAATCTTGCCATCCTTAGACTCCCTTCACTGCCTTCAAGTATTCTCCAAGCCCCTTTGCAGTCAATAATTCTTCTGTCCGGTAATCAATATGAATTGGCTTGATTGTTCTTGGTTTTGCACTGCTTTCCAGTAATCCTGCCTCAAACATCATTCTGGTAAAGCACTGTTTTAACTTCCGTACTGCAGTATCCGTCCAGCCAGCAACCACATCACTCTGCATTGCCTTATCTGCAAAAAAGACATTCAGATCCCGGTCTGTGATCTCTTTTTCACCTAATCGAATCTTCTCGGCGTATATTTCATGTAAAAACTCAAAAAATAATCTGCTGTCCATCAGAATTGCAATCAGATTCAGAATCTTTGCGGTTTCTACATCACAAGTAATAAATGTCTGTAATACTGCTTCCGGTAAGGCAGATACCCTTCGGTATGTTCCATTTAACACCTCATAGGCTCGATATTCTGCCTTCACCTGATAGATATTTTCCTCCCAGGCAATCTTGCGGATGTCTGCCTTGCTAAGTCCTTCCAGAATATAACTTGCTGTTTTTCTGGACTCTTGCAGCCAGAATAATTTTGATGTAAGTCCTGCACTGTATTCCATTACTGTCCACCATCCTTTGTTTCCTGGCAAAGCGGACATTCGCAATCCGCTTTCGCTACTTGCTCATGAATGCAGCCACCCTGCGGCTTGCCTTCATAATGGACAATATCTCCGAAATCACAATCTAACTTCTCGCAGATCTTTTCCAGAACCTTCAGGGAAACCAGCTCTCCATTTGTCATTTTTGCAACGGTACTGCTGCTGATTCCCACTTGGTTCATCATATCCACTTTCTTCATATTTTTATCGATTAATAGCTTCCATAATCCATTGTATGATACTGCCATATGTATTCCCTCTTCGTTATACAAAACTTATGGTTTTTCTGTATTTTGAAAGTATATTATTTCTTTTCGTTCTTATACTCTCAATCTTTATTATTGTATCATACTGTATGTTTTTCTTCAACGATAAGTGCAAATGATAGCTTCGACTTTGCGAAAAATTCATTTGAAAAATCTAATGATAGCCCATAAAAGCTGCTCCTATTCTTCCAAATACATTTTCAGTGCATTATAGCAATTCAATGTCTCGTTATCTGCATCATTGAAATTCTGAGAAAAGGTCTGCAGACTTCCTGTTGGATCCGTAGCCAGATTTGTCAGCGATATATATGCATCATAGAACTTTGAAAGTGCTTCATAAGCATCTTTGTACTCTTCTGGTGGATTTTTTAATTGCTTCATCAGTGAGTTTACGGTGTCTTTATTGCTATTGATATCCGCTATCTGTCCACTGAAACTGCTATCTGAAAAGAGATTTTGCAGGGCATCATTAAAATCAGATACATAGTATCCATCCGGTTTTGTATATTTATCTGTCTTGCTGTCACTTTCTTTATAAATAGCGTTGTACCATACCTTTTTAATCAGATTGCCACAGGTTTCTGCATCACTTGCACCAGAAAGCATGGAATATGCTGCCATATTCAGATTTGTCCCATATTCCTCGCTCTGCTTCTGAGCCTCTGCTGCTGCCTTTTCTGCCACATTCTTCTTATGTGTCTGTACTCCAATGGCTGTGATCATTGCTACAGCAATAACGGCTATCGTTGCTATCGCAATTATTTTCTTTGATTTTTTTGTAATCTTCACACCGGTTACTTCTACCTGTTGTGGTGCTGTTTCTGTTTCAACAACTTTCTCTATTGGGCAACCACATTTTGGACAGATATCCATCCCATTTTCCAATTCTGCCCCGCAGTCTGGACAGTATTTCTTTTCTTCTGGAATCAGAACTGCTCCACAATGTACGCATTTTTTCGCCTTATCTGATATTTGTTCGCCGCAATTCGGGCATGTTGTCATAGCCATAATCTTTTTCCTCCGTGTTTTTCATTTTCAATTCCATCTCTACCATTTCCAGTAGTTTTTCCAGTCTGCTTTTCTTTGACATACGTTTCACAGTCCCTGCGTCATGATATTTTATATACTGGATCACCTCAAAAAAATTCTCTGATGGCAGCTTTTGTTTATGGTATCCTTCTGTACATTTCATTTTCTGTTTTTTGAAATATTGAGATTTATTTGTTCTGTAATTTTCATGAAATAGTTTTTTCACCTTATCTTCCTGCAGATAAACAATCCATCTTGAAAAGGCTGTCCTTACAAATACAGCATTACTACTGACACTGTAAGATAACTGGAACCATTTGCAGATTTTTTCTATATTACTTTCAGTAGGTGGAAGCTGTTTTAGATCTTCTCTATTTTTCTTGTTTTTTGCTTTTTGTATGCTACTAAATTCCCACTCCAATTGTTTCCAGTTTTGCTTCTTGCCACAACATTTACACACTGTATACCCTCTGAAAATCATACTTTTAGGAACTACCACTTTTCTTTCTGCCAACATACTTTGCACATATCGACAGCTCTCTGTATGTAACATCCTCGTAGCATCATTTGCAAAGCAATTCTCTGTAGCTGTCATGCCACTATATTGTTGGAGGCATTGATAAAAAATCTGATAGAGATAATTAGCATCATGTTTCGCATAATGAAGATAATTTGGAACATACTCAATACCAGAACATATCAATGCATTTTCAAATCCAATCTGATCATTACCACTTCCTGCAATTACTCCCAAAACGTCTTGTAGAACCACTACTCTGTGCCTTTTTATCGTGATACCATATTTTCTCATATCTCTCAGGAATAACTCATAAGTATCTCTGCTCCACACTATTAAATGACAATATTGTGGAAAAGATTGTGCAAACTTTTCGAGCACTGCTTTTTCCTCGTTGCCTTGCATAATATTTGCTAATGGTGTATGCGATAGGATTTCTGTTTTTTTATTAAATAGTTTGGGATCACTTAATCTGATCGCCTTAGAAAATGCTTTTACTTTTTGTATTTGTGCATCAGCAGCCACTACCCCTATCTGAATTGCTTCCCTCCCATCCAGATCAGATGTTCCTGGTGCCTGATTCCACTCTATATCAAGAAACAGATATTCAATTTTTTCGCTTTTAACATCTTCCACTATTTTTTCCCTTCTTTGTATGCCTCAATCTCATCTGCCCAATGATCGTCCATAAAATCCATCATTGCATCACTTTCAACAGCTTTTGAAATTGCTTTTCCTACAGCTTTAAAATTTAATTCAACGCCCTTGGAATCATTTTCATATGTTACAGATCTGTTTCTGGCAATCCCTATCTTCTCAGCCTCTCTTCCTGCGTCAATATTTGCACCAAGGAACAAAAACTCCCATCCGCACTCTTTCTTCGCTTCAATCTTTCTCTTGATCTGCTCCTGTGTGAAATGCTCACTGGAATTTTCTAAACCATCTGTAGTAATAACAAATATGATTTTTCCTGCCCTGTGATCCTCCGGAAGATGTTTCTGTACATTTTCCATTTTTTCAATCGCTGTTCCAACTGCATCTAATAAAGCAGTACAACCACGCACAAAGTATTCTTTTTCCGTAAGTGGTGCAATGATATCCACCGGAAATCTATCATGGATGATATCTACTTCATCATCAAATAAAATAGTAGTCACATTCACCTTCTTTTCCTGTGCCTTTTGTTTTGCAATCATGCCATTAAAACCACCGATCGTGTCACTTTCCAAGCCACCCATTGATCCACTTCTGTCCAAAATAAAAACCAACTCAGTTAATTCTGTATTCATGTGATTTCCTCCTTACTGGCTTATTTTCAAGCCATCATGGTATCCCCTTGTGGGATTTCCTCCTCTGATATTTGTTGTTAATCACATTTTATCTACAGAACCAACTGAGTTGGTCGCCTGTCAGGTGACATTGCACCAAAATATTTTGTTAAAATACTGGTTGTCCGTATGCATCCAGTACTTCATTAATTTCAAACATGTCATAAATCTTAT
>ERZ809207.981-NODE-981-length-9468-cov-4.364708_pt1 | contig 9468 bp, 8 predicted proteins | sample MGYA00520515_ERZ809207 | MGnify/ENA primary metagenome ERZ809207 (study PRJEB31570, sample SAMEA3213009) | Homo sapiens | biome: human-gut; feature: human gut; material: fecal | place: Sweden | collected 2011 ... | reverse complement strand
GCGGCTGGAGCATCCGCATCTGAAGGCAAAGTCCCAGCCAATCTTTTTCTGGTCCTTTGTCTGGCCGCCGGTCATCGGAATCGGCGCAGTAATTGCCGTCCGCCTGCTTACTCTATGGCTGTTCCCCCACCTGGCGCAGATGATTCACTTTTTTGCGCTGATGCTGATAATTCCCCTGCTCTGGTTTCTGGTGATCCGGATTGTCACACTCTTTACCCAGTCGGTTTCCATGGACGACTGCAATGTGCAGTTCCAGTTCAGCCACGGCTCCACCTTTCACACCATTACCGTTCCGCGGGATCATATTGTCCGCGCCGATCTGATGCAGACACCCATCCAAAAGCAGTACGGTGTCTGCCATCTCTATCTGATCTGCAACGGGCCGAAGCAGCAGCGCTTTAAGCTGACAGCACTGCCGGAACAGGCAGCACGCACCATAATTGCCGCCCTGAGCGCAGATTCTCACGAAAGCGCACTTTGATGTACTTTTTCGCACAGAAATCAATTTTCATGATAGCCTTTCCCCGGAAGGGTGCCTCCCCACGGGATGGGAAGGTAACCCAAAGGGACAGAGAGGAGCCTCACTTGTCGAACTTCATGATTTTACGCAATTGAAATCAGTATATTTTTGAAAATTGATTTCTGTGACTTTTTCGAAAAAGGCATGGACAGCAGGAAAAATTTATGCTATAATAAGAGATAAGAACCATTTTTATGGGTTATCTGAAAGCATTCACACAGGAATGCCTTCGAAATACAAAGGAGGACCTTGTATGTCAAAAAAGCCGTATTATATCACGACGCCGATCTACTATCCGTCAGGAAATCCCCATATCGGGCACTGCTATACCACAGTTGCCTGTGATTCTATTGCACGATTCAGACGAATGCAGGGCTATAATGTGATTTTCCTCACCGGAACCGATGAACACGGTCTGAAAATCGAACAGAAAGCGGCGGAAAAGGGTATCACGCCGAAAGAATATGTAGATGAGATCGTCAAGACCTTTAAGGCACTGTGGGAAAAAATGCACGTCAGCTATGACCGCTACATCCGCACCACTGATGACTACCACATTGAAACCGTACAGAAGATTTTCAAGCGCCTGTACGATCTGGGATATATCTATAAGGGAGAATACAAGGGTAAGTACTGCACACCGTGTGAGAGCTTCTGGACAGAGTCTCAGCTGGACGAAAACGGCTGCTGTCCGGAGTGTCACCGTGAAGTAACAGAGGCCAAGGAAGAAGCTTACTTCATGAAGATGGCGCCCTTTGCAGAGCGTATCGAAAAGCTGCTGCTGGAAACCGACTATCTCCAGCCGAAAACCCGTGCAGTAGAGCTGGTCAACAACTTTATCAAGCCGGGTCTGGAAGATCTGTGCGTTTCCCGTACCTCCTTCACCTGGGGCATTCCGGTTACCTTTGACCCGAAGCATATTGTTTACGTCTGGGTAGACGCACTGTCCAACTACATCAGCGCACTGGGCTATGAAAACAGCGCATACCACGATTTTGACAAATACTGGCCGGCAGATGTCCACATGGTTGCCAAGGACATTATGCGGTTCCACGCCATTATCTGGCCGGCAATGCTGATGGCACTGGATCTGCCCCTACCGAAGCATCTGGCTGTTCACGGCTGGATTACCTTCAACGGACAGAAAATGTCCAAGTCGCTGGGCAACGTGGTAGACCCGTTCCTGCTGGCAGACCGCTACGGCGCAGATGCCATCCGTTACCATATCCTCCGGGAAATGGCACTGGGCGCAGACAGTTCCTTCTCCAACGAAATCATGATTAACCGCATCAACTCCGATCTGGCAAATGGTCTGGGCAATCTGGTTTCCCGTACCGTGGCCATGGTGGACAAGTACTTCGGCGGCACCCTGCCGGAAGAACGCCAGCCCGGTGAATTTGATGACGAACTGATTGCCGCAGCCACCGGCCTGAAGGAAAAGCTGGAAGGCCTGCTGGATCAGACACAGCTGAACCACATGCTGGCCGAGATCTTCCAGGTGGTTTCCCGTGCCAACAAGTATATTGACGAGACTGCGCCGTGGGTTCTGGCAAGAGACGAAGCAAACCGCACCCGTCTGGCAACGGTTTTGTACAACCTGCTGGAAACCATCCGCATTGTCACCGTTCCGCTGAGTGCCTTTATGCCGGAAACCATGCCGAAGATCTGGGAACAGATCGGCGCATCAGAAGCAGATGTGGCATACAGCACCGCAGACCAGTTCGGTACACTGCCGGCAAATGTAACGGTACACAAGGGCGATATCATTTTCCCGCGTATCGACGTGGAAAAGGAAATCGATGAGCTGAACCAGCTGATTCTGGCGGCACAGCCCAAGGAAGAGCCGAAGGAACCGGAATTTACACCCCAGCCGCTGGCAGAAGAAATCGGCATTGAGAAATTCGGTGAGGTAGATCTGCGCGTGGCAAAGGTTGTTGACTGTGAAAAGGTCAAGAAGTCCAAGAAGCTGCTGAAGCTCCAGCTGGATGACGGCATGGGCGGCAGACAGGTGGTTTCCGGTATTGCACCATGGTACAAGCCGGAAGACCTGATCGGCAAAAAAATTATGCTGGTGGCAAACCTGAAACCGGCAAAACTGTGCGGCGTGGAAAGCTGCGGCATGATCTGTGCGGCAGATATGCCAAACGGCGATGTCAAGGTGATCTTCCCGGATGAGAGCCTGCCGGTTGGCGCAAAGATTCGATAAGAAATCCTTGAAAAACAAGATGATAAAAAAAAGAAGCCGTACCTCGGAGTGGTCTGAGGTACGGCTTTTCTGTTGGGGGTGCGGTTTGGTTATGCCAGCTTCTGCCGGAGCAGTGCCAAGTCGAAGCCGTCCACCAGCCCGTCTTCGTTAAGATCGGCGGCTTTCCCCTGGGATTCGGTAAGGGTGATGTTGTTGGTCAGGTAAGATTGGAGCAAGAAAAGATCATCGGATGTGATTTTGTTGTCGGAGTTAATGTCGCCGGGGAGTGTGTCATTTGTTTTTACAGATATTATATTAGATGCTATTGTATAATACCTATTACTGCATTCAACCTTGTAATAATATGTTGTAGCTGATTTCAAATTGCTATCGGTTATCTCAATGGCTTTCCCATTTGTACTTTCACTTATCAATTCCCAATATTTCTTATCAGTACTTCTATAAACTTTACGCTTATCGACATAATAGCTATCAGATAAATTTAAGGTTATACTGTTATCTTTTGATGTGCTGCTCATATTTCCAATTTTAGGAGTGCCATAAGTGGCGTTTTCCCAATAAAACGCCATCGTTTGTGCATTAGAATCGTTTTGTTCGTGCATTTCAATATTTGTTCCTGATTCAAAAATTGCATGGTCTACATCTAGAACCATAGAAGTATAAGCTGCTCTTATGAGATAGCCACCATTTTTTTCATATATAAACCATTTTTGATTGTTGCCACCATTATATACATCAGTAAACACATTTGTAAAGTCAGTCGTTCCTAAACCATAAGCATCTAGCACTCGACCGGTTGCAAAATTTGTTATAACATAACTTCCATCAGATTGTCTGTTGAAACGCCACATTTCCGAAGTTATGCCTTCCTCTTTTTTCAATTCAACATTATAGTCTTCATCTTCTCCAAGAGCACAAAATGTAATCCAAGGTTCTTTTGCAAGAATAACTGAATCAAATTCATCTCCAAAATTCACAGGAGTCAAAGAAGAATACCACGAACGTTCAAGTACCTGAAAATTTACCACATTACTATCTACATATCCTGCTGAATTCCATGCTGTTACATAAACAGAATACTCTCCTATATCGTTCATTACGTTTGAATATGTATTTCCAGTACACTCTTCTGTAAGTGCTCTTTTTCCATTAACATCGATACCAATTGTATAATTTGTTGCATAATCAGATGACATAAAAAAGTTTACAGTATCCCCGCTATAAAAAACTGTTCGATTATTTTCTACAGATAATGTTGCCCATGTTGGTGGATTCAAATTCGAATTCCCCCTATAATTCGGCACACCGTAGCCAATAATATAACTATTAGACAAGCTAATTGCTCTTGTTCCAACCTTATTCGAATAGTTCCCCTCAATTGTATAAACTGTGCCGCCGTCACAGCTGGAAACAATGCCGACATGGGACGGCGACGAACCGGAACCGTAATAAATAATATCACCGGACTGCGGCACATAACTTCCGCCATTTGCCGCACTCTGCCGGTAAGTTCCCTGATTCACAAAAAATGATCTGCCAGTGCTTGTTCCGGCAGTTTTGGGAATAATGTCCGTCCCAATTCCGGCCTGATTGGCACACCAGGAAACAAACGCATGACACCAGGCATAGCCGTAGCCATTTGAACCGTAGCCACTGATTTTTCCGTTCCAGACGTTGTATTTTGTATAATTGTTGCTGCCGCTTGTGGTTCCTTCCAGGCTGCCTTCGTGGTAGCCAATCTGCGTCTTTGCCACTTCTACAATATCGATACGCTGATTCCCGGTATTCGTATGCGTATTTTCATATGCTGCGCATACGGTCAATCCTTCACAAATCCCCACACCCAACACAATCGCAACGCAAACTGCAATCCAACGCGTATACCATTTTCTTCGGCCTGTTTTCATTTGTACCAACTCCTTTTTTCTTTATAGTCAGATCTGACTGCTTTATACATATTATAACCTATTTAGATTGATTTGTCAATATCTTTTAGTCATTTGTGATAAAATAAACAAAAAAAGGAGTGGCACACATGGCTTTTTATCAGCGAATTCGAGACTTACGGGAAGATGCAGACAAAACGCAATCGGAACTTGCAGAATATTTGGGAACAACCGCGCAATACTACGGCAAATATGAAAAAGGCGAACGTGAACTGCCGTTTTCTCGTGCCGTCCAACTGGCTGACTTCTATGGTGTCAGTCTGGATTATATCGCCGGACGCACCAATATTCCTGTAAATCGGTATACAGTTTCACTCCATGAGGACGCTGCGGCCGTTCTTCAAAAATACACCGCCCTCACCGAACGCAACAAGGGGAAACTGGAACAGTTCCTGGACACTCTGTTCGAACAACAGGCACAGCAAAAAGAAGCACAATAATCCGCAGAAAATAGAAAAAGCTGTACTCCGGAGAAAACGCTCTCCCGCGTACAGCTTTTTTGATTGGGGGTATTGGGCTTTGGGCTTTAGATTGGCGATATGGCTTTGTTTATCTTTTCTGGTCTTGCTTTCGCTGCTGTCAGCAGATCTCCCCACAAGCCCCGGTCTTTACCGTTTTCCCGTTTCATCGCAGCAGAACAGATTCCGCGCAACCGTTCCGGAAAACGCATGCTGTCCTGCATAAACCGCCGCTGCACCCAGACTGTCCTCAATCCGCAGCAGGCGGTTATACTTCGCCACGCGTTCCGAGCGGCTGGGTGCTCCGGTTTTGATCTGCCTGGTGTTTAACGCAACGGCCAGATCAGCGATGGTTGTGTCCTCCGTTTCACCGGAACGGTGGGAGGCAATCGCTGTATAACCGGCATGGTGCGCCATATGAATGGCCTCCAGCGTTTCTGAAAGGGTGCCAATCTGATTCGGTTTAATCAAAATCGCATTGCCGCACGCATTTTGAATACCGCGGGACAGGCGGCTGGTATTGGTGACAAACAGATCATCTCCCACCAGCTGCACCCGGTCTCCCAGCGCCAATGTCAGCTGCCGCCACCCATCCCAATCCTCTTCATCCAAGGGATCCTCAATGGAGCAGATCGGATATTTTTCCACAAGCTCTGTCCAGTGGCAGATAAGCTGCTCCGTTGTCAGCTCTCTTTTTGCCTTTGGCAGACGATACACGCCGTTAGTGCCGCTTTTCCATTCACTGGCGGCCGCATCAATGGCCAGCTGAAAATCTCTCCCCGGTGTATAACCGGCCTGCTGAATGGCCTGCAAGATATACTGGATTGCCTCTTCTTCTCCGGCCAGATTGGGGGCAAAGCCACCTTCATCTCCCACAGAAACCGCCAGATCTCTGCTGTGCAGCAGATTTTTCAGCGCATGAAACACCTCTGCACACCAGCGCAGACCCTCCCGAAATGTGGCTGCACCCACAGGCATAATCATAAATTCCTGTACATCCACGGTATTTGAGGCGTGAGCGCCGCCATTGAGAATATTCATCATAGGCACCGGAAGCCGATTTCCGCTGGCACCGCCCAAAAAGCGATACAGCGGCATCCTGAGGCCGGCAGCTGCGGCCCTGGCTGTGGCAATAGAAACTGCCAGAATTGCATTTGCGCCCAGGTGCGATTTGTCTTTTGTTCCGTCTGCCAGGCACATGGCCCGGTCCACGCCGTAGAGATCCGTGGGATCCATACCCCGTACTGCGTGATGAATGACTGTCCGAATGTTTTCAGCGGCCTTCTGTACGCCCTTTCCCAAATAGCGTCTGGAATCCTGATCCCGCAGTTCCAGTGCTTCAAAGGCACCCGTAGAAGCACCGCTGGGCGCGGTTCCACGGCCAATGGTTCCGTCTGTCAGCAAGACGATGGCCTCTGTCGTCGGATTTCCTCTGGAATCCAGGATTTCTCTTCCCATAACCTGTGCAATCTGCAATGTACTCATACAGTATTTTCTCCTTTTGGCATGCGTTTTTTGGATACAACAGCAGTATGCGCCAATGAAAAAGGAATTATACACGCTGGGAATCGCTTTTACGGTTTACAAACTTTTTCCTTTTTACGCCAGATCTTTTCGGGAAAAAACGGCATAGCTAATATGATACATCACCACTTCCAAAATCAGCGCGGCAACTGTCAAAATGCCCAGCGCTGCTGTAATCGCAGACTTTCCCATGAGAATCCATTCCGGCATCCCCTCTGCAAATACCGAACTACCGGAACACGCCGGAATCACGATCAGAACCAAAGAGAAAAGACGGGCGCGCTCCGAGGAAAACCGAAACAGCAGCGCAAGTGCAATGCTCCCGAAAAGGAGAGAACCGCAAATGCTCACCCACTCCAGAAAAAGCACCTCTGTCAGGAATTGAACGGATACCGTTTTAAATATTGCCTGGAAGAGCAGGACGGTAATTCCGGTGACAAGTGCTCCCATTCCTGTCAGAATCCCCTGAAGCAGGAATTTTTCCTGTACAATTTGTTTCCGCGTCAAAGGCATTGTCATTGCCGTTTGATTCCAGTTTGCCATTTCATCCAGGCTGAACGAGTTCATGGCCTGCATTCCCACAAGCATACTCCACATAATCAGTATCGCAGTGTTGATTCCTCCAATAGAAAAAGCTGCACTGAAAAAAACAATCATACCCAGCAAAAACAGCAGATTTTTTCGCAGCAAACAAAACTCCTTATAAAGCAGACCTTTCATGATACACGCTCTCCTTTTCCATAAATCAGCATGATTTCTTCCAGTGTCGGCACATCAATGACCGCATCCGGATATTGCCGCTGCACGGCTTCCCGATCCGACACCAGCACATCCACTGCATATTCCTTCCTGCGCCATGCCAGCACCTGATCTGACTTTAATGCAGAAAATGCAGACTCTCCGCACCGCAGAATACCGTATTGCTCCAGAAGCGTATCCTTCGGTTGTGTAAACAATATCTTTCCGCTGTGGAGAAATGTAATGTAGTCTGAAATCTTTTCCAAATCCGTTGTAATATGGGTGGAAAACAAGATGGCATGGGATGCATCCTGTACAAAATCCAAAAATAAATCCAACAAATCATCCCTTACCATGGGATCCAGTCCGCCGGTAGGCTCATCCAGCAGCAACAACTGCGGATGGTGCGAAAGCGCCATCGCAAGTGACACTTTCATTTTCATTCCCCGAGACAGTACCTTAATTTTTTTCCTGGTATCAATTTGAAACTGCTCCATTCGCTGATAGAAATCCGCAGAATCCCAGTGCGCATAAATCTTGCCGCACATTTTTTCCACCTGAATCACAGTCATCTCTCCGTGCAGAAACAGAGAATCAAACACAACTCCGATTTTTTCCTTTGCTTCCCGGTCATCCCCGTACAAAGGTGCACCGCAAAACAGCACTTCGCCGCATTCCCGACGGATCAGATTCAAAATAGCGCGAATGGTCGTACTCTTTCCGGCGCCGTTTTCTCCCACCAATCCACAAATGGTGCCGCCCGGCACAGTCAGATTGACATGATCCAGCAAAAAACGATCATATTGGCAAGTCAGATTTTTAACTTCTAATACTGGTTTCATAGATCTCCCTCCTGATAAAACATGGTTAGCACTTCCACCAGTGTGTGCAGCGGAATCCCCCCTGCATGGGCAATGGCGGCAGCAGCGGCCAGGTGTTCCTCTGCCTGGCGCTGTTGTTCCTCCTGATACAGCGCAGTATTTTGAGCAGCAACAAATGTACCGCGTCCCACTGTGGTTTCAATGAATCCATCTCTTTGCAGCTGCTCATAGGCACGCTGTACGGTGATTACACTCACATGCAGCGATTTTGCCAGGGCACGCATTGACGGCATCGGCGTGCCGGATTGAAGCGTTCCTTCCATAATCTGCGCCTTTATTTGAAATACAATCTGCTCATAAATTGGCTTTTTACTGTTCGTACTGATGATTATCTCCACAAGCGGTCTCCTTTCCGTCTTAAATTGTACTTATCGAACAAGTACATTATAGCACACTATAGTACAGCTGTCAAGTGAAATTCTGGCACAAAAAAAGACGCCTGATCTTTCCGCAGAAATTCAAGCGTCTTTTGTGTTTCTTTATTTCGGGCATGCTCTACGAGCGGCTTTTCAGCAGGCCTCTGGCCAGCAGCCCCACACCGGCCGCAATCATACCAAACATTACAACATATTGCCACAATGTCGCCGAAATCGGCCGGAATCGCACAGAAGTCAGGAGTGTGACCAAAATCACCAGAACGCCAATTGCCGTGACAACCCATCCAATCCATTTTCGATCCAGGAAAAACAGCAGGGCAATGCCCAGAAGCAACGGAATCAGCATGAGTCCGGTAGCCAGACGGGAGGACATGCCAAAACCGCCCCAGATGCCACCCCAGTCAAACGTTACCACAAAGGAATTCAGCACCCAGTACACACCGGCTCCTACCAGAACCAGGCCGATCAGAAATTCCGCAAGCGGATGGGCGTTCCTGGTATTTGTTCCCGAAAAGGAAGTTGACTTTTCCCGGTAGGTTCGCTTCGGCGAAGCATCGTTCCGGATAGAATCCTCCATTTGTTTTAATTTGCGATCCATATCGTCCATTTTAATCCTCTTTCTTTCCCGGCGGCACAATTTATGCTGCCAGAAACATATTTATACGCGAATTTTTTCTATCATAGCATGTTTTCCCGGTTCTGTCAAGACGCGGTGCATTCCGGATTTGACAAGAAAAGAAAAAATGTGATACAATACTATTAGGGCAATACCGCACAAAGAGCGTCTGGCGACTTTGCACGCCATCTGCTTGCAAATT
>ERZ809207.975-NODE-975-length-9507-cov-4.076386_pt1 | contig 9507 bp, 6 predicted proteins | sample MGYA00520515_ERZ809207 | MGnify/ENA primary metagenome ERZ809207 (study PRJEB31570, sample SAMEA3213009) | Homo sapiens | biome: human-gut; feature: human gut; material: fecal | place: Sweden | collected 2011 ... | reverse complement strand
CAAATTTTGCTGCATACTGCGTGAAAAATACTTGCCGGGCGACAGCCCGCCTGCGCATTTTCGCCTTGTCTGCAACAAAATTATGCTCGAAAATCCACATACATTTCTTATGAAGACAAGTTCTAAAGCAGAACAATGCCCTGCTTTCTATCGTTATATCTGCTGTGCAAAAGGCGATGCTACTTATGTTATCATAACATTCACACAGGCAAGTTCTGTGCCGTCATAATCGCTGCTGTAGATGCGCAAATCATAGCTTCCAGAGATGTCATTGGGAACTGTAATTCCGGGGAATGCACCGCTTTCAAAATTTCTCAAAGAAATATAATTGACATCTACACGGTCCGCATCCTGTTCATTATGCGGCGTATCACTTGGAACAACACCGATCCAGGCACTGTTATCGTCCGAAAAATTAGCATAGTTGACATCTGCTGTAACGGTTCTTGTGTCTGGATTCCACTGTACATTTGTAATTTCTGCTTTAGGGCCGTCAATATAAAATGTCACACAGGCAAGTTCCTTGCCGCCGTCGTCATTTGCATAGATGCGTAAATCGTAGTTTCCGCTTAAACTGTTGTCTGAAAGTTCAAACCCTGCAAAATTTCCGCTTTCAAATTGTGAAAGCGATTGATATTGCATAACGGCAGAATCCGCAGCTTTTTCATTATGCGGTGCATCACTTGGCACCACACCAATCCAGGCATCGCTTCTCTCCGGCAGATTTTCATAGGTAACATTTGCCGTGACCATTCTGCTTTCAGCATCCCAGACCAGATCTGTAATAGAGGCATGCAGGGCGGACGGCGCATCCAGAAGCATTTGCCGCATCAGGCAGAGATCCAATCCATTTATAGTATTGTCCTTATACAAATCCCCTGCTTTCCAGTTAATCAGTCTCCCCTGACAGTACAGCCACTGCTGCATCATAATAAGGTCTGCAATGGAAAAGATGCCGTCGGCATTGACATCGCCTGCCACGTCAGTTCCCACTGTTGCATTGAAATGCACAGTCACGTTATCCATAACTGACGGATCGGTATTGTATTTTGCAAAATCCCAGTCCTTGATCAATGCGTTCCATTCTGTTTCTGTGCCGGCAAAATAAATATCGCTTACCATAACCAAATCAGAAAACCAATAAGAATCTACCTCATACGGGGAATCCATTGTGTGAAGCTCCCCATAACCATCTTTTGCAATGGAGAGCGGAGACAGTTCTTTCAGACTTCTGGGAAGATAGAGCCGATTGAGTTTCTCATTTCCCATAATCGCAGGCGTTGTCAGACTTTCTACTCCCTCCGGAAATATTACAGAAGATAAATTGTTTCCTAAAAAAGCAGACAGTCCGTAAAGCTTTGCCTGATTCGGCAATTTTATATCCTGAAGAAAGCAATCTTTGAAAGCGCCTGCTCCGATTTCTATGACACTGTCAGGAACAGAGACACAGCGGTTTCCCATTTGTTCATCGTAAACAAATCCATTTGCAAATGCACAATTTCCAATTTTCAAAAGTGTATCCGGCAGTGCTACGGATGTCAAGGCATTGCTGGAAAATGCGTAATCTCCGATTTCTGTTACTCCGGCCGGGATTTCAAGAGAATTTATGCCACATTCGGAGAAAGCATACGCTTCTATCTTTTTCATATTTTTTGAAAGTGTTACAAATTTGAGATTTCCATTTCTCTCAAAAGCATGTTCTCCGATATATTCCACAGAATCCGGAATTGCAATTGAAGTCAGTTTGCTAAATTGGCGTGGCTGGAAAAAACAAAAGGCATAATCGTCAATTTTCTTGAGTGATGACGGCAGATGTATGCTCGTCAGATACAAAGGGCCGTAAAATGCCCGCTTTCCAATTTCCGTAATCCCATTCGGAAGTGTAACGGATTCCAGGTTTAAGCATTCTTCAAAAAGCGAATCCGGAATCACGGTTACTTTCGGCGGAATTGTCATGGATTTCAGCTGATTGTCGGATGCAAAAGCACCTTTTCCAAGGGTGGTAAGAGAATCCGGCAGGTTGATTTCTTCCAGATAGTACATACTGGAAAATGCGTATTCCCCGATGGAAGTCAGCCCCTCATGGAGTTTGATGTTGACAGTGCCGTTGTAATTTTCGTCATACCAATCACCGCCATAGCCGCAGAATGCATAATCCCCGATAGAAGTGATCTGAGATGAGATTTCAATATCTGCCCTCTGGGATTCCCGACCGCAAAAAGCATAATCGCCAATTGCAGAAACACCATTCCAATTGACGGAATCGAAAGAAACCGCAGGCGGAACTGGCCCGACTGTCTTTCCATCCTTGCTGTATAGGACACCATTTTTCGATTGATAGTATGGATTCTTTTCACTGATGGTAAATTTTTTCAGAGAATCACAGCCCTTTATCCAGGAATCCAGACCGCCATTGTCCCCGCTATTCTCACTTTTTCCGTGAAAATCTGTAAAACTTGCAGGAAAATGTATAGCAGTAAGGTCTTTACACTCCTCAAAAGCATTGCTGTTGATCGTAGTCACAGAATCCGGGAGAACCAGTTCCGTCATATTGCAGCCTGCAAATGCCCTTCTTCCAATGGTTATTGCATAATTGTCAGCTAAATCAGCAGGGATTTCTACAACGCCAGTTTTACTTGAATCAACACTGTTAATTACAACGTATCCATAATTGAGCTGTATGCTGTATTGGAAACCATCTACTTCTCCATCCAGCCACATTTCCCGTGCAGCATTTGCAGGAATAAAAGGAACAGAGCAAAGCAGGAGATTTGCAGACAGCAATACAGATAAAATTTTTGCAGCAGTATGTTTCATCAGACAACCTCCTTATACATATGTACGAAAAAAGCCAAAAGCAATTAAAATACATCTATAGTATAGCACATATTTTGGAAATTGAAAAGTGCTTTTACCGGAAAGTCAATGCCAAATCGGTAACATTTAAAGAAAATTGTGAAATTGTATTTCATAAAAAGCATTTCTGTGTTATAATGGAAGTACTTACAGGAAAGGACGATGGCACATGACATTTCCGGAATTATTGAATACATACATCCGCCGATTCCACTGCACCGCCGGCGAACTGGCAGATGTCTCTGGTTTGACGCAGGCATCTCTCAGCAGATACCGAAATGGACAGCGAGTACCGGAAACGGAGACGTTGAAAAAACTTGCTGCCGGGATTGTCCGCATTGCAAAGCAGAACGAATGCACAGATTTGGATTTTGATTTGGTTTTTGCGCAATTGGCAGAGGCAGCCGACATTGTGGAAACAGACCATGCGCAATTTTCAGGCCAGTTTTCCACCCTTGTGGATGCAATTTCTATCAATCTGAATGAACTTGCCAAAAGCATGGGCTATGACCCGTCTTATCTTTCCAGAATCAAAAAGGGGCAGCGTATGCCGGCAGATATTACAAAATTTTCTGGGAGTTTCAGCAGCTTTCTGCTGCGGAAATACGGCGAATCCGAGAAAATGGAACAAATCTGCAAACAGATAAACTGTTCAGCTGAAAAGGAGCATTTATCTCGTGCGGATTTCACAGCGGCAGTGACCCAGTATCTTTGCAGCAGCGAACCCAAAGAGAAAGCAGCGGAAGGCATCGGGGACTATCTGAAAAAGCTGGACGAATTCGACCTGAACGAATATATGACACTGATTCGGTTTGACCAGCTGAAAGTCCCTACTGTGCCGTTTCACCTGCCTTCTTCCAAAAATTATTACGGCATTGAGCAGATGAAGCAGGGCGAGCTGGACTTTTTCAAGGCAACGGCACTCTCCCGTTCCAAGGAACCGATTTTTATGAACAGCGATATGCCCCTGGCAGATATGGCACAGGATATGGAATTTAACAAAAAGTGGATGTTCGGCATTGCCGCCTGTCTGAAAAAAGGGCTGCATCTGCACATGATCCACCATATTGACCGTCCCCTGGAAGAAATGATCTTAGGGCTGGAAGCGTGGATCCCCATCTATATGACCGGACAGATCTCCCCATACTACCTGAAAAATCCAGGCGCCAACATCTATCATCATTTGAATTATGTTTCGGGTGTAGCAGCGCTTACGGGAGAATGTATCAACGGATACCACAAGGACGGAAAATACTATCTGACCAATGCCAGACAGGAAGTTGCCTATTACCGCACCAAAACCAATCATATTTTATCCAAAGCACTCCCCTTGATGGAGATTTACACGGGAGAATCCAAGGAAAAATTCCATCGCTTTCTTGCCGGCGAAGCCGGAAAAAATAGCGTACATTCCAATCTGTACACAACACTTCCGCTGTACACCATTTCAGAGGAACTGTTTCGGAATATCCTGGAACGAAATCATGTTGCAGCGGAGAAACAACACCTGCTCTTACAGGAACTGTACCGAGTGAAAGATAACTTTTTGCAAATGCTCCGGTCTGGTTCTGTGGAGGACAGAATTCCTGTTCTTTCCCGGGAGGAATATACAAAGATGCCGCTGACGCTTTCTTTATCTGAAACGTTTTACGAGCATGAGATTTTCTGTACCTATGACGAATATCTGAAACATTGTCATCAGACTATGGCAGTTGCGGAACGCAATCCGAACTATACGGCACTGCCGCAGCATGCCCGCATTTTCAAAAACATTCAGATTCAAATCAAGCACAATGAGTGGGTTATCATTTCTAAAAATAAAAGTCCGGTGATTCATTTTGTCATTCGGCACCCGAAGATGAGACAGGCAATCGAAGATGGATTGTGGCGGGAGATGAATGAGGGGTGATTTTCAAAAGTATATCGTATCTCATGCCAAAGCAATCCCGTATGCAAAAACCACCCCAGAATTCCAAATACACAGTTTCATTTGGTATCATTCCTTTCCAACAGCCAGTTCATGATTTTCCACACCGCACCGGCAATTCCCAGAAATACCGCCAGCGGCACGGCTGCGACTGCCAGCAGCATCAGCCCCACAGCCAGCACTGCCCCGCGGTAGATTCGCTGCCGCATCATTTTACCAGCTGGTAGTAGCTGCGGGAAGTTGCCTTGTACATGACCACATACAGCACTGCAAACACCAGATAACTGCTCACAGTCACACCCACCAGCAGCGGCGTATTCGACAGCCCGAACATCATCAGCAGCTTCCGGATCAGCGGAAAAGCAAAGCACAGGTGTACGCCGGATGCCAGCAGCGGTGCGGCAAAGACTGTCAGGATCTGGGAGTTGATGCTCTTTTTGATCTCCTTTCGGGTCATGCCCACCTTTTGCAGTATCTCGAACCGTGCCGCATCTTCATAGCCCTCGGAAATCTGCTTGTAGTACATGATCAGCACCGTGCCGAACAGGAATACCATGCTCAACAAAATGCCCAGAAACAGCAGCCCGCCGAACAGAGAATAGAAGCTGTACCGCTGCATCTCCAGACTTTTGACTTCGTAAAAATATTCCTGATGTGTCTGTGCGTTGTCGGCAAACTGCTGCTCCAGTTGTTTTTCCAGTTCCATCTGTGTGTCCGCGTTGCAGTCCAGGTCAAATCCCAGCCAGGTCTGATAGCTGGACGCCATTTTTTCGCCGTAGACAGAATACTGATACTCGTAGAGCCGGCTCATGGTTTCACCGTCCGGAACCACCAGGTACATGGTCGGATAGGTCGCAATGGCATTGTCACCGCTTTCAAGAAAGTCAGGAACCTGCTTCCTGATATGAAATTGGAACTGATCATCGATATTCAGGGCATCTCCGCTGAACGTTCCGCGAAACATACACAGCAGCACTTCATTTTCGCCCAGTGTTTCTGTTGTGCCGGTGATTTTTTCGTAGGTGTCCAGTGTCACAATATTCAGCATGACCAGTTTGTCAATACTCTCCGCATACTGAGTGCCGTTGACTTCCGTGTACGGTTTTACTGAAATGTCGCCGCCCTGTCTTAACGCCGCAAAATTCAGATTGTTGTAGGAAAGTTCATTCTTTCTGGTCTGATGCGATGTCTGCAATACAGCATCGACCTGCTGTTCGATGTAAGATGACGCCGCAACACTCTGGTCGTAGTCCTTAGTGAAAACGCCGACTTCCAGATCTCTGGGATAGCGGGTGTGCAGGCTGGCATCTTCGCCGATCCGCAGGCAGAGAGAGGACGAGATCATCACCAGCACGCCGGTGGAGAGGATACAAATGGAAGCTAGACTGGCACCGTTCCGCTTCATGCGGTAGGACATAGAGGAAACGGAAACGAAGTGGTTCAGTTTATAGTAGTACTTCTTGTTTTTCTGGAGCAGCTTGCACAGTGCCACAGAGCCGCAGATGAACAGCAGGTAAGAAGCGATAATGACCAGCACAATGGCAATAAACAGCACCAACAGTGCCTTTATGGGATCTTTTGTGGTCAACGCCAGATAATACGCGGTACCCAGCAATAACATGCCCAGCAGTGCCAGTATCCAGCGTGCCTTCGGCGGCTTTTCGCCGGTCTTTTCTCCGTGGAGCAGTTCTATTGGCTTTGCCACACGGATCTGCCCCAGCGAATACAGCAGGATCAGCACAAAAGACAGGACTGTCAGAAACAGGGTATTTTGCACTGCAGAAGGTTCAATGACAAATGCCAGAGAAGCCTGATTGGACAGCATTTTCGCCGCACAGAGTTCCGCCAGCTTGGACAGCAGAATGCCCATACCCCCAGACCGCCGACAATGGAAACGGCAAACAGCATAAGATTCTGCCACAGGAGCACGCGGGCAATATTGCCCTTTCCCATGCCCAGAATATTATACAGTCCGAACTCCGTTTTCCGGCGACGCATGAGGAACGAATTCATGTAGAACAGGAAGATGACAACAAAAAATGCCACCACCGGTACACCCCATGACAAGATCATCTGCATATCACCGCCGCCACGCATCTGTTTGACGGATTTGTTGTAGGTAAGATAGGACACGATGTAAAACATCATGACCAGTCCGATGCTGGTCAGCAGGAACGGCACATAGGTTTTCTTGTTCTTGATAATGCCGTGCCATGCCAATTTGGGATAGAGATGCATGTTCATCGTGCCTCACCTCCGGTAGTCAGCAATGTCAGAGTGTCCGAAATTCGCTGATAGAACTGTTCGTTGGTGTCGTTCCCCCGATACAGCTGGTGGAACACTTCGCCGTCCTTGATGAACATCACCCGTCCGGCACTTGCCGCCGCCTTGGTGGAGTGGGTTACCATAACAATGGTCTGTCCAGACTGGTGGATCGCCGAAAACAGTGCCAGCAGTTCATCTGAGGAACGGGAGTCCAGTGCACCGGTAGGCTCATCTGCCAGAATCAGACGCGGATTAGTAATCAGGGCACGAGCCACAGCGGCACGCTGTTTCTGTCCGCCGGAAACCTCATAGGGGAATTTTTTCAGCAGCTGGGTGATGCCCAGCTGTTTCGCAATAGGTTCCAGCCGCCGCTGCATCTCCGCATAGGGCGTTCCCACCAGCACCAGCGGCAAATAGATGTTGTCCTCCAGCGAAAAGGTGTCCAGCAGGTTAAAGTCCTGAAAGACAAACCCCAGATGATCCCGACGGAATGCGGCGATACGGGATTCCTTGATCTGTGTCAGATCGTTTCCATCCAGCTGTACCATGCCGCTGGTAGGCTTGTCCAGTGCCGCCAGAATGTTCAGCAGCGTGGTCTTTCCGGAACCGGATTCCCCCATGATCGCCGTATACTCTCCCTGCTCTACCGTAAAGGAAACGTCCCGCAGAGCCTCGACCTGATTGCCGCCGAAACGAGTGGTGTAAACCTTCTTCAAATGTGCTACTTCCAGCATTGCCATTGCAATGACCTCCTTCATCTTTGCATGTATGTTTTATTGACTACTACAGTATACCACAAACGGGAAATGCTTCGCCATCGATTCGGCTTACATTTCCCGCTTTCTTTCTTACATTTTTGTCACATCACTCAATGCCGCGTGTTTCCCGAAACATGCCGATGCGAATGGTGGTGCCCTGCTCCGCCTGCGACTCCGCTGTAATGGTATGGTTCAAATTCTGGCAAATGCGCCTGCACAAATACAGCCCGATGCCGCTCGCCTTTTTATTGGTTCTGCCATTGCAGCCGGTAAAGCCTTTTTCAAAAATACGGGGCAGATCCTCCGCCGCAATCCCGATTCCCGTATCCCGAATGCAGAGGATCTTTGGATTTTCCAGAAAAATGGAAATGGTTCCGCCGGAGGAGGTATATTTCAACGCATTGGAAAGCACTTGTTCCAGTACGAACAGCAGCCACTTTTCATCGGTCAGCACCTGACAATGCAGCGGCGCATATTCCAGGCGAATCTTTCGATGAATGAATTGGGAAGAAAAGCGTCGCACCGCCTGACGGACAATGCTGTCCAGATCACACTGCACAAAGAGATAATCCGTGGAATCCGAGTCCAGCCGAAGATAACACAGCACCATTTCTACATACTGTTCGATGCGCTGTAAGTCTTCCAGCAGCATATGATTTTCCGGCGTGTCCGCCGCCTGTAGGTGCAGCCGCATGGCAGCGATAGGCGTTTTCATCTGATGCGTCCACGCCGTGTAATATTCCATCATGTCGCTGTACTGCATCTGCCATTTCTGGGATAACTTCTGCTGATTCCGGTACAGTTCTTCCAGCAGTTCCTGATAAATCTGCTCCTGCATGTCCCTTGGTGCCGGGAGATGCTGTGTGGTAATCAGGATTTCCTTTTGCACCTGTCTGAGACTCATGCACTTTCGATAATACCGAAAGAATCCTGCACCAAACAGCGTCAAGCAAACCACTGCGGAAAGCACGCTGCCGTACAAAACCGCTTCAATCCGGAGATCGCACAGCGAAAAAATCAGCAAAAAAATTGCACAGCACAGAAAAAACGCGATCATCCCACTGATATGTGACCGAAAATAGCTCCAGAAAAGTTTCATCCTTTACTCCTGTTCAATCAGATAGCCCATGCCCACCTTGGTGCGAATAAAATCGTGCAGGCCTGCCTTGTCCAGCTTTTTCCGCAGGCGGTTTACATTGACAGTCAGTGTGTTTTCGTCCACGAAACTGTCCGTTGCCCACAGCCGTTCCATGAGCGTCTCCCGGCTGACAACCTTTCCTTTTTGTTCCAGGAGCGCCTGTAGAATCCGGTACTCGTTTTTCGTCAGTTCCATACGCATTCCCTGATAAGTGAGCACCGCATCGGATGGATTCAATACCGCGCCACGATGCTCCAGCAGTGCAGCCTGGCCGCCGAAATCGTAGGTGCGGCGCAGCAACGCCTGGATTTTGGCCAGCAGCACATTCCAGTCAAAGGGCTTTGCAATAAAGTCATCCCCGCCCATATTGACTGCCATAATCAGATTCAGGTTGTCTGACGCGGAAGAAAGAAAAATAATCGGCACTTCGGACACGCGGCGAATTTCCCGGCACCAATGGTATCCGTCATAGCACGGCAGCATAATATCCATCAGGATCAAATGGGGGTCGAATGCGGTGCATTCGGTTAAAACACCCCGGAAATTCTGCACAACCTGCACCT
>ERZ809207.974-NODE-974-length-9518-cov-4.291874_pt1 | contig 9518 bp, 10 predicted proteins | sample MGYA00520515_ERZ809207 | MGnify/ENA primary metagenome ERZ809207 (study PRJEB31570, sample SAMEA3213009) | Homo sapiens | biome: human-gut; feature: human gut; material: fecal | place: Sweden | collected 2011 ... | reverse complement strand
CTTCGGCGATGTGACGGGCCAGATCGCCCATGCGCTCGAACGTCGCGGCCAGACGCAGGGTGGAGACGACCACGCGCAGATCGGTGGCCACCGGGTTCTGCTTGGCCAGCAGCTTCACGCACTGGTCGATGACGCTGGATTCGAGGGCATCGATTTCGATGTCGCCGTCGATGACGGCCTGGGCGGCTTCAAGATTCTGGTTCAGCAACGCGTCGCCGGCACCATTGATTGCCTTGCGAACGTCTTGCGCCATGCGGTCGAGGTCATCGGCGACTGCCTTGAGCTCTTCATTGAAGATAACGCGCATATGCTTGCCTTTCAAATGCTTCACGTATGTCAATATCGGGTTCGGATATAACCTCTCCCAAGTGTATTAGGGAATTGGCGGATTCGCACGTGACGGACGTGTTGTTCCGCCAATGTTCACCGGCACGTTCACCCTGCGTTCACGAAAATCGCGCCACGGCCATTCATCGGGGAACGTCAGGGTGTGCGAGAATGAAGACATGTTTGAATCCGTAGGCACGTGGTGGCGTAATCTGACACATCGCCATGGTGACGATCGCAACAATGATGATACTTTGGATGACGCGACGAACACGTTGCTGTCCATACTGCCGCTGGCCTCCATCGTGGTCGACGAGCATGACGAGGTGATACGCGCGCATCCGGACGCCTACGCCCTTGGCGTGGTGCGGGACGACGCCATCGCCGATGACACCGTGGCAAGCGCGGTGCACGAGGTCCGTGCCCACGGCGGCAAGAAGCAGTTCAGCCTGACCACGACCACGTTGCATGAGCCGAAGAAGGCTCCGAAAGCAGGGAAGCCAACCATGCGGGAGGTTGCCAAACAGGCGTTGATCGGCCAATCGCCGGACAAGCCGGTGACCACGGTGTCCCGCCCGAACTGGCTGAAGGTGATCGTAGGCAGGCTCAACGAACGCTTTGTGGTGGTGCTGGTTTCCGACGTGAGCGAAACCGTCCGTTTCTCCCAGATCCGTGATTCCTTCATCACCAACGTTTCGGAGCAGCTCCTCAAGCCGACGCAGTCGCTGGAGGAGCTTGCGGACGCGTTGGAACATGACTCGGACAATAAGGCCGCGATTGAGGGGAACACCGTAAAACTGCGCCAATCCTGCGCTCGCATGGAACATATGGTGTCCGACCTGCTGCTGCTTATCAAGGCGCAGGAACCGATTCTGCCGACGGCGAGCAACCGTATCAACGTCATGGAACAGGTGAAAACCGTCGTCGGCGCGCATCGCGACATGGCGCAACGGCGCGGCATCGACATTGAAATCGATGGCGACGAATCGCTGGACATCAACGGGGAAGGCGAGCAGATTCAGGCCGCGGTCGCAAAGCTGCTCGAAAACGCCATCGCCTATTCACCGGACGGCAAGGGCATAACCGTATCCGTCAAGCCGAACGAGGACGGCACCAAAGTGCTGCTCAGCGTGCTTGACCGTGGTTGCGGCATTGCACAGAAGGAGCAAAGCCGTATTTTCGAACGGTTCTACCGTGGCGGCAACCAGAATGGGTATTCCGAGGAAGGCATCGGTTTGGGCCTTGCCATCGTCAAGCATGTGGCGTTGACCCACCATGGCTCCGCTTCGGTGTGGAGCGCTCCGGGACAGGGCAGCACGTTTACGTTGGAGCTGCCGGTCGCCAGAAATTAGCGGCGATTACAGAGCGTTGGGACACGCCATATACGGCAAGGGCCGCTTCCGCAGGTTGGTGCGGAAGTGGCCCAATGTTGTTACCGGTTATTTCGCGATTGGCTGAACCGCCGGTCGGGTTATTCGCCAAGACGGCGGTAGTCCCACCGGTCGAAATGCTCCCAAACCAGCATGAGCACGCCGATCACCGTGCCGGCGGCGCACATGGTCTGCAATCGTTCGACATTGATGCCGAAGGCCAGCAGAATCATGCAGATCACCAAGGCGATGGCCCATAATGCGGTGCCGAACGTGAACACCTTCCGCAGGTCGACGCGCACCGGTTTGGGGGAGGGTTTGCGCACGCTTGGGTCGATAATCGGAGCAAATTTCATACCGTTACCTTACCTCGGTGCGCGCGTCACAGGTGCTCGGCCACGTAATCGACGCACTTCGTAAGCGCCTCGACGTCGCTCGGCTCCACGGACGGAAACACGCCGATGCGCAGCTGGTTGCGGCCGAGCTTGCGGTAGCCGTTGGTGTCCATAATGCCGTTCTCGCGCAACGCGGCGACCACTTGGGAAGCGTTGATGCTCTCGTCAAGGTCGATGGTGACCACGGCGTTGGAACGTGCGTTTTCGTCGGAAACGAACGGCTGCGCGTAATCGGACCTCTCCGCCCACTGGTACAGCAGCGACGCGGAACGTGCGCAACGCGCCGTGGCCCAGGCGAGGCCGCCATTGTCGTTAAGCCAGCGCACCTGGTTCTCCAGCATGACCAGCGTGGCCACGGCGGGCGTGTTCAGCGTCTGGTCCTTACGGGAGTTCTCGATGGCGGAAGTCAGGGAAAGGAACGGAGGAATCCAGCGTCGCGCGCCCGGCAGGCTGACGCTTTTAGCGATGCCGTAGGCGCGGTCGATCGCAGCCGGGGAAAGCACGGCGATCCACAGGCCGCCGTCGGAGCCGAACGCCTTCTGCGGGGAGAAGTAGTAGGCGTCGGTCTGGCTGATATCCACGTTCAGCGCGCCGGCGCCGCTCGTGGCATCGATCAGAGTCAGCGCGCCCTGCTCCTTGGAACCTTCGACACGCTTGACCGGGGCCGCCACGCCAGTGGACGTTTCGTTGTGCGCCCAGCAGTAAGCGTCCACATATTCGGTGAGCTCCGGCAGGCGATACGTGCCCGGTTTGCCCGCGAAGATCTCCGGATCCTCAAGGAACGGCGCGGATTGCGCGGACTTGGCGAATTTCGCGCTGAAGGAGCCGTACGTGCCGAACGCCGCCTTGCGGGTGATAAGCGACGCGCAGGCGATGTCCCAGAACGCGCTGGCGCCGCCGTTGCCCAGCACGACCTCATAGCCGTCGGGAATCTGGAAGAAATTCGACAGGCCTTCGCGGATGGAGCCGACCACCTGCTTGACCGGGGTCTGGCGGTGCGAGGTGCCCAGAAGATTGCGCGCGCCCGCGTCGAGCGCCTGGACCTGCTCCGGACGGATTTTGCTCGGCCCCGAGCCGAAACGTCCATCCTCCGGAAGCATGTTGGTAGGAATGTTCACAGTGTTCGTCATGTCATCCAAGGGTAGTCAGAAGGTCGGATTGCGCGTTGATATGGCCGTTTTCCGGACGTTCCTCCACCCGTGTCGAATTATTTGCGCAAGGACGGGGTCTTGATGATAATCCCTATGTCGGTGTACCCTTACCCTTGTGACGGTTCTGTAACCGTGCGCGGTCATAAGCTGCGACGGTTTCGCAATCCGCAAGGAGTGATTGATATATGAGGCATGCGGCGCATAAAGCTGCCAAGGTTTCGCACGCGCAATTCAGCCTATCCAAGGCGTTGTTCACGGCGAACCGGGGCTCCCATACCGCTAAGGCCGTGCGAATGGCACAGCTGGCGGAAGGCGGCGCCGTAGTCGGACTCGCTCCGGAAGTCGTGGATAAACTGAATGAAGTGGCTCCAATGAGCCGCCGTGCCATGCGTGAGGCCGCCAAAGCCGCTTCCCGCAAATCCGCGTTGGTGACCTCCGCTTCGTTGGCGGCGCTTGTCGGCACCGCGGCGACCGCGTTGGCGTTCAGCCAGCAGAACGCATCCCGACTGGTGCTTGCGGACGACGGTACCGAAACGTCCCAGATCAAACGTGTGTCCGATGGAGCGGCATCCCGTTCCGAAGGACGTACCGCCCTTAAGGAACTGGCTTCCACCAGCAATAACGGCGGTTGGCAGCTGGGAGACACCAGCGCCTCCATGGACGCCAGCCTGATGTCCAAGTCCATCGCCGACAATCCGAACGTCGCCGTCCTGATGGACCAAGACAGCAGCGCCTTACCGGCTAACTTCAATCCGAACCATGCCACCGGAGACGTCGGCAACGCCTACGAGTTCAGCCAGTGCACGTGGTGGGTGTATGTGCGCCGCCATCAGCTCGGTCTGCCTGCAGGCTCCCACATGGGCAACGGTTGCCAGTGGGCCGATTCGGCCCGCGCCTTGGGCTATTGGGTTGATAACACGCCGCGCCATGTCGGCGACATCATCGTGTTCGCCGCAGGCCAGGAAGGTTCCGACTCGTATTACGGCCACGTCGCCATCGTTGAGAAAATCAACGACGACGGCTCAATCGTGACCTCTGAATCCGGCGCCTCCCTCAATGGCGGCACGTATTCCCGCACGCTCACGAACGTGGGCGATTTCCAGTATATTCACTACTGAGTTTCCTTACCGACGACCGTGCCCCTTTTCTTGTAAGAGGGTTGCTGTAAGCTAAGGATTCGATGAAGCATATTAAGCATTGTTCCGTGATTGCTGCGCTCGCCGCGGCCGCTCTTACTTTCGCCGGGGTGGCACCTGCCGCGCTGGCAGCCAATGATGGCGCCACGCAAGATGCTGTCGTTGCTACCCGTTCGTTCCCGAAGACCAACGCCGTGAAGAAGAACATCCTCGCGGAGGCATCGTCCACCCAGGTCGAATCCGATTCCGACTGGGGCGGTGTGGAAAGCCTGAACGTTCCCCAAACCAAATCTCAAGCCGAAAAAGACGCCGAAGCCGCCGCGGCAGCGGAACAGCAGCGTCAGCAGCAGGCCCAGGCTCAAGCACAGGCCCAAGCCGCTTCCCGTTCCGCCGCTCGAAGCGACCTCAGCAGCAGCGGTTCCTTCACCGTGACGCCGCCTGATGGGGCCAGCGTGTCCAGCCTGCTGACGTTCGCGAACCAGTTCGTCGGCAAGGTTCCGTATGTGTCCGGCGGCAATACCCCGTCCGGTTGGGATTGCTCCGGTTTCGTGCAGTATGTCTACGGCCAGATGGGCGTTTCCCTGCCGCATTACTCCGGTGCTCAGGCGACTGTGGGCCGCGCGGTTGGCAGCCTCGCCGACGCGCAGCCGGGAGACATCATCGCCAATGCGCAGCATGCCGCGATCTATGTCGGCAACGGCATGGTCATCAACTCCCAGCTGAACGGCACCCGCTACGATCCCATCGCATGGGTGTTCCCCAGCAGCTACAGCATTCGTCGAATCTTCTGAAGCTTTGACATTGAGCTAAGGGCGTATTTCCGTGAGGAATACGCCCTTTTGCTTTGTTATTTTCCGCGTCGTTACTTGAAAACCGCATGTCGCGCGGTATGGTGGAAGTCAGGTGCAACGCATAGTCGCGTTGCCGCAACCTGATTCAAGGGAGGTCGCTCATGATCAATGACAAGGCAATCCTCGTAGGTGTCGATGGATCCCACGCCAGCTACAAGGCGACATGGTGGGCAGCGAATTACGCGAAGCATGCGGGACTGACCCTGCAGATCGTCTGCGCATATTCGCTGCCAAGCTATGCGGCAGTGTCTTTCGATGCCACGTATACGGCCATGGGCGATGACAATGCCGCGCACAACGATGCGCAGGAGATTCTGTCGAAGGCCAAGGCCATCGCCGACGAGCAGGGCGTCGAGGCATCGACGTTGATCGTCACCGGAGATCCCGCATCCGTGTTCGTCGAACTGTCGCGCAACTACAACCTCATCGTCATTGGCAACCGTGGCAAGGGTGGTCTGGCCGAACGACTGCTCGGCACCACCAGCTCCAGCCTGCCGGCATACGCGTACTGCCCGATCGTCGTGGTGCCGTACACCGACGACGAAGGCAACCTGATGCACTTGAACAACACCATCACCAAGGTGGCAGTCGGCTCCGACGAATCCAAGTGGGGTCTGAAGGCGTTGGAGATCGCGGCCGCGTTCGCCGATTCGTGGGGTGCCGAGCTGGACGTCATCTCCGCCGTGCCGAACATGAAGGGCTCCGAGGATGAAGGCGTCATGGCGTCCTTCCAGGAGGATCTGGATGTGCGCATCAAGCCGCTTGAAGAGGCGTACCCGAACCTCAAGATCAACAAGCAGATCGTGCCCGGCCCCGCAGCCGGCGCACTGACCAAGGCCAGCTACGATCATGACGTCGTCGTGGTCGGCTCCCGTGGTCGTGGCGGCTTCACCGGTCTGCTGCTTGGCTCCACCAGCCAGGGTCTGCTGCAGCATGCGGTCGGACCGGTCTACGTGGTGCCGCGCAAGTATGTGGAAGCCGCGGAGACCCGTCTCGACACCGTGCCGAGCTCGCCTGCCGACGTCACGCCGAAGGCGATCGACGACATCAAGGGCGTCGAGGAAGTGCCGGTCGACAAGGCCAAGCCGGAAGTGGTCGAAGCCATCGAAACGAAGATCGATCCGGACCGTCAGTGACGGTACGGCAAATCGACTGAAATCGATATAAAAACCGCATAGAAGAGGGTGGCTGCGATTCCAACGAATCGCAGCCACCCTCTTCTATGTGCGGTACGTGCGCTCAGTGCTTGACGGTGACGTTCATACGCACTGGCGTCGGCTCGACGTACGTATGCTTGACCGTGCAGCCCTTCTCGATATGACGGCTGACGCGATCGGCGAGCTTTTCGGCGTCCTCGTCGCTCAAACCGGCGTCGGTGGCGTCGATGACCACCTGCTCGTCGAAACCGATGTAGGCGTCGGTATCGGCATCATACGTGCCGTCCACCACGATCTTCGCGCCCTTGCCATCGCCCAGCGTATGCTCGACGGCGAACTGGCTGGACAGCGCGGCGCAACCGGCCAGCGCGACCTTCATCAGATCGCCCGGCGTGAACTGGCCACGATCCTTGCCGAACTTAATGTGTGCGCCATCGTCGCTGAACGCATCCCACGAACCGTCCTTGTTGCGCTCTACCCACAGCCTCTTGCCCATGGAAACTCCTCATGTCCTGTGGCGCGCCGTTCGCGCCAATCCGTGATACCAATCTAGCGCATCGAAACGGACGTGGGGGAGTGCGTTCCGCAAGATGAAGCGATACGGTTTTGTGATTCGTTACGATTGCGCTGGAGGCCGGCGGACGGCCGGGATGCGCGTTGGCGGCACACTCAAGGCCGTTCGGCCAAGCTTACGGCCTTACAACGCGCATCCCGGCCGTCCGCCTCCACGCCACCGGTTAAACTTGCCTATTATGGCTTTGACTTCCGAACAACTCGCAGACATCCGTACTCGTATTCCCGCACGTCCGGAAACGGACATTCCCATGCCTTACGAGGATCTGGTACGCAAAATCCTTACGGAAGGCACACTGAAATCCGACCGCACGGGCACGGGCACAGTCTCCCTGTTCGGCCAGCAGATGCGTTTCAATCTCAAAGACAGCTTCCCGCTGCTCACCACGAAGACGGTGTTCTTCAAAGGCCTGGCCTACGAGCTGCTGTGGTTCCTCAAAGGCTCCACGAACGTACGTTGGCTGCAGGAGCACAACGTGCACATTTGGGACGAATGGGCCGACGAGAACGGCGATTTGGGGCCGGTCTACGGCGCGCAGTGGCGTAGCTGGCCGGCGCCGACGCCGGACGATCCGAACCGCACCATCGACCAGATCTCCAATGTGCTCGACCTGATCCGTAACCACCCCGATTCGCGTCGCATGGTGGTTTCCGCATGGAACCCGGCGGAAGTGGAGAACATGGCCTTGCCGCCATGCCACGCCCTATTCCAGTTCTACGTGGCCGACGGCCGCCTGAGCTGCCAGCTGTACCAGCGTTCCTGCGACATGTTCCTCGGCGTGCCGTTCAACATCGCCTCCTATTCGCTGCTCACCCTCATGATGGCCCAGCAGACGGGACTCGAGCCCGGCGAATTCGTTTGGACCGGCGGCGACTGCCACGTCTACGACAACCACATCGACCAGGTGTTGGAACAGCTGAGCCGTACGCCGTACCCGTATCCGCAGATCCGCATCAGGAAGGCCGATTCGCTGTTCGACTACGATTACAGCGATTTCGAAATCGTGAATTACCAGCATCATCCGACCATCAAGGCACCGGTGGCGGTCTGAGGTTGTTGCCGCCGTCTGGCGCGTCTGCGCCAGACGGTAGACTACTGACCCTAGTTCCGACTTCAAGGAGTGAGTGAAATGGAGCACGATAGTAGCCGCAGTGGCTATCACGAACCCGAGCCCGGACTTGCCGGGCGTGAAGACGAGGAGGATTGGGGCGACGATTTCCCCAAAACCTTCTCTGTGAATCTGATTTGGGCGCAGGCCTGTGACAAGGAAGGTCACGACGGTGCCATTGGATTCGAAGGCGGCATGCCATGGCACCTGCCTGAGGATATGAGGCATTTCACGGAGCTGACCGTCTCCCATCCGGTCATCATGGGCCGCAAGACGTGGGAGTCGCTAAGCCCGAAGTTCCGTCCGCTGCCCAACCGCGACAACATCGTCATCTCGCATGACCCGTCCTATTTCGCGCCGGGCGCCACCGTGGTGGATTCGCTGGATGACGCGTTGGATCTGGCCCGTCAGGAGGCCATTCCGGATGACGGCTTGGACCGCAGTGAAATCTGGGTCATCGGCGGAGCCAAAGTATTCGAGGAAGCGATGCCATTCGCCGACAAGGCGTATGTGACGCAGATCAGCATGCACGTGAACGCCGACACCTACGCGCCCGATATCCACGCATTGGTGGAATCCGGAGCATGGCGCGTGGCCGAGGAAGGCACGTGGCAGAAGGCGCGGAAAGGAAACGACCAAGTCGAAGGCTTCCGTTTCGTGACGTACGAAAGAAACCACGAGGAGTAACTTTTCATGTATACCGTGATGACCGTGTGCACGGGCAACATCTGCCGTTCACCCATGGCTGAAATCATTCTGCGCGCCGAATTCGGGCGCCGCGGCTTGGCTGACAAGGTCAACGTCGAATCCAGCGGCGTCAGCGACGAGGAATACGGCAATCCGATCGACCGCCGTGCCGTCAAGGTACTTAAGGAACGCGGCTACGAGCTGCCGGCGCACCATTTCGCGCACCGCATCACGCGCGACGAAATCGAACGCACCGACCTGTTCCTGCCGATGACCGCCTCGCACATGCGCGCGCTGCTCCGTCAGCTGCCGCAAGCCAAGCGCAGCGAAGTGCACATGTACCGCAGCTTCGACCCGAATCTGCCGAAGCCGGCCGCGGGACGTGAGGACAGCATCGACCTGGTGGACCCGTGGTACGGTGGTCCACGCGAATTCGAAGTGGCGATCGACCAAATCGAAGAGGTGGCGCCATATATCGTCGATTGGGCCGAACAGCAGTTGCAGAACTGATTTTTTATTGCGATTGCGGCATGCTTGATGGTTTCAAGCGTGCCGCTTTTGTTTTTTGCGATTTATTGCGATTTTTTTTGGGGGGGGCTGGCTGTGTTGTGAAGTTGCGATTTTTCTGATGTTGCGGTGTTTGGTGGGATTGAATATACGGCGTTTTTGCGATGTTGCGATTGCGGGGTGTCCGGTGGAGGCCGGCATATGCGTTGCAAGGCACACTCAAGGCCGTTCGGCCGAGCTTACGGCCTTGCAACG
>ERZ809207.963-NODE-963-length-9558-cov-4.860360_pt1 | contig 9558 bp, 8 predicted proteins | sample MGYA00520515_ERZ809207 | MGnify/ENA primary metagenome ERZ809207 (study PRJEB31570, sample SAMEA3213009) | Homo sapiens | biome: human-gut; feature: human gut; material: fecal | place: Sweden | collected 2011 ... | reverse complement strand
TTCGTTGTCATCACTCATAGTCATAAGCCTAACCTATCTTCGCGGTCCGTCACAGCTCGCGACCGAGCCATTCCTCAATCATGTAGCGTGCGATCGTGGCTTTGCCCGGAGCCTCCATACGTCCCGAAACCAGTTCGCTCATGTATTCGTCGCGTGTGACCCAACGCGCCTGCAACGTTTCCTCGCCGTCCACGTGCACGTCGGTGGTGACCGCCACGCCTTTGAACGCCATCATGAGAGACGAGGGGAACGGCCACGGCTGGGAGCCGAGATATTTGAGTTCGCCTATTTCGATGCCGACTTCCTCTTTGGCTTCGCGCCGGCATGCGTGCTCCAGGTTTTCGCCAGCCTCCACGAATCCGGCCGAAACCGAGTACAGGCCGTTGTTGCGCCATGCGCTGTTGTGTTGCAGCAGCAGACGGTCATCATGGTCGACGATCGCGGTGATCACCGCTGGCTCGATTCGGGGGAACAGCAAACGATTGCCATCCTCGTCGTTCGTGCAGTGCTGAGCCCAGCCGCCGAGCGCCGGTTTGACGGGCGCGCCGCACGTCGGGCAGTGACGCTGTCGGGCGTGCCACACGCTGAGCGAGATGGCGGAGGTTGCCTGTCCGGCTTCGCGTGCGCTGGCGTGGGGTGCGAATCCGCGCAGGTCCACCCAGTCGAATCGGGTTGCCGCGCTTTCCAGCAGCGATTTCGCGTTTTCCTGCGATTCGTGCGCCGGCACTTCGGCGAACGCGTCGTCCGCTCCCCCGCTGCGAGCCGTCGCAGCCGTAATCGTCGTATCGTTCGGCTGGACGTGCGTCACATCCACGGCGACGACGTGCTCGCCCAATCGTCCGCCGTACGAGCCGAGGAATATGGCGAGCGCCGATGGGTGCGATTCGAGTTCCGCGGCAACGTACGCGCCCGGCAGTTGGGCGAGGCGCATTTTCACGTTGGCGTAGTCGGCGATGGCGCCTTGGCCGTGCGGCACGGCCACTTTGCCGTCTTTGACGAGGATGACTTTCGTTGCCGGTTCCGCCAGGACTTTGGCGAACAGGTCGGGTTCGCCGCGTCGTGCCACTTCGTAGTCGATGTCTCCTTGGGCGAGTGGCAGGAACGGCAGGGTCTGCGTCAATGCCAGTGGTGAGAACACGCTCATGGTTGTGTTGCCTCTTTCATGCGTGTTATATACGGAATATATTCGTTATACATACGTAGTACATATTTCGTATATACGTTTTATATATTTTCTCTATATCTTGTCGATACGCCGGATGGTCTGCCACAGATAATCGTCGCAGCCGGCTCAGCCGACTCGCTTCACCAGTTCCAGCAACGCGGCGGCCACCTGGTCGGGGTGTTCGTACGCGCTGAAGTGGCCGCAGTCGTCGATCACCGTCATCGTCACGTCGGTTTTCGTCATCGCGTCGGCGACCGGCTTCATCACTGCCGGCGGGCTGGACGGGTCCTTGTCGCCGCAGATTACTGCGACTGGCACGTTGATGTTCGGCAGCACGTCGTTCAGGTCGGAACGGCCAGCGGCCATGCGTTCGCGCCAGGCGATGCCGTCGGCGGGCTGTTCGTTGATCCACGTTTCGAACTGCCTGCAGTAGGCGTCCGACTGCTTCACGGTGGAATCGGCTTCCGACGGCACGGCGAATCCCATGACCGGCTCGTGTGTGCCGGTCGTTTCGCAGTCGGTGGCGATTGCGACGCGCTCCAATCGCATGTCGGCGGAGTCGGCGTCGGCTTTCGTGTCGCACAGGGCGAGCGCCGCCACCGCTTCCGGATGCAGGCGTTGGATGTCGAGAATCAGGTAGCCGCCCATCGACAGGCCCACCCAGATGGCTTTGCTGTAGCCGGCGGCGTGCAGCAGGTCCACGTACGCGTCCGCCATGCGGTCCAGTCCGTATGGGAACGCGCCGTCGGCGTCCTTGCCGCCGCTGTCTTCGTCGGACGGAATCGGCCCTTCGCCGGCGCCGGGCATGTCCGGAGCCCAGATCGCAAATGGTTTCACGCCTTGTTTCACAGCTTGGTCGTGTAAAGCCGTCGCGCACTCGTCCCACATGCGGTGGTCCACCGGGAAGCCGTGCACGAGCACCACCGGCGTGGTTTCGGTATCGTTGCCGTCGTCCGTATATATGTTGTTGTTCAGTTCAATCGTCATATTTTTCTAATCCTCCCTTATCTGCCTGTTCGCCTAGTTTGCTTGGCTTTTGCCCCGCTTGCGCGGCTTGTCCTACTTGCCGGTCCATGCGAGCGCCTGCCGCACGATGGTGCCGTAGCCGTTGGCCATCTGCCCGACGAAGGTGTCGAGCATGTCTCCGGACGGGTCGACCCATTCCACATCGAGCGTCTCGTCCTGCGGCTTGCAATCGCCGGCGATCGGCACCACGTAGCACAGCGCGATCGCATGTTGGCGTGGATCGTAATAGTCGGATAGGCCGGGTGTCGGGAAGAATTCGGCCACGGTGAACGGCTGCAGGCTGATCGGCAGCTGCGGCAGGGCGATATCGCCCAAATCTTTTGCGACGTTGCGCGCCACCGCTTCACGCAACGATTCGTGATAGAGCACACGTCCGGCGATCAATGTGCGTTCGATACCGCCGTCGTCGGTGACGCGCAGCAGCGAGCCGATTTGCGCCACCCTGCCGAGATCGTCGGTGCGCACCGGCACGACCACGACGTACGGAATCGGTATTTCGTGGCGCATGCGGTTGATTTCGTCCGATGGGAGCCATCCCGGAGGGTTGCCCATTCCGCGGATGAAATCCTCCGGCGTAATGTCGTCGAATTCCCCGCGATGGCGGTTGGCGTCGAAATCGCCCTCGTCGGGCACTTCATCATTCATCACTGGCATGGTTCCATTATCACGCACGGCATGTGAATGTCACGTGCTTCCGATTCTTCCCATAGCGCAATCGGGTGCGGCAGTGTGTTTGCGTGGCGTGCGGCTATATACTTTTCGCAAACGGGCTTTCGCAATATTGCGCAGCATTGCACGATATTGTTTTTTGAAATCGGCTTATAGCGTAAGCCGGGAAATGGGGAACGCATATGGCAACGCATGCAGTCACTTCGCAGGATTTCAACCAGGTCGTCGAATCCAATGATCTGGTGTTCGTGGATTTCTGGGCCACGTGGTGCGGTCCGTGCCGTGCATTCGGCCCAACGTTCGAGAAGGCGAGCGAGGCGAATCCGGACGTCTATTTCGCGAAGGTGGATATCGATCAGAATCCCGATCTGGCCGCCGCGGCCAAGGTTCAGGCAGTGCCGACGCTGATGGTCGTCAAGAAGCAGCAGATCATCTTCCAGCAGGCCGGCGCGTTGCGCGCTTCCGATTTGGATGATCTGATCAGCCAGGCCAAGGCGTTGGACATGGATGCGGCCGCTTCCGATGGGGACGCCGCTTCCAGCGGAGACGCCAAAGTGAAAACGCCAAGTAGTCAGTCGGAACGATGATTCGGCCCGTCGCCTGCGCGTTGCATACGTTATCTTCAAGTTCCTTGGGGTGCGGTAGACTATATGCAGTTGCGCGCATTCCGGCGGAACCCTAGCGGTTGTGCGCCGTGCCCTAGGCACGGAATCCGCCGAGGAATTGTACCCGATGTAGGAGCAGAATGGCTAGCCATAAGAAACATGCCCAACCAACTACGTTTGCCTTGCCGGGCAAATCTCAGATGGTGAAGATTGTCGCAACGGTTGCGGCAGTGGGGTTGTTGGCCACTGGCGGCATCGTGTCGCATAATCTGTACGCCACCGCGGAGAAGTCTCCTGCCAAGCAGGTCACCGCGTATTCCGTCACCGACAGCATCGAAGCCTCCCGTGGCAACGCCCGTGAGGCGCTTTCCGGAGATACTTCGTACGTCACCGTGAAGATCAACGGCAAGACCCGCGTGGTTCCCGGCATGCATTTCACCGACGTGAAGTCCGTGCTTGACGCGGGCGACATCACCCTTGATACGGAAGACACCGTTTCCCCGTCTTTGGATACGAAGGTGAACGAGAACACCGTCATCAAGATCGAACGTGCCGGCGCTTCCGTTGAGGTGTCTGATACGGATATCGCATTCAACACGGTCAAGAAGGAGACCTCCAGCCTGCCGAAGGGCCAGGAGAAGGTCGAGACCGAAGGCGCGAACGGTGTTATGGAGACCACGAACCTCGTCACCAAGTCCGGCGGCAAGGTCATGTCTTCCAATATGATCAGCTCTTTCGTGAAGAAGGCTCCGACCGACAAGGTGATGCTCGTCGGCACCGGCTCCTCGTCCACGCCGTCCGCGGCCGCAGCGTCGATCGGCACCACCGTGCCGGCTGGCGAAATGCAGCAGTGGGCTCACGATTATCTGCTGTCCAGCGGCTATTCCGAGGCCGATTTCACCGCCACCGTGTACATCATTTCTCATGAGTCCGGTTGGAATGTCGCAGCCACGAACCCAAGCTCCGGCGCGTACGGTCTGCCGCAGGCGCTGCCCGGTTCGAAGATGGTGAGCGCTGGTGCCGATTGGGCCACCAACTACCAGACCCAGCTTAAGTGGTTCTGGGGCTACTGCGCACAGCGCTACGGCTCCATCCAGGGCGCCTACACCTACTGGCTCGCCAACCACTGCTACTGAGTTTTAGTTTTCAGACAGGAGAGGCTCCGCACACATTGTGCGGAGCCTCTCCTGTCTTATACACCTTTTTATATTTCATATGGAAAGATGCAGGCCATTCATGGCGTTACGGTTGTTTATGCACGCAATTCATTCATCGCTTTTATCGCGGCCCTTTTGGCCATCTTACGCGTGAGTGAACGGCCAGACGCAACGGGCTCGAAAAAGCCGTCATGCTCTTTTTCCACCGTCCATCGCCAACCAAGCACGTTATTTTGAGCGACTCGAATACTGAACGAAGATCCTACACGCCCGCTACCTGCCACATTCATTCCAAGCTCCCTTTTTCAGGATTTTTGGGCTGGATGCATACGTACTCATTATTAGCGTTTATGGACGATTCGCACAGCCTATCAAGATACTGCATATAGTACAGCACTCACATCAAGAGAACTGTACTATATGCGATTTTTCAAGCTGAGCGGAATATTGTTCACTTACTCGCCATCTTTGGCCGTATGATGCGAACCTTTGCGGGGACCGCGCTTGCCGGATACACCCTTTGAGGCATCGGCCACAGCAAAAATGACAACCTTCTCATCCGGGTAGGACTCGCCATCCATGGCGAAATAGGCGATCTGGTCGTCTGCGACCGGCGGGAAAGTGAAATACTTCTGCACCGCTACCAGCACATCGGTGGTACGCACGGTCACGGAAGAAGCCTTTCCTGCAGCGTCAGAGTTGACGCCATCGGCCTTGCTTCGCTTGGTCTTGCAGAACTTGATGGCGTTCTCGTCTTTGGCGTCGCATGCCTGGACTGCGATCTTCTTCTGCTTGTCATTCACCAGCAATTTCACGTATGCCGGGCATCCGAGCGCTTCGGTCACGCCTTTGGAAAAGCGAACGGATGATTCCATGACCGTCATGGTCATCTTATTGGTGGTGGTCTTTTCTCCCACTGCTTCAAATCCGTTAAGAACAGACATGCCAACCCCTTGAAAATATAGGATATTAATTACATGCAATATAATACAACAATTCGCATAAATACACCCTTTTTTTCACTAATAAAATAGGGGGTATCTCCGCTTTCCAGCAGAAATACCCCCTGTATTTCCAAGAATATAGCAATAATTCATAGACTTCATTGAACAAGTTTTCATTGAGATGAATTCAAGGAAATCATGCACCAATAATGTCGAGAATTACCGCGCCATATTTCAATAGTTGTATTTCACATCATTGGTCATTTTGCCACACGGCGTCTGATCGAGCTTCATATCAGCCGTGGCCTTGTCAGACACGGTCACGTCGAACTCGTACGTCACGCTCTTGCCAGGTGCGATGTACGCCATACTGGAGTTCAATGGCTTGCCGTCCATGGTGGCATTGCTACGGTCACGCACATCACCGGTCACGGCGATTGATCCAATCGAACCACCTGCAGGCGCGTAAATCAGCACACGCTGCGCGGATGTGCCACTCGGCGCCACGGGCACGCCACCAATGCCCTTCTGCTCACCACCGAGAATGTAACTCGTGCAGGCAGCCATTTCCGTGGAAGTCATACGGTTGGTCAGCGTGTACTTCACGTGGTAGGTCTTGTCCCCTGTCTTGGTCACTTCGCTGGTACGGTCGATATACCAACCCATCTTCGAAGGATTCTGCTCGCTGATGTAAATGCCCGTTTCCGGATCGGTCTCGCTCTCAAGCGCATTCTTGGCGAGTCCAGCACCTTGGAAGTACTTCGCTTCGTCTTCGTGGAACGTGTAGGCGTAGAAGTGGCGGTTCTCGGCCAAATCACCGATGCTTTGCGCCACCTTCATCATCTTGTCCACAGTCATGTTGCCAAAAGCGCCGTCCATCACCGTTTTGGCAATGTACTCGAAGTATTCGTCCTGCTGTGCCACAGGAACGTCCTTGTAGATGGTGTTGAGCATGTATTCGGCGGTGTTCTCGCCGGTAAGCACAGTGCCGTTGGACAAGGTGACTGGTCCGTTGATCTCCACCATTTTCTGGATGAACACCGGATCCACGGAAATCAAACCGTCGATGTTGCAGGCATATTGCGAACGCTGCCATGAAGCGTTGAGCATTTCCGCGTTGCGGGAAACATCCGGCACCGCGAAGGTGTCTCGCACGTCGAAGGAGAAACCCAACGGCCTGTTGAATACCGCATGTTCCTCAGCGGTGCCGTTGTTGCCATTGACGAATTCAGCATTCGGGTGGAAGTCCCCCACCACGATTTTGCCATGATCCGCAGTCATGGTGCCGAGAGAGCCAACCAAGCCGCCGCCGGAACGTGTTTCGGATGTGGTCTGTGCCGCCAGCAAGTATGTGCGGGCACCGTTCTGGCCGAGGAAGGAAGGCAGCATGTGAGTGGCGTTGCTGACCTGTCCAACCAAATCGGCGATATTGTCAAGCTGGTCCTTGCCCTGCTGATAGGCTTTCTTCACCATGCCGATTTTCGGCTCGGCAAGACTGTTATACTGCTTGTTCTGCTGCTGCACCTGCTGGTTGAGCTTGTCGAAGTTACCTTGCGCATCGGCGATTGGCTGCAGATTAAGTTGCCCTTCCGCACCGGAAAGATTGGCATCGGCAAGCTGTTGCACCGCAGTGGTCAACGATGGCAGTGTCTGCTGTGCAAGGTTGTCCACGACTTCCGTCATGCCTTGCACAGTGGCGATGTCACTACCGACGAACGGCATTTTCGCGGCCACGTTCCATAGTGAACCGTGCGCAATCTGCTTGGCCTGCGCCGTCTGCTGCTGAGCCTGCGCGATGGACGCCTGCGACGCGGCGGCATCCTTGAGCTTTGCAGGGTCATTGATTGCGGATAGTGAGGATATGGCTTGCGATTCGTGTGCCTTGACGCTTTTTGCCTGCTTATACAGTTGCATACCAAACACTGCGGCAATGGCGAGTAGCACGATCAGCACCGCAAGTACAATAAGCGTCACATTCCGTGCCGTATGTTTTTCCCGTATTGCTTGAGCATGTTGCCCCATGCTTTGCTCCTCAAATCATTAAGCACTCAATTTGACTATTCCAGCGCATTATTGTGCCACATGGCACCCCTTTTTTCGGCCGACAAATGAAATTTCCCTCTGTTCCATCACAAGAACAGAGGGAAAATCACAGAAAACCCACTTATTGGCTCAGTACGATCCACGGCCAGTGAAGATTACCATCACGGTTTTGGCAAGAATCGCAAGATCTCCAGCGATGGACCAATTCTCAATGTAGGAGACGTCCAAATATTCGCTTTGCTCCTGTGAAAGATCCGACCGGCCGGATACCTGCCACGGACCGGTGATGCCCGGCTTGGCCAGCAGTCGGGCGGAATATAGGGAACCATAGCGGGCCACTTCTTCCGGCAATGCCGGGCGCGGACCGACCAGAGACATATCGCCCTTGAGCACGTTGTAGAACTGCGGGAACTCATCCAAAGAAGTCTTACGGATGAAGTGACCTACCTTGGTGATACGCGGATCATCTTTCATTTTGAAGATGAACCGGTCTTCCTGCCCAGTTTCCTCAGCGAGTTTCTTCTTCAGCTCCTCAGCATTGGTGACCATGGAACGGAATTTATACATTTTGAACGGCTTGCCGTGCAGTCCGATACGGGTCTGAGAGAAGAACACCGGACCGCCATCATCAAGCTTGATGGCGATGGCGACGCCGAGAAGAATCGGAGAGGAAATAATCAGCGCGCACAGTGAGCCGATGATGTCCAGCAAACGCTTGATTACGTTCGCAGCTCCCGTGTACTGCGGCAGGGAAGCCAACAGAACCGGCTGCTCCGTGGTGTTTCGCAGATACAAACGGTGACCGCTCACATCCGCCAGGGAGACCACCAAGGCAAGTTCCATACCCAGCGACTCCACCGCAAGAGACAGACCATGCAGCATTTCGGAATCACGCGAAAGCACGTCAGCCACATAGACTTCCTGTACACCGAGGCTTTCGCAAATACGTGGGAATGCCGAGTTGAAAGGAATCACCTTGAGTTTGCTGGAGCCTTCGATATTGGCATCCGGTGTGTATGAGGTAACCACATAAGCGTCTTTTGAAGCTGGATCCGCTTCAATTGGGCATACAGCAACTGGTTCGTACCCCCAATTCATGCAGTTGCGCATGGTCTGCAAGGCTTTGTTGATGCCATCGGAAGATCCGATGACCACCGTTCTGTACTTGCAAGAGCCTTTGCTGCGGTGACGATGCAACGCTTGACGCATCTGCCAACGTGCGATGATATCCAAGAAGAAGGCGATGACTGGCGCGATAATCAACGCAGTACGGGGCAATGCAAGTTTGAAAATAAATGCAAGGCTGCAGTATGAGATGATGGTCAGCAACGACGCATTGATGATTTTGGCATACAGCTCATAGCCGTCCGCCATAACATGGCGGTGGTATGTGCCCGCGAATGCCAAGCACAGCAACCAAATCAGGCTGAACAGAATGAGGAAAAGCCAAAACGGCATCACATCGCCGATGGCATCGAAAGCAGCACCGTTGATTACAAGGCTGACGGTCAACGAAAGCAGCATCACTGCCAAATCGATGGCGATCAGGCTGGCGACGAAGGCGAAACGCCACCGGGGAGTCGATTCAGCCTTGCCGCGCCTATGTCCTTCCTTTTCCGCAGGAAACGGGGTATTGAAAAAAGTCATCGGCTCGAACTGCTTTTGCAGACGCTGATTCTGCATGGACGCGTATGCCTGTCGATGCGCATTGGACGAGACGATATGAATCTCTTGAGTCCTCATACCTTGCTCGCCGTTTGGTGCGTCGGATTCACCGGTATTCACGCCTTGCATGTATCTCCCTCCCCTTCAGCTGCATACGGCAAACAATTTACCACAGCCCCCAGAAATTAAGAGGGACCTATGGGGGTACCATTCGCTATATCCAAATCCTTCTCCAGTATGGCTTATTCGCCAGCAGTACCTGTATCTGAATCGCCGTTGCCGTT
>ERZ809207.962-NODE-962-length-9560-cov-4.132772_pt1 | contig 9560 bp, 13 predicted proteins | sample MGYA00520515_ERZ809207 | MGnify/ENA primary metagenome ERZ809207 (study PRJEB31570, sample SAMEA3213009) | Homo sapiens | biome: human-gut; feature: human gut; material: fecal | place: Sweden | collected 2011 ... | reverse complement strand
GGGATACGGAATCCCCGAGGGTGGCCAGCGGGGTCAGGACCGAGAACATCGGCTCCGGGTCGGCGGCGTTGATGCCGCTCAGCTTGACGCGGTACAGCGGCATGAACGCCTCGGCGTCGCCCTTGAGCAGGTCGCCAGCCGTGTATGCCGGATCCGCCGCCGCGCCCTCGCTCGCTGCCGGCTCGCCGGTCAGGACCTGGAACTCAAGTCCCTCGCGGCCGCTGGTCTCGCGGGAAAAGTGCAGGCCGACGATGTCGTGCCGGAACTGGCCCTGCGTGCCGCTCTGGATGTTGACGGTCGTGGTCGTCGAGCAGCGGAAGCGGGACCCCTGGAGGCTGCCCGCTCCCGTGCCAATCGTGACGGTGTTGGCGTCGACGAGCGTCGCCTTGAGCTGCGACCCCGTCGGGAAGACGTAGCTGTCGAGGCCGGTGATTCCGGCCAGGCATTCGCGGTCGTCCGCCGCCTGGATGTTCTGCTCGCCGGTCGCGCCGGTCATAAGTTTTACGCCCATGGCCTACTCCTTCTTCTCGTTGTCCTTGTAGGAATTGAAGAACGCGCTGACCATGCTGTCGGCCATCTTGCGCTGCTCGTGGTACTCGCGCGCGCAGTCCGGTCCCAGCACGACGTTGCGCTCGGTGCCGTCGTCGAAGACGTAGCGCACGCGCTCCCATCCGATGGCGGTCTCGTTGCCCATGATCATGTATCGGCGCTGGTCGTTCTGCCTCTGGCCGCCGCAGCAGTCGCACTCCCAGCAGCTCATGTTCTCGGTTACCGGCATTATCTCTCCTTACTCGAATTCCTTCTCGTCCTTCCACGCCGTGAAGTCCGGCGTGACGGTCGCGTGGCCGTCGGCCACCTTGACGGTGAGCTTCGTCACCGTGCCGCGCGTCGAGACCCCGACGGCGGGCGAGTACGCCGTGACGGTGTCGCCCACGGCCACGCCCGCGCCCGAGTCGAGGTCGACGTCGATGGCGTCGGTCTGCCTCAGCTTGGCCAGCTTCTCGCGCGCCTTGACCTTGAGGTCGGCCAGCTCGGCGTTGCTGTAGTCGTAGGTGTACGTCCTCTCGTCGAGGCCCCTCATGGTCTGGTGCTCGGAGATGTTGCCCGCCGCGTCGCTGTAGAGATGGTAGACGGCGCGTGACGCGCCCTCGCCCTTGCCGAGCGCGATGAGGTGGTTGTACTTGCGGTAGTCCAGCTCGGCGCTGTACACGGTCGAGCCGGAGACGCCCGGCACGTCGCCCCAGTCCCTCACCGGCACCGCCGACAGCACGCACCTCATGGCCGCCGTGTCCCATGCCGCCTTGAGGCGCGCCCCCGACGCGGCCAGCATCTCGACGATGCCGGCGTAGCCCGCCCGGTAGCGGAAGGATCCGGAGACATTTATGCCGGCGTAGCTGCCCGCGCTGAAGAGGTCGCCGAGGCCCATCACTTTCACGAGCTGGCGCAGCACCGCGTTCGCGTCGCCGCTCACGGCGAGGCGCGCCTTGCCCGACGGCGGGCAGATGACGTGGTCCTCGAGGATGCCGTGCCAGGTGCGGCCCTTGTAGCTGATCGCGTCGCCGTACCTCGTGCGCGCCGGGCACAGGACCGACACGACGCCGCCGTACTCCGTGCCGGGCACGAAGACGCGGCTCCCCGGCTCGATGCCGGATGCCCCCGGCGCTGACAGCTCGAAGTCGTTCTCATCAGCGCCGAAGGCCATGTCCAGCTCGAAGGAGCGCAGGCGGGACACCGTGCGCCCCCGCGGGTCCGTCACGAAGAGGTCCATGGCACCGCACCGTCCTCTCGGTAGACCTCGAGGTCCCAGCCGAAGCTGCCGTCGTAGCTCACGGTCGACGTGCCCGACGGGATGTCCTCGAATATGTACGAGCCGCTGCCCGCTCCGCCGCCGAGCACGGCGTCCGGCAGGGCGTTGGTGCGGTACCCGTTCTTGGCGACCTTGGTCACGGTCCCCTCGATGGAGTCGATGAGCAGGTAGCCGCCGTCCGGGACGTCGGTCGAGACCTGGTAGCGGTTGCCGCCCACCGTCACGGACGGTCGCACGGCCGGCCCGTAGACGATGATGCGGAAGGGCGACGCGACGATGCCGCCCACCTCGATCTCGCGGCTCGTCTCCTCGCTATAGGGGTAGCCGTAGGCGTACCCGTAGTCGTAGCCGTGGCCCGCGCCGACGGTGCCCGAGCCCGCGCCCGGGCGGAACTCGTAGACCTCCCTCTTGCGCCAGACGCCGTCCAGAAGCACGGCCTCCAGCTTCACGACGGCCGCGCCCCCGGTCACGGCCTTGACATCGACGCCCGCGATGTAGCAGCGCTGTTCCCAGCCGTCGAAGTCGAGCGTGCCCGGCGTCATGGACGCGAGGTCCGCGTCGGCGGCCAGGCGCAGGGCGTCCGCCGCCGCGAGGTCGAGCATCGCGACCGTCACGGTCTCCTTGCGCGCCTTGCGCGCCGCGTAGGACAGGTCCCGGTAGCCGGTCTTGTAGTCCCAGCTGTCGGCGCGCACCGCCCCCGGCTCGCCGCCGACGATGCGCGCGCACTGCATGTCGTGGCGTGTCCTCGTCACGGCGCTCGTGTAGCCCAGGCTACGCATATGCCACCGCCTTCCTCGCGAGCCGGTCGAAGTCCCTCATGCCGGTGTACGGCGTGCGGCTCGCGATCACGTCGCCCAGGTTCGCGTCGAGCCACGCAACGACCGACGCCGTCGCCGCCGCGCTGCGGACGTCGGGCGCGTCCATCTGGATGCTGCCCGCCTCCGCCACGGCGGCCATGGCCTTCTCTGCGGCGCCCAACGGCAGCCCGGCGTTCTGCTCGATGCCGAGGCGCATGCCCTCCATCGTGTAGTAGCCGAACTTCTTGAACACCTTCGACGGCGACGCGATGCCGAGGATGTGCTTCGCGAAGTCGACTGCATTGCCGATGGCATCGGAGATGGCGTCCTTGACCCTGCCGGCCGCGCCCGTGATGCCGTTGACGATGCCCTGGATGATGTTCGAGCCGATGTTGCCGAGCGTCCCCGGGATGGCCGCGAGGCCGCTGCGCAGCCTGCTGCCGAACTGCGACGCCGCAGACGTGGCGTTGCTCGCGAACTGCGCGACCCAGCCGACGACGGTCGAGATGGCGCCCGACAGCCATGCCGCGACGTTGCCCGCGAGGCCGGACATGAACCCGGCGAGACCGGAGATGAACTGCGAGCCGGCGCTCACGGCCTGCGAGGCCATGCCCGCGACCCAGCTCACCACGGCCATGATGGCGCCCGACAGCCATGCCGCCACCTGCCCCGGCAGCGCCGAGAGCGTCTGGCCGACGCCGTTGGCGAAGTCCGCCGCGCCCTGCGCCGCCTGCGCGAGCCAGTCGACGAACTCGTTGAAGCCCTGGACGATCTCGGCGATGCCCTCGACAAGGACCGCGGCTATCTCGACTACGCCCGTGATGGCGATGACCAGCGTCTCGCCGAGGCCCGCCGCCACCACCTCCAGCCAGGGCTGCGCGTCCTGGAAGGCCTGCATGATGTCGCCCCATGCGTCGGCCAGCGGCTGCAGCGCCGGCACGAGGTTGCTCTGCGCCGCCAGCGCGATGCCGTCGAGGAAGCTCTGGACGACCTCCAGCGCCGTGGAGAGCGCCCCCAGCGTCGAGACGAATGCGTCGGACTGGAATGCGTCGGTCAGCGTCGACGTGATACCCGAGAGGTCGGGCGTGGCCCCGTCGAACACCCTCTCGAGCATGCCCGTCACCGTGGCCGAGAGGCCGCTCTCGTCGACGGCGTCGAATGCCGCCTGGAGCATGTTCTGGATGTCCGGTGGGAGCGACTGCCACAGCGTGTCGAGCGCCGCCGAGAACAGCTCGCTGAAGAACGAGGCAACCTCCGGCGCGAGCGTGCCGACCAGCTCCGGCAGCGATTCGATAACGGTCGTGACGATCTCCGAGACGCGCGGGAACACGTTGGACGCGACCGCCTCGAGCGACTCGGCGAGCGCCTCCGTGGTCTCGCTGACGTCCCAGTCCTCGGCGGCAAGCGACGTGAGCCAGTTCTCCCAGGCGGCCTTCATCATGTTGACGGAGCCCTCGATGGTGGTCGCCGCCTCGCGCGACGTCGTGCCCGCTATCTGCTGCTTCTGCTGAATCAGGTCGATGGCGTCGACGATGTCGGAGAAGCTGTCGATGCTCAGATCGCCGGCCTTGCCGATGCTCTTGGCGTACTCGTTCGCGTCGTCGATGAGGCGCTTCATCTCCGACTGCGTGCCGCCGTAGCCGAGTTTCAGGTTGTCCAGCATCGTGTAGTTCTGCTTGGCGAAGCCCTGGTAGGCGTTCTGCACGTCCTGCATCGATGTGCCGAACGTGTTGACGTTGTCGGCCATGGCGACCATGGCCTTCTGGGTCTGCGCCGCGGCCCTCTCGGTGTCGCCGCCGAGGCTGTTGATGAGCGCCGCCGAGAAGCTCGTGGCCTGCTCCATGTATGCGTTGGCGCTCATGCCGCACGTGGCGAAGGCCCCCTGCGCCTGCTTGAGCATCGTGGCCTGCGCGTTGCCGAGCGCCTGCCACTTGGCGCGCGCCTGGTCCGTGGTCTGTCCGACGCTCGCCGCGTACTCCTCGAGGGTCTGACCCATGTTGCCGTACAGCTTCTGCACGCCGCCCACGGCCTGCTCGTAGGCCGAGTAGCCGTCCAGCGACGCCTTGGTGACGGCCGCCACCCCCGCCGCCGCGACGGCGACGCCGCCCGCGACCACCTTGGCCGCGCCGCCCACGATGCCGGCCGCCCTGCCGCCGATCTCGCCCAGCTTCGACGTCGCCTGGTCGTCGACGCCGACCTTGATCATCAAATCCAAGAGGTTCATCCGGTTACCTCCAATCCGAGCCTAGTGATGACGTCCGCCGCGATCTCCTCGCCGGTCCTCGTGTCGGGCCTCTCCCCGAGCGAGGCGACGACCTCCGCGTACGGCTTGGCCAGCGCCCTGCCCTGCGGGGCCAGCCTGAGCGATTCCGCGACGTAGGCCCGGAAGGCCTCGTCGCGCGAGTGCGCCCTGTCGCGGGCGTCGAGGTAGCAAAAGAAAGGGTGCATGCGCGGGGGTCCCGCGTACGCACCCATGTAGAGCCATTGCCGTCCCTCGCCGTCCAGGGCTAGGCGAAAAAAGAGCCGAACAGCGCGCGGAGGTCGCCGTCCTTCCCGCACGCCTTCACGAGCGCGCGCGTGTCCGCGGCGAACTTGACCGGCGTGAAGCAGGCCTTGTACTCCTCGACCGTCTGGCCGTCGAGGGCCGCGAGGACCATGTAGGCGTCCGTGACGTTCTCCTTGAGCACGCGCGGAAGGTACTTGGCGATGATGCCCATGCCCCACTCGGCCGCGTCCTCCTCGCTGGATGCCTTGCCGGCTCCCGCCTTCATCTCCTCGAGCAGGGACTTGCCCAGCTCGCCGTTGGCGATGTGCTCGACGGCCTCGCCGATGAGCGCCATGGATGCGGCGAACTTGTCCGCCGTCAAATCGTTGATTCTCATCAGGCCGCCTCATCCGCCGTGCCGGCCACGGTGTAGACCTCGAAGGGCACCGTGTCGGGCGCGTCCATGGAGTAGTGGCCGGTGAACTCGAAGGCGAACTGGCCCTTGGCCTTGTCGCCGGACTGGATGGCGAAGCCGCCGGTACTCAGGGAGTTCATCATGTGCACGGCGACGAAGCCCGCCTTGCCGGCCTTCGTGCCGTCCTCGTTGACCTCGCTGTAGTCGCCGACCCACCACAGGTCGGTGAAGTCGGAAGCCTTGAGGTCGTTGCGAGGGGTGGCCTTGTTGCCCTCGACGTCCGCCGGGCCGGTCAGCATGCCGGCGGTGGCCGGGGTGACGGTCACGAAGGTGCCCGACATCTTGACCTCCCAGCTGTCGAGGCGCTTCAGCTCCTTCATGTTCTTCGGGCAGTTGTCGATGTCCTCGCCGAGGTCGCTGTAGGTCGGCACGGCGGTGAAGTTGACGCCGCCGCTCGTCGCGCCGACGATGCCGTCGGCCGTGAGCGTTCCCTGTTCCGGGTTGAAGTTCTTGAGCAGGACGCCGGCGCCCATCTGGAGATTCTTGAATGTGTTCTGCGGGATCTGGGTGAATTTCATGGGACCCCCCTAAAAGGTCGTGATGTTCTCGATTGAGAGGTTGATGTAGCGTCGCTTGACGCCGGGCTCGCCCGAGTCGGCGGCCTGCCAGAACGGCGAGCCGCGCTTGACCCAAAGGCCCCCGCCGTCGCAGGGCAGCATCACGCCGCCCAGCCCAAGCGCGCGCCCGATGGCCTCGGCGTCGGCGTTGGCCCTCGCCTCGCTCTCGGTGCGTCGCCAGGTCTCGACGGTGACGTTCTGCTCGCCGTCGCCCCACGCGCCGGACACCGGCGTGAACGTGATGTACGGCGGCTCGGCGTTGTCGGGAACGGCCTGTGCGGAGTACGCGGGCATACCGAAGCCCCCGAGCCATGCGGCGAGCGCCGCGGTCCTAGTCGGCATCCGGCGGCCTCCACTCCTCGGCCGTGCACTGCGTGAAGCTGAACGTCGCGCACGCGGGCGGGCGGCCGTCGTCGGCGTTCGACGTGACGCGGAAAACCTGCCCGTCGGAGACGCGCCTGAACACGTCGCCGTGGGACAGCTCCTCGGAGCACGTCACCGTGTAGGCGTTGGCCACGCCCGCCGCCTCGGCGATTCGGGCCTCTGCCGACGTGTCGCGGACGATCGTCGCCGCGAAGCTGCGGCCCTCGGCCCACGTCTCGTTCCAGCCGCCCTCGCCGTCGGCGACGCTCCTGCGCACCATGCGGACGCACGGCACGCGCATGCGCTCGTACAGGCGGCTCATAGCTTCCTCCAGGGGTCGAGGCGCGCCTTGAACTGCTGGCGCCACGTGATGGGCGAGCCGTCGCCGCCGACTCGCGTGTAGCTGTAGCCGCCGAAGCTCTCGCTCGCATACGGGCCGTCCAGCTCCTCGGCGTGCTTCTGCTGCCACGCCGCGATCTCGTCCGCGAGGTCGACCACAGCCCGCGGGATGGCGAGCGCCCAGACGGTGCCGACGAACTCCTCGTCCGTGAGTCCGTTGTAGGGCCACGCGTGCAGCCCGTCGTTGAACGTCGAGCCCGTGATGCGGATGTACTGGCCCTCCTTGAGGCCGAGCCCCGCGGGCGGCACGAGGCGGCCGCCCTCGATGCGGACGCGCCCCGTGCGCTTGTCGGCGACGAACCAGTTGCGCAGCGACAGAAGCACCTGCTCGAGCATCTCCGCGCCTATCGCTTGTCGGTGATGACGGCGGCGAGCTCGGGGCTGAGGGTCTTGACGCCGCAGAGCATGTCGATGGAGACGGTGTCGGTCTTGGTCTTCTGGTCGTAGCCCTGCACGACGCGCAGGCCGAAGCCGTCGTAGGAGGTGGAAAACGCCTTGGGGGCGCCGAGCGGCATCTCGAGCTGGCGGGTCACGAGCGCGAAGGCGTTCTTGTGGAACGCGATGGACGGCGTGTAGTTGGCCGTCTCCGCCGTGGTCTTCTGCACGTTCTGGTCGCAGTAGAAGTCGAGGCCGTACTTGCGGCCGAGCGATGCCTCCTTGAGGGCGGTGCCGTTGTCGCCGACGGCGGACGCGTTGGTGAACGCCTCGGTGTTGAGCAGGTCGGCCTCGGCCTGGGAGCCGTAGACGAAGCGGCGCTCCGTGGAGGGAGCCTTGGCGTCCACGAGGAACTTGCGGGCGGCGATGATGTCCGCCACGGCGATTGCGCCCTTGGTGTGGTCGACGCGGTTCGTGACGTCCTTCTCGAGCGCGAGCAGGTAGCCGTCGATCTTGTCGGCGAAGGCCTGCATAGCGGGGATGAGGAACTGCGCGGAGAAGTCGACGATGCCCATCGTCAGCTCCTTGGACGTGACGGCGAACGTCACGTCGAGCAGCTTGTCCATCTTGACGGGGACCTTGCCCTCCGTGGCGTCCTGCACCTCGACCTGGGTAGTGAACTCCTTGGCCTCGAAGGTGGCGGGCTTGCGGACGGTGATGGTGTCGCCCACGCCGGCGACGAACTCGGAGGAGTAGTCGCGGTGGACGAGGTTGGCCATGACGGCGTTGGTGCGCAGGACGTCCAGCGCCTCGTTGGCGATGATGTTGGGTGTAAGGATGGTGTTCGGCATAGATACCACTTAGCCTCTCTGCTCCGCCTTGTACTTCATGTACTCGGCGGTGCTCATTTCGTTGATGTCCTTGCCGCCCGCGCCCTGGGGGGCGTGGGCCACGTCGGCACCCTCGACGGTCGTGTTGGCGATGAAGTCGGCCCAGTCGGCCTTGATGCCCTCGGTCAGCTTGTCCGCGTCCTCGATGGCGCCGTCCTTGACGGTCACGCCCTCGAGGTCGGAGACCTTGAGGACGGTGTCGATGCGCTTCGGGTCCACGCCTGCCGACTCGAGCAGCTTTCGGTACAGGCCGCGCTTCTCGGCTGCCGCCTTCTCACCGGCGACCTCGGCCTTGTAGTCGTCCAGCATCTTGACGGCGGCCTTGTACTTTTCCTCGTACTCGCCCGCGCCATCGCCCTTGGCCTTGAGTGCGTCCAGCTCCTTCTTGTAGCCGTCCGCCTTGCCCGCGGCCTCCTTGAACTCGTCGCGCTGCGCCTTGAGCGCGTTCACGCTCTCGGCATGCTCGTCGATGATCTGGTCGATCTTCTCGTCCTCGATGCCCATTGCCTTGAGCATCTTTCGCGTGAGTGCCAACAGAATCTCCCTTGCTTCGGAATGGGCGGGTCCCAGCCTGTTGCCTCGGCAGGGCCCGCGCCGCAATACCTCGCGGCAAGGGTGAGTATCCAAACGGCGTAACGCGGCCCTAGCCGCCGAGATGCTTCTGCATGATGGCGCGGTATGTCGATGCATGGTCCTCGGCCGCCGGCTTGAGGTAGGGCTGCGCCTTCTGGTACACGGTGCCGTACTCGACGCAGGGCCCGTACTCGACGTTCGTGCCGATGTAGACGCTGTCCTCCTCGGGCCTGACGATGTGGGTGATGGAGTTGCGCAGGCGGCCGGTATCGACCGGGCAGGCGAGCTTGGCGTAGCCCTCCGCGACGAGGCCGACCTCCTCCAGCGCGGTGGCGAACGCCAGGTCGATGGCGTCGGCGATGGCCTCGCGGTTGTCCTCGCGCACCTCGACGAGGCCGGAGATGTCGGAGGCGAGCAGGCCCTTGGCGCTGCCGCGCGTGAAGCCCTTGGCGCTCATTCCCTCCGTGACGACGCCGTTGCGGTCGGTCCACGTGTCGTTCTTGGCGCTCCATTTCTCCTTGCCGACCTTGCGCGGCCCGCGACCCTTGCCCATGCGCTCCCCTTCCCGGTAAAGAAAGGGCCGGGGTCTCCCCCGGCCTTCCCGTCGTCGGCGCTTTTACCCCGTGGGGTGCCCGCCCGGCTTCCCGCGCGCCCAGGGTTGCGGTCCCTGTCCCTCGAAGCGCGCGGGCCTGATGGCCGCATGGTCGCGCCCCGGTCACGCGCTAACCGAGCGAATCCTGCACGGCGCGCTCGCGGTCGCTCAGGTGCCAGCGCTCTGCGGCGGCACGCTCTGCGGCGGCACGCTCTGCGGCGGCACGCTCTGCGGCGGCGGCCCGGCT
>ERZ809207.961-NODE-961-length-9565-cov-3.381493_pt1 | contig 9565 bp, 7 predicted proteins | sample MGYA00520515_ERZ809207 | MGnify/ENA primary metagenome ERZ809207 (study PRJEB31570, sample SAMEA3213009) | Homo sapiens | biome: human-gut; feature: human gut; material: fecal | place: Sweden | collected 2011 ... | reverse complement strand
GGTACGAAAAGCAAACCATGTTGGGCAATGCCTTGACGCGCGTGGCCTGTGCAAGCTGCTTCGCCTGCGCCGCCGTCATAGTGATCGGCTTTTCCAGATCGTACGGCTTGCCGGCCTCGATTGCTGCCATGGCAATCTCAAAATGCGCGTCGTTCGACGTGCAGATGTCCACTGCGTCCACATCCGGACAACGGATCAGGTCGTGGTAATCCGTAAACCGGCGCTCCGCGGGGATGCCGTATTTCTCGCCGACCGCATCCAGCTTTTCCCGGTCAATATCGCAGATGGCCACAAGCTCCAGATTCGGGCTCTTGCGTATGCCGGGCTCATGCACGCCGGACCAGATGCCGCCTACGCCGACGGAACCAATTCGAATGACTTGATTTTCCATATACAATTTCTCCTTTTAACGCGTCCTTATTTCGGTTGATGCAGCCCCTGTATGCTGTGCTCAAGCTTGCCGTGTACTTCCATAATGGCGGGCGGATTGCCGTAGGTGACAGGCGGAAAATCAATCGGCGTAGCCCATTTGACCGCATTCACGATGACCTGCTGGATCTCCGGCTGATAATAGATTGGGAACGCCTCATGACCCGGGCGGAAGTAGAACACCTTACCCTTGCCGCGGTGCCAGCAGCAGCCGCTGCGGAACACCTCGCCGCCCTCGAACCAGCTGATGAATACCTGCTCGTCCGGTTGCGGGATATCGAAGTGTTCGCCGTACATCTCCTCGTGCGGGATCATAATCTTCTCGTCCAGCCCCGCGACGATCGGGTGGCTCGGATCGATGACCCAGAGAATTTCCTGCTCGCCGTCCTCGCGCCACTTCAGCCTGCCCGAGTTCGTGCCGCAGACCTTCTGGAAGATTTTCGACGCGTGGCCCGAGTGCAGCACGATCAGTCCCATACCGTCCAGCACGCGGCGGTACACGCGCTCGACGATCTCATCCGCTACCTTGTGGTGCGCCATGTGGCCCCACCAGATCAGCACGTCGGTGTTGTCCAGCACGTCCTGCGTCAGGCCGTGCTCCGGCTCCTCCAGCGTCGCTGTCTGCACCGTCATGCCCGCTTTCTGCAAAAAGTCGGCGATGCACCCGTGGATGCCCTTCGGATAGATAGACGCAATTTCCGGAAACTGCTTTTCGTGCAGGTACTCGTTCCATACTGTTACATGAATTGCCATTTTATTTTACTCCTCTCCAATGTCGATGTCAGTTGATCTTCTGCGCAGCAGTCACTCTGGGACGATGTCCGCTGCCTGCTTAAAAACGGTCTGTCTGCCTCCCTTCCAAAAGAAAGCGGGTATTTGACCCGCTGCCGTGCGTGCCGCGGCTTTTCTTTCTTAATTTAGAATACTGAATTCACAACAGCCAATCTATAATTTTCCGGTTAGAAAATTGTGATTTTTATGTCGGTTTACGGTTCGTTCGGCGATTTTATGCGGGACAGCTTGATGCGCACTTCCACAATAGCGCCGTAGTTGTCAGCCATGTTGGAAAGCTGGAAAGTCGCGTCGTTGCCGTAAATCAGCTTCAGGCGCTCTTTCAGGTTGGACAGCCCAATATGCCGCCGACCGTCCCGGTAGATTTCCCGGTCGTGCAGGATGGCGTCCATGACCGCATCGCTGAATCCTTTTCCCGTATCGGAGACACAGCAGTAAAGCCAGGTCTCGTTGTCCATGACTTCTTTTGTCAGGAACAGGGAAACCTCCACAGGTCGCTCATAGATGGCGTTGTGCTGTATGGAGTTTTCGACCAGTGTCTGCAGCATCAGCTTGGGGATGAAGTAATCCCGAAGATCCTCGTCGACGTCTATAGTACAGGAAAAGGCATCGCCGTACCGCTTGTGCTGCAGCTGTATGTACAGCTTTACGTGGTTGATCTCCTCGGAGATTTTTCGTAGGTTGGCCGTCGGGCCGAACAGGTATCGGATATAGCCGGAAAGGTCTTCGAGCAGTTCCGTAATTTCCCAGTTGCTGTCCCGGTCGGCCAGACTGTGCACCAGGCTCAGGCAGTTGAGGAAGAAGTGAGGTCGGACCTGTTCCTGCAGCAGCTCCAGCTCGGTCTGCTTCTTGGTGATCTCCTGCTCATACAAGGCGATGCGCATGTCCTTCAGGCGGTGTGAGAGCGTTTTGAACTGCCGGTTGATGGTTTCCAGCTCCAAAATGTCATTTTCGTCCAGCCGATCGAATATCTCCTCCGTCCCGACGTTCTCCAGACCGGTCACGAATTTCGTGAAAGGGTGGAACAGCCACCTGTAGCAGAGCCGCACGACCAGAATGACCTCCAACCAAAGCAGGACCATTTCCATGTTGAACAGGCCGAGCTGGAAGTGGACGTTTTGAAGGATCTCTCCGTCCTCAACCTTTTGAATGTACGCGGTGCCGAGGTTTGCAAGCGGGTATGTGTATACCTCGGCGCCGTCGGCGATGGCTTGCTCGGCCTGTTTTCGGTAAGCCTGCGGCGCAATCACGCGGCCGTCGTTCCACCGCAGAAAGGAAATGACCGAGTAGCTTTTCGGCATATCGTTGATTTCCGCAAAAAGCTGATTCAGGTCGATCAGGCAGGCGAGCATGATCTCCTTCTGTCTGTACCACCCCAGTATGTAGGCTTCCTCTCCACTTGTCAATATTTCCCAGCATACCTGGGTGGACAGGCTGTCCTTCTGCTGACGCAGCCGCTGCTTTACCTGACCGGTAATGCCGAAATCGTCCGTCGATGCAAAAGAGAGGCCCGTAGAGAATGCAAGCAGGTCGGATGCCGGCCAGTAGAGAAAGGACTGCTTAAGCTCCGGATAGCGTGTCTTCAGGCTGCCAACGAGGTCGCTGGCCATAAACAGAACGTCGTAGTATCCACCGTCCCGGGGACTGATATTTTGAGGGATGCCGGGAAGGATATTCCGCAGATTATTGGCCAGCATGAGAAACTCCTGATTGATGGACTGGATTTTCCGGTTGATGTTCTTTACGTACAGGATGGCGGTTTCCTCAATATATTGATCCTCCACAGCACGCAGCGTCTGGCCCAGATACAGGTGGATGACGGAGAAAATCAGAAATAGCCCCAGGAACAGAACGGAGAAAAAGCGCAGCAGTACGCGCAGTCTCTTTTTCTTATATATCTTGACCACCTCCAAAATCGGTAAAGTCTAAAGAAGAAAATACCGAAACCGGACTGCTGCAGAACAATACGGCAGTCCGGTTCAGTATTTTTCTTTTTATCCCTTCACAGAGCCCAGCATAATGCCGTGATTGAAATACTTCTGTACGAACGGATACAGCAACATGATGGGGAGAGAAGAGACCACAATGGAGGCGTACTTAATCAGCTCTGCCAGTTGTCGCGCCTCTACGGCAGCCGCGCCGATTTGCGTCATACCCATCATCTGGTTGTTAATCAGGATGTTGCGTAGCGCAATCTGGATGGGTTGGAATTCGGGGCTGCGTAGATAGATTAACGCGTTGAAATACCCGTTCCATTGTCCAACGGCCGACCACAGGGCGATCACGGCCAGAACGGCTTTGGAAAGCGGAAGCGCCACGATGAAGAAGTATCTGACCTGCCCGCAGCCGTCCAACTGTGCGGCCTCCCACAGTTCTTCCGGAATGGTGTTCTGAAAAAAGGTACGGCCCACGATAATGTAGTAGCTGGCGACCGAGAACGGCAGGATCATCACGAGAGGGTTGTCCACCAGATTGACCGCCTTCACAACCATATAGGTCGGAATCAGGCCGCCGGTGAAAAACATTGGGATGAGATACATGGCCATCAGCACGCGCTTGCCGAAGAGTTGCTTTCTGGACAGAGCAAACGATGCGGGAATGTTGACGGCTAGGGTGATTGCTGTGCCGCCAATCACGTAGAGAATTGTGTTGCGATATCCGGTCCAGATGTCGTCAAACTCTGCCAGCTTTTCATAGGCCCGCAGGTTAAATCCATTCGGAATTAGGACAATCTCGCCGGAGGATACCAGAGCAGGGTCGCTGATCGATGCGATCAAGATGAAGTACATGGGGTAAATGGCAATCAGGATCATTAACCCGGTGATGATGTACACCACGGTGTCGAAGATAACGTCTCCTTTGCTACGGCGCACTTTATTGGATTTTCTGATGGTTGCTTGCATGATAGTTCTACCGCCTTTCCACTTTTTAGAACAAGGAGTCTTCCGATATCTTCGCCGATATGAAGTTGAACACCAGAAGAAGAATAAGGTTGATCACATTGTTAAACAGGCCGATGGCGGCGGACAGGCTGTACTGAGATTTCAGCAGGCCCATCTTGTAGACATACGTAGCAATGATTTCGCTGGTTGCGTTGTTCAACGAGTTCTGCAGCAGGTAGACCTTCTCAAAACCGACGCTCATCACGCTGCCCATGCGCAAAATCAACATGATCATGATGGTGGGAAGAAGAGACGGAATATCGATGTGGAAAATCTTATGCCATTTGTTTGCGCCGTCGATGGTTGCCGCTTCATAGAGCGTGGGGTCTATGGACGACAGCGCGGCGATATACAGGATGCTGTCCCACCCGATATGCTGCCATGCTTCGGTCCAGACGTAGATGTGCGGGAACGCGGAGGCGGAACCCATCAGGTTCGGCATATCGATGCCGACAAAGCTCAGTAGCTTTGCGATGATACCGCTGGACGGAGAAAGAAACAGCATGATCATGCCACACATAACAACAGTGGAGATGAAGTGCGGCAGATAAGTCGTCACCTGAAAGAATTTCTTGTAGCGCGACGACGTAATCTGCGAACAGATCAGGGCGACGAGGATAGGCAGCGGAAACATCACCACAATGGAGTAAATGCTGATGACCAGCGTGTTCCGCAGGATAGGCCAGAACTGGTAAGAGTTGAAAAAGGTGGTGAAGTTTTTAAAGCCGACCCATTCGCTGCCGAAGATGCCCAAACCGGTCTTGTAATCCTTAAAGGCGATAGTTACGCCGTACATGGGAATGTACGTGAACACAATCAATAAGATCAACGAGGGCAAAATCAGCAGGTAAAGCGGCACGCTCCGCTTCAGCAGCAAAAGCCTGCGGCTTTTTTTCTCTTTTGCGGATATAGCGAATCCATTCGCGTGCATAGTTTTCTCTCTCCTTTATGTTTAAATTCACCGGGATAGTTCTATCACGGCTTTCAGTGTGGCAGTGCATAAACCGGGCGCAGCCCGCAAGAGCGGTTCGCGATCCTTTCCGGGTTCTTTCCGGGTTCTTTCCGGTTGTCCTCCGTCCCGTGCAGATGGTACATTCTCCACTCGTTCGGGGTAAACCCGGTATAATCGTGAAACGTTTTGGAGAAGTAGGAGAAGTTAGAGTAACCGACGCGCATGGCGACTTTTCCAATTTTGATGTCCGGGTACTCCAGAAGCTCCTTGGCTTTTTCCATCCGTTTCTGGGCGATGTATGCCGGCAGCGTCATCCCGACGGCGCGCATGAACTGCTTTGAAAGATAGTCTTCTGACATGAACACGAGCTTCGCCAGCATTTTTCTGGACAGATCTTCTTCCAGATTGTCAAGAATATATTGGCATACGGTAGTGATGGCGTCCGACTTGTGATCCCGGCTGCCTTCGACAATGCCGAGGATCTTGTGCATAAACCAGGCAGTCGCACACAGGCTGGAAACAGCAAAGGTTTCCATCTGGTCGTACTCCTCTGAGTCGATGATATCCTCCAGAGACATATCCCGGCTTTGCAGGTAATTGGACAGCATCAGCGTGCAGGTCCGCAAAAAAACCGTCAGTCGGTTCACCGTCCATCCTTCTTCCGCTTGGACCCGCACCATTTCTTCCCGAATGGACGCTTCTAGACTTGTGAGGGGACCGAAGCCAACCAACATTTTTTTCCATGTCTTTAAGGGGAAAGAGCGCCGCTGTGTCTTGTCTGCGGGCAGGTCGACTCCCTGCGCGATTCTCTGCATATCCGGAACGGTGTGCTTTTCCAGCTGGCAGAGCGCCTCCCACATGGACACTGCCTGCCCGACGGTGCCTTTTTCTCCGCAGTATGCGCAGACCTGAAGGCCGATCCGCGCCTCTACGGCGTCGAGAAACGCCGCCAGCGGCGCGCGAGGAAAGGGATCTTTCCCTGTGGCACGGCAGACCAGGATCCATCGGGTCTCGCTCAGGCGAACGACGGTTTGCAGGGATTTCTGGTCGGCCACATCCAAAATGGCCTGCCGGACCAGCGGCCTGCCATAGTGCGAAGGGACGGGCTGACCGGGCACGGGGACAAAGCGCAGTAGGAGAATCGCGAGACTGGAATTTTCGGTCAAGCCATGCTTTTGCGCTTGACGAGTGAAATCCGCCTGTTTGACGGCGCCGTCAAACAGGGCGGCCCACAGGGTTTCCAGCGGTTCCTCCTGCCAGCCGCGCCGTGCATCCAGAAGCCCAACAACCCGGGAAATCGTCTCTTCCAGCTCCTTGGCCTTGATGGGCTTTAGCAGGTAGTCACAGACATCGAACCGCAACGCACTCTGGGCATAGGAAAATTCTGCGTAGCTCGAAAGGACAATGCATTCCATCGACGCGTGGTTTTCCCGAATCCACTTGAGCAGCTGAAGACCGTTGCCACCCGGCATTTCGATGTCGCAAAGAACGATGTCTGCCTTCGTCTTCGAGAGAAACGCGATGGCTTCCCTAACGGAAAACGCCGTGTATACTTCGGTGATCCGCAGCCGGTTCCACTGCAGGGCCGACTTGAGCTCCTCTACAAAGGTCCGGTCATCATCTACAATCAGGATGGAATATGCCATAGCTTTCTCTGCCTCCTAACGGGTCGGGGTATCGGTTCTGCAGGCGCTTTTCACCATTTTACCGTGAAAGGCCCGGTAAATTTCCGAAGAAGAGATAACCCGGCGCCGCCGTGATCACCTCTTCCTTCGGTTTCGATCAGCCCATCATTTCCACATAGGCGTCATAGGCGCCCTGATCAATCTCAATCAGTCTCTGCAGGCCCATGGCGTCCAGCTGCTGCAGATAATCGTCCCATTCTTCTTCAACGCCGCCTTCGGTAATCCAGTGTGCCCACTGGGCTTCCACGTAACTATTAATGTCTACGTTCAAGGCGGTTCTCTCGTTGATTTCGTCATCGGTGAACTTAATCGTACCCGGCCAAGCGTGCAGCAGATTCGGGTTGTCGGCGTACTGCGCGTTGAGCTCGTCTTCGACCAGCTTGAGCCCGTCGCCCTGATCGGTGGGCAGCGTGACCTTTTCTTCAAATTCCTTGCGCATGTACTTGGGACCGAAATCGCGGGGAGAGTACCACCAGGCGGAAGTATCCAACGTGTTGTCCTTCGGCGTCAGAAGCTCATAGGTGCCATCGCCGTTATCCTTGATCTGACCGGTGGATATGGAGCCGTAGAAGGTCTGGAGCGAAACCAGATCGTCGTAGAACAGGTCGGCCCACCTCAGCACCTTTTCGGGATTCGGGCAGTTAATGTTGAGGATCAGCTCCTTATCGCTGTACTCTGTGCTCGCGATGCTCTGAGCGTTCTTCGTGCCCCATGGGCTTTCCAGCGTGGGCATCTGCACAAACTGCTTGGTATTGGGGCCAGCCCAGGAGTCTGCCGTCCAACCGGAGAAGATGCCGATCTGAGAGCCGCCTTCCTTTTGCAACTTGGCAGTGTACATAGATCCTTCTTGGGTGAAGTATTCCTCGTCCATCACGCCGAGCTCCCAGAGCTCGCGTAAATACTTGACTGCTTCTTTGTAATGATCTTGCGTGGGAACAAAGACGACCTTGTTGTTGGCGTCCAGCGACATGTGCTCGTCACCGCGCTCGATCAGGTCGAATGAATCCAGAAGCACGCTACCGTATCCGGGCTTGTAACCGCTGATCGGGATCTCATTGTTCGGGTCGCCGTCGCCGTCCGCGTCCTGCTCCTTGAAGGCGATCAGTACTTCCTTCAGCTCGTCGTAATTCGTGGGCATCTCCAGATTCAGATTGTCCAGCCATTCCTTGTTGATGTAGTTCTGGCTGTTCAGCTTCGGCCGGAAGGGGATCTTCTTCGGCAGGCTGTAGATCTGCTCGTTTCGGTCGGTGCAGGCCATGCGCATAGTGGGATCTTCTTCAAAGATTTTCATCAGGTTGGGCATGGTCTCCTCGTTGATCAGATCGGTGAGCTCCAGAAGCTTTTCCTTGTTCTGCACGATGTCGGAATCGCCGAGGCCGCAGGAGCCGAAGAAAGCGTCGGGCAGGTCGTCACTGGCAAACAGCAGTGCCTTCTGCTCACCGAAATCATTGGAGTAGTAGATTTGCCACTCGATGTCAATGTCGGCTTCCTTAGCCAGATCCCCCATGACACCGTCGGTCAAAAAGTCCGTGGGCCAGGTGTCGTTCCAGCGTACAGTTGCGATCTTGTACGTGTAGCCTTCCGCTGCGCCTACGGTTGTGTTCTGTTCCGCACCAGGGGATGCCGACGTAGAGTCCTGACCTGGGGTGCCGCATCCGGCAAGCATGGAAAGACTCAGACCGGCTGCCATGAGCAGAGCAGCAGTTCTTTTGAGTTTGTTCATGATTTACTCCTCCTTGTTTTTTCGCCATGTCTCCTTGGCGTTTTACAATATTCTACCGTCTTTGTTCCAATAAGTCTGTCAAATTTGCGATAAAAAATTGTCAAAAAAAGCTTTTTTTATAACTTTTTCCAACACAAATTCGGCGGATCGCCGGTAAGTCCGGATGGGCGGCAAAAAGGGAAGCCGCCGTATCTGTGGAAAACGCAAAACCGAAAAGGCAACAAATATCGCGCTGTTTTTTTATAGATATCCGGGCGGTTGCGCCACTATAATGGGTTCAACCACCGGGCGAAAGGCACCCGGAAACAAAACGGATGGAGGTAATTAGAAATATGAATCAGCACAGATTCGGAGTAAACGCAGCCTATCTCGGTGCCAAGGCGGCACGGACACCGGACGAGCGACCCGGCCCGGCGGGGTGGAGCGGTGCGCTCCTGCTCGATGAGTTCTACCGAGCCAACGGGAACCCAGGATTGGTTACGCCGACCAAAGCGCAGGCTGCATGGGATGACACCTTTCTCTACGTGTTGTTTCTTAACTGGGAATCTGCGGAGAACGCGGACCAAGTGCGTCGAGACATCGACGAGCTTGTGGTGTCTTCCGGCACTTTGGGCCATCGGGACTTCGCGGTATTTTCGGTCGGACGCAATGGAGAAGCGCATGGGGTTCTGGAAAGTGGCATGACGTACATCGGCGGCGATGAAGCCAACCCAACCTGCCGTTTCGTCACGTCGGCAACCAAGCGGACATCCAGACAATCGACCCGCAGTCGTATACGGTCGTGGTAGACCACCAGGCGGGCTTCTGGAGCGCGGCGTATAAGATTCCGTGGACGCTGGTGGGGGGATTTCCGAAAGGCGACTGCTTTGCGTTTCAGGTGTACCGCAAAAAGCAGGCAACCGGAGAGATCCTGTGCCCAACGCCGCTGGACCTGTATATCAACCTACCTTATTGGTTCGAGTACGATCCTTCCACGTTTATGGAAGCGTATCTGGGCGGCGACGCCGGTCCGGTATACGGAACCGAGCTCTACGCGGTGCTG
>ERZ809207.950-NODE-950-length-9658-cov-3.559617_pt1 | contig 9658 bp, 11 predicted proteins | sample MGYA00520515_ERZ809207 | MGnify/ENA primary metagenome ERZ809207 (study PRJEB31570, sample SAMEA3213009) | Homo sapiens | biome: human-gut; feature: human gut; material: fecal | place: Sweden | collected 2011 ... | reverse complement strand
GAGGCTGCTCCATTGGGAATTTGGATATGCAGTTGGCATTCCTGTGCGATGAGTTGGAAACGAAATTTCCTAACGTGCTCTCTGCGCTCAAAAATGCCAAATCTGTTCGTGAAGCGTCCAACGCCGTACTCTTCAACTTTGAAGCTCCGCTGGACCAGAGCGAATCTGTTCAGGCACAGCGTGCTGTCAATGGCAGCGTCTACTACAGCCGCTATAGTCAATGATCTCATGCAGCGGCTTTCGTCAAATGAAAAACAGAGAGGAAAAGGAATTGCCTATGGACAAAAACAAACTGAAAAGGCTCGCCGACTATGCAGTGCGGGAAGGTACGGAGCATAGCTGAATATCCGTGATCTCCGAATTTTTGATTTTCAATCCAAATTCAAAAATTCAAAGGAGATCACGAAAATGACAAAAACATTAGCCGCCTTGACTACGGCAAGAAATACTGCCACAACTCGCCGAGCATTGAGGAAAGCGTCCTGCAGGAAGCCATCATGAAAGCCGTGCTTCAAACGGCACAACAAAATGCGGAGGTACTGAAAACGCTGAAGCTCCATATCGGCATGGGATTATCCGCAGATGCTACAGAAGATAACAGCCTTGACCTTCAGATCCGAATTGCAGAGATCGAAGCGGAATTCCAAAAGATGCTCAAAGCAATTGCCGCAGATAACGTGGAAGCCTTCGACGAAGAAAAAGCCAAGGCTCTCATGGATGAAAAGGCAAAGCTGCAGATCCAGCTTGATCGCATCGCAGATACAAAGCAAAAGCGTGAGAACGCAAAGTCCCGACTCGATGAAATCTTCGTAATCCTCGAGGCGCTGGCGAACCACCCGATCAGTTATGACGATCAAATCGTCAGACAGATTCTCGAGAGCGTGATCGTCGAATCGAAAGACAGAATCAAAGTAGTCTTCATCGGAGGACTCGAGGTTACTCAACTCCTGTGATTGTTTCATACTGAAAACACCTTTGAAATCTGAACCCTTAAGTTCAAATTCAATGGTGTTTTTATTATAAGATCCAGTGTTTATGCGGCTTTTCGGAGCCGCAATTTCTTTTGGCCTTTTGGACTTAAAACAGAAAATTGCAAATTTATAGGCCGAATTACCGAAAACAAACCTTTACGAACTCCCTCGTCTATTAGCGCGTGTCCTGTAATTCTGCAATTTTTAAGGTATATTCTTCTTCCTTTTGTTGCGGTGTCTTGTATTGCAGTTTTTTGTGTGGGCGCTTAGTATTATAGAAATCCATGTAGTTATCGACTGCTTTATAAAAATCAGCTTCCGAGCGATACTTCGTTCGATACAGTTCTTCACGCTTAAATGAAGAAAAGAAAGATTCCATTACCGAATTATCATACGGCACATACGCTCGTGAAAACGAGTGTGTAATGTTTAGCGACCGAAGATAGTCATTCATGGTTTTTGAACGATAATTTCCGCCGCGGTCGGTATGAAAAATCAAATTTGAGTTAGGCTGACGTTTTTTATAAGCAATTCGAAAAGTTGACTTTACAAGTTGCGTGCTATTGGCCTTTCCTACTTTATATCCTACAACCATACGGGAAAACAAGTCTATAATCGCGCAAATGTAATAAGCGTTTTTACTGTGTTTGAAATAGGTGACATCGCTGACCCATACTTCATTAGGGTTGCTGGCATCAAACTCTTGATTAAGATAGTTCTTGTATTTGCGGCTTTCATCATCGTACAGCTTCTTGGCACTTTGCCGTATGCTTACCAATCCCATATCACGCATAAGCGTGCGGACCATTTCATCGCTGACTTTAACACCTTGATCTCTCATAACAGCAGCAATTTTGGCAGCACCGAATATTTGATTGCTTTCGTCGTAAATTTTCTGTATTTGAAGCCGCAGCTCTTCTTTGCGCTTTGCATACCATGTGTTATCTTTTTTATTACGAAGAATATGGTTATAGAATGTTCCTCTTGGAATATCAAAAGCATCACAAATTACATGTACGCTGTATTTTCCGTAAAATTGTTCCGCCGCACATAATTTTTGTTTCAATGGAGATCTTGGCGTACAATTTGCTGATTTTAAAATTTCAATGATGTTCTCTAAACGCACTACTTTATTTTCAAGTAAATGAAAATTCCGGATATTTACAGTTCTTTTATTAAGCGCTTTCTTTTCTTCTTGATATATATGCAACCAATTATAGAAAGTGCTTTTTGGTATTCCGGTATCAGCAAGTATGTCCGCTGCTGAATCGCCGGAAATAAAACGGTCAATAGTGATATATACCCCCAATACTGGGTGTCCAGTATTGGGGGTACATATCATTGACAATATTCACAAAACCTAATAAAATATTTGCATTGTGAATATGCGGGCATGATGGAACTAGCAGACGCGCAAGATTTAGGTGATGTCACCTCAGGGAAGGTTTTTCGGTTCACCTTGGTTTCCTGCGAGTGATCTTATAAAATAAATAACAGATGGAATAAGCTCCAGCTGTTCATATGCGGGCGTGGTGGAATTGGCAGACACGTATGATTTAGGCTCATACGTCGTGAGGCATGCAGGTTGAAGTCCTGTCGTCCGCACCACTAAACCCGAATCAGCTATGGTGGCCGATTCGGATTTATTATACTGAATTTATGTTTTCATACATCAAGATATCGTTTACAATGTCGATAAAACGAGTTAAACCGCTTTTTTCGACACGCTGAATGAAATTTAGTTTAAAACCGCTTGACAACAAAGAAGTTATTTGATAGAATGCATTTTGAAAGGAGTGATAGACATGGCAAACACAATCTTGAAGTCCTTGTCCGCTGAGAACTTTGCCTCTTTCGCAGAGCGGGTGGTATTCACAACGGAAATCGATCCCAGCAAAAAAGAGCACCTTGACAACACATTTGTAGTTGAAGATTCCAGGTTCAATAAGGTCTCCTTCCTCTATGGAGCCAATGGTTCTGGAAAGACCTTCTTCTGCAAGATTCTCCGGGAAATACAACGGCTTCTTACATTTTCACCACTAACTGCCGCTGGCAACACAGATTTCCTTTCCCTCCCTCAGTTTAAGGGATTGGATGCGCCCGTCCGTCCATTTGCCTTTGGCACAGAATATCAGGACAAGCCCACCTTCTTGGGTATCGATGTCGTTATCGATGGCATTACCTATCACTATGAATTTGGTGTGCAAGGAAGGTCCATTGTATGGGAGCTTCTCACAAAGAAGCATCGTCGGACAGAAAAGCTTCTTGAGCGGACTTCTCCAGCAAATAAAGACATTACGCTACGGTCCGAACTAAAGGAGTTTGAGAGTGCAAAGCATCGTGTAAAGGAAGAGGCGCTATGCCTGCCTGTTGCCGCATTATTAAACAACGATCTGGCCTCAAAGATTGTCGATGCGATCCGAGATATTCAGGTAGTTAGTATGACTGCAGCAAGGATTGCCCCTGCGAACGCCAGGGATTCTTTTTCCAAGGAGCGGTTGCAGAAATATTTGAAAGTTCTTCAGAAGGCTGATCCTACCCTGCGAAATATCGAGGTTTCCTGCGAGGAGCAGGAGGTTGGCCGTCAAAAGGTTGATGTTGATGATTTTGAAAATCGCGAGATTATCGCTATGAAAACAGTCGTTGGCATCAACACCGTCCACGCAGTTGACGACGGTGGAACGCCCACCAGTGGTGAGCCGCTTTCGTTTTTTGCCGACGAATCGTTAGGTACAGTGAAACTGTTTACGGCTCTCCCGTATCTCTTTAATGTTCTGGAAGCCGGCGGAGTGCTGGTGGTAGATGAATTGGAAAATGGTCTTCACCTGTCCCTTGCAAAGGAGATTATTTCCCTCTTTACCAATGAATTGACCAATCCTAACAACGCCCAGCTCATTTGCACATCGCATCAACCTCTTTTGTTGGACGGCGAATACCGGAGAGATCAGGTATGGGTAGCACACAAAGACTCTCATGGCAAATGTCAATTGCAGCGGATGAGCGAATACAAAACCCCTCGAGCTAAGGTTAATTTAACCAACCGCATTATAGAGGGTGCCTTGGGATGTAATCCCGACCTGTTCTTTGACAACAACACATAACCCAGTGAAAAAGACAAGACACCAAGCTAAGCTTGGTGCCCTGCGGGGTGACAGCAGCACTTGGTCGTGGTATACTGTCTGGTAGCGCGTTCATTATACCACGCTGATTTCCCAAATGCAATACTAAAACTGCACCCAGAAAGGGAAAAAACGCAGGCTTTTTCTCTGAATGTGAGTAGTATATACCATTTTATATCCACAAAGGAGAAATTATATGAGGATTAAGTATAAGTATTACATCTGCCAGTGCGGCAAAAAGATTATTCCGTTCACCAACCCTTGTAAGTGTCCGCATTGTGGACGTATTACCCGTCTCCGGTAGGAGGTGCTGATATGGCATTTATGATTGTCGAGTATGACCTTTGCGCTCCTGGTCGGAACTATGATGAGCTCTATGAGGCAATAAAGTCTTATCGCGTCAATGGTCCTATCACAGAATCCACTTGGTTCATCAAGACCGACGAAACCTGTGTTCAGGTGCGTAATAAGCTTATGGCGCATATGGACAAAAACGACCGTATCTTCGTTGCAGCGTTAACTGGGTCTGCTGCTTGGCACAATGTGCTTTGCGATAGCGCATCCCTTAAGAGAACCCTTGAGGGGAGGTAACTGTAATGGGCAAGAATCAGCACGTTGTGCCGCATCCTGACGGAGGTTGGCAGGTAAAGGGTGCGGGTAACACCCGAGCTACTGCTCGGACTACCACGCAGAAGGAAGCCATAGGGATTGCCCGCGAGATTTCTCGGAACCAAGGTTCTGAATTGGTCATCCACCGCCCTAACGGGCAAATCAGGGATAAGGATTCCCACGGACGGGATTCCTTCCCGCCGAGAGGCTAACACATCCGAGGGGGTATGCTTTACGCATGCCCCCATTATTATTTAGTGAAAGTACAGGAGGTGTGTATGTCAGTTGAACAGTATCAGCGCAGCGTAAACTCCTTGGACAAGGATACGGTGAGCGTTCAGAGGTTTGAATCCATCTATCAAAAATGCGAATCCATCTTTTTCGTACCCGAGTGACATAGCTGGACACCGGTTTTGATACAATGCGTATCGCGATTGGTGTCCAGTTTTTTTGTAGAATTACGAAAGTGTAAAACAGCTCGATAAATCTGAATTTGAAAACCACGATTTCATAAGTGGTTACTGCCCCTCATAGGGCTTTAATAAAATCCTCCAAAACGCTTGAAAACAAAGGATTTATCGCAATGTGTCCGCCTTATCCCTTTATACGATTTCACTTGCGTTTATGCTTCCCTCGCCACCTCATAAGGGCAAAAATAAGGGAAGAAAAATCTGATAACAAGCTATAAAAACAAGTGGCAATCGGGAAACTGTGACATATGTGCGAATATATTATACTGGAGGATTTCAAGATGGACAAGTACATTTATGATGAAAACAACGGTCTTTGGTATGAACTGCAAGGCGAATACTATTTGCCGTGCCTTAGCTTGCCACCCGAAGAAGAAAAGCCTATCGGGATATGGGGACAGCGGCACAAACGCTACCTGAAAGAACATAGAAAAGCAACCTACACAACACTTCTGACCAGCGGTAAGCTCAACACTTATCTTTCCGGCATCAACGAACAGGCGCAGGAACGCTTTGAACGGCTCATAGATGGCATGAAGCAGGCACAGGGTATCACGGAACAATTAAAGGCGGAAAACGCCTTAGAATGGGTCAGGAGAATGAATAATATACGGGCTTGTGCGATGGAGATTGTGAATAAAGAAATCATCTTCGCATAGCAGACTGGCGGTAACGCAAAGCGAGGGTAAAGGTGTAAATGCCTTACCCCTCGTATTTTATGACGAGAATATGGCTTAACACAAGGCATTTGTGGGTTAAAAGCGCTACAGTAGAGAGATTATGCTGAAAACATAGGGTTTGGCAATCCAAAAGCAAACTTTTTATGAATGTTGTCTGTTGCCTCTTGACTTATATCGGCAATCTATATATAATCGATATGTAGACTGTCGATACAAGGAGGGACATATATGGCAATTGATAAATCTCTGATTTCAGGGAATACAGATATGCTGATTTTGAAGCTGCTTGAAAAACAAGATATGTATGGGTATCAGATGATAGAAGAACTTGCGAAGCAATCCGACCATACTTTTGAATTGAAAGCAGGAACATTATATCCTCTGCTCCATCTCTTAGAGCAAAAGCAGTATCTTGTGTCCTATGACGGAGAAACTGTTGCGGGGAAAACAAGAAAATATTACAGGATTACAGATGAAGGGAAAAGATTTCTTGTGGTGCGGCTGTCTGAGTGGGAAAGCTACTCTGCCGCAGTCAATAAGGTTTTGTCGGGGGGTGTTTTGCTTGCAGGAATATAATTCTCCCGAAGAATATATCAAGGATGTTCAAAGATACATTCGTTGGAGCAGAGCAAAGGTTGTGGCAACAAGAGAGCTTTCTGACCACATAAACGACCAATACGATGCTTTGCGGGAAAACGGTCTGAATCAGAAAGAAGCAATGAGAAAAGCCATTGAAGAAATGGGCGATGCAGATGTAGTTGGGACAGAGCTTGATATTGTCCACCGCCCGAAAGTGAATTGGCTGTTGCTGCTCATAGCAGGCGTGTTGCTGCTGAGTGGTATTCTAATCTCTGCTATGCTAACCTCAATATCCCTGACCGTACCAAAGATAATCGGTATTGTGCTTGGAGTTTGTGTTGCTGCTTTTTTGTATTTTATTGATTACACTGTCTTAATTCGCTTTCCAAGAGCGTTATACGGACTGCTCTCACTGGCGGCAATCTTCGGGCTACTCTATGAATTATGGAACGGATTTGCACCGCTTGGATACGGTTTTCTGTTCTACCTGCTGCTATGCTATCCGATTGTTTTGGTCGGAATCCTGTTTTATGAAAAGAACAGTGAAAGCGAGACAAAAATCATACATTACTGGCTATATGCTATTTTTCCGCTGACTTTAGCGTTAATAAATCAAGCGTTTCCAGTTTTTGTGTTGCTGTTGGCTTGCGAGCTATTCATCTTTTGCTGCGGGTTAAAATTAAAATGGCTGAAATGGAATCGTGTTAATATCTTCGGTGTGGCTTGTATGCTGATTTTTCTTATTATCGGAGTGTACCTGTTAAGCCGCTTTTATCATCTTTTTCGCTTGCAGGAAAATACAGGATATTTACAACAGCTCGATTTCTTTTCGGTGTTTCGTGAAGCGGAGTTAATTGGAAAAAGCGGAATGCCTGTTGATGTGAAGGTAATGAGCTACTTCTATGACCACCCAATCACCCTGCTCCTGTACGAATACGGAAAATTTTCACTTGTATTTTTGCTGTTTGTATTCGGGATATTGTTTGCTATCCTTTACAGGACTTCAAAAAAGCAGGATACAGAGGTTGGCAAACTTCTAACCAATACCGTGCTGTTGATTTATATTTTACGAATTGTTTTCACTGCCTTATCCGACATTGGGGTTCTTCCGAACTTCTTTATGTGCGTCCCCTTCGTTGTAACAGGAGGAATGTTCATTATTTACGATATGGCACTTGTTGGAATTATCCTATCAGTAAACCGCAATGAGAGCATTGCAAAGGATTGGATTAAATTAAAAAGCAAGCGTAACGCTGCTAAAAACGGAGGTCAACTATGAAAAAATTCTTATGTGCTATTCTATTCTTGACGATGGTAATCAGTCTCTCCGCCTGCGGCGGTAAAGGCGTTTCGACACTTGTGAAGCATTATGGTCAGGAAAAGGTCGATGAAATGGAAATCGAGTGTACCGATGAAACACAGCTAAAGGTCGCAAATGACCTCATAGCAGAAGCAAAGGATATTATGTCTTACTGCGGGTCAGGAGACGGTACGAATAAAGAGGACTGCGGTGCGTTAGAAAGATACTATTTCTTTGATGATAAGGCGGTTCGGGCAGATGTTTCGATAGAACTTGTAACCACCAAACAGGAAAATGGGAAGGGATATATCTGGGTGAAATATTCAGCCGATTATTACGATAAGGATGATACTCTCATTTCTGGTAACGGAGAAGCATATTCACGTTGGGATATTGAACAGTTAGATGGAAAATGGACGGTAACATTAATTGACGAAATACCGTAAGGATTGGTGAGTGTATGCAGAAACAAGCCGAATGGATATTATGTCCTGTTTGTGGCAACAAAACCCGTGACAGAACAAGATATGATACGGTCTTGAAAAACTATCCTCTCTACTGCCCGAAGTGCAAGCAGGAAACGCTGATAGAAGCAGAGAACTTGAAAGTAACCGTTATAAAGAAACAGGAAAACTAATCTCTATATGTATGCCGCCGTGTATGGGTAAAACCATAGCGGCGGTTTTTCTTCGCCTATCGGCTGCCTCTGTCAAAGGATTTCTTTCGTGGCTTTTGCTGTCTGCCCTGCTCCTGCAACTGTCTGAGCCTGTTTCGGACGCTCTCCTTTTCGGGCGGTCTTGGCGGTCTGCTCTTTTGTTTCACCTGACGCTCCCATTCGGCAAGGTCACGGTTGTATTGTTCCACAACGGCTTCCGCCTCCCGATAGGTCGCCATGAATGCCTGCACATCGGGATAACCGTCCTCCCTGAGAATATCGGGGAGCTTATCCAGCCTGCGGTCAATTTCTTGCTCCGTCTGCTGTATCTGCTCGGTAAGGGCTTTGCGCTCCTTGCCCTTGAAAATCCCTGTTGTTTCTGCAAGCTGTGTTTTCAGCTTGGGCAGAATGTTGTCCTGCAAATTCCTAATCCCTCTTGCCTCATCCTGCACCCGTATCATTAGATTCCGCATGGTGCAGAACTCTGTCATATCAATATCCAGCGTGGGCTTCGGCGGTATCCCGTATTCACGGATAAGGTTTTGTAAAATGTCCTTCGCCTTGTTCACGATACGGCGGAACAGATTCGGCAGCCAGCCCTCGCTTTTAATGGATTGGCTAACCTTGTCGTGTATCTCGGTTTGTTTGATTTCCAGTATTTTAGCCTCCTCAATACCCGATACAAGTGCCATGTCCGCTGTCCTGTTCCATTCCTGCCTTGTAGCGTTGTCGGCTGCAATCTCTTCGGCTTTGGGATTGTTCTTGCCTATTTTCTTTGTCGGCAGGTACACGCTGTTTTTGTCAAATACCTTCAGGTGCTGTTCAGGGTTTTCAATATGGAGATTGATAAGGTTTGTATAATCCTCTTTTACCTCCCGAAGAAAAGGCTCTCTCTTGAAGCGGTCATCCTTTACGGTGAACAGATGGCTTTCGTAAACCTCTCCCTTTTTGATAATGGTACAGCCTTTTCTTATCTGCCCGTCCTCACCTGTGATTTCCTTCTTGGTGCGTACCCGCTTGCCTGTTTCGTCAAAGAATACGCTTCTTGTGGCAATCTTCACATCAGGCTCAGGAAGCAGCTTCCTTTCGCTGAAAATCAGATGAATGTGGTAATTGGTCTTGCGCTTATTGTGGTGCAATGCCGACACACATTCCACGCCGTACCGCCTGCGGAACTCATCTGTAAAATCCTCAAGCACCTGCTGCGGCTCGTACTGCGTGTAAACTTCGGGCAGGGCGATAATCAATTCCCTTGCTTCGATACATTTGCCCTCT
>ERZ809207.940-NODE-940-length-9705-cov-4.066943_pt1 | contig 9705 bp, 8 predicted proteins | sample MGYA00520515_ERZ809207 | MGnify/ENA primary metagenome ERZ809207 (study PRJEB31570, sample SAMEA3213009) | Homo sapiens | biome: human-gut; feature: human gut; material: fecal | place: Sweden | collected 2011 ... | reverse complement strand
CCGGAAAAAAGTCAATTGAAAAAGACCTCATTTCATTATATAGTATATTTGCACAAAAATAATATTATGATAGGGAAAAAATTTTGATTCGGGTCAATATTTCACTATTTTTCGCACAAAATTGATATAAAATGAAACAGGTTTATGCTATACTAAGCGTAACGATTCTGCTTAAATTCTATAAAAAGCGAGGTTATCATAATGTATTTTAAACAATGGAATCGCATTTTATCCGTAATTTGTGCTGCTGCATTGTCTATGAGCTGCCGCTACACCCATCAATCTGGTCAGCAACTCCACCTTTGACAGCGGTACTTCCGGCTGGGGCAAATACCAGGAAAGCGGTGGCAGTGCATCGCTTTCCACCGAAAACGGACAGCTTGCACTCAGTGTCTCTTCTGTAGGAGAATTAAACTATTCCGTACAGTGTTATTATGATATTGTACCGCTCTACAAAAATGGTGTTTATCACATCCAGTATGACATTTCTTCCACCATCGACCGCACGATAGAAGGAATGATTCAGCAAAACGGCGGCACCTATCAGTCATATTCCTGGAAACAAATTGACCTGACTTCTACACCGCAGACTGTTGACTACACCTTCACCATGAAAAAAGACACCGATGTTATGGCAAAGTTGGTTTTCAACTGTGGAACACAGGGGGAAGATCTGCCGGCGCATAAAATCTACCTGGATAATGTAAAAATCGAACTGGTGGATGACTCCAACGTTGATTACACCGAGATCCAACCCTACGCGCCATCTATCCTCACCGATCAGGTTGGGTATCTGTCAAATGATACCAAAACGGCAGTATTCCGGGATGTAACAACAGAAACCACCTTTTCCGTTGTGCAAAAGGATTCCGGAAACGTTGTCTATACCGGAACGCTTTCTGAGCCAGTCACCAATACCTCTGCAAATGAAACGGACTGGACCGGAGACTTTTCTGCGGTAACCGCTCCTGGTACCTACTATATTACCTGCGGTGATCTAGATCAATCCTATGAATTCAGCATCGGAGAAGATGCTTATGACACACTCCTGGACGATACTGTAAAAATGCTCTATCTCCAGCGTTGCGGAACTGAAATACAGGATGACACTTTTGCGCATAAAGCATGCCACACCGGCCTTGCAACCGTATATGGCACCAATGAAACCAGAGATGTCAGCGGTGGATGGCATGATGCCGGAGATTACGGGCGCTATGTGGTACCGGGTGCCAAGACCATTGCAGATCTGCTGTATGCATATGCTGCAAATCCATCCTTATTCGGAGACGATTCTGGCATTCCGGAAAGCGGGAACAATGTACCGGATGTTCTGGACGAAGTCCGGTATGAACTGGAATGGATGCTGAAAATGCAGGACGAAAACGGCGGCGTTCATCACAAAGTAACTTGTGAAAACTTTCCGGGCTATGTAATGCCGGAAATGGAAACGAATCCGCTGATTCTTACACCAGTTACTACAACTGCGACTGCGGATTTCTGCGCAGCGATGGCCATGGCATATGAATATTACCAGGCATTTGACCCGGATTTTGCAAAAACCTGTCTGGATGCCGCAACAAAAGCATGGGATTTCTTACAGAAAAATCCCAATCTCATCTATCAAAATCCCACAGATATCACCACAGGCGACTACGGTGATTATTCTGATACCGATGAGCGCTATTGGGCGGCCGCACAAATGTGGCGCAGCACAGGGGAGGACACCTACTTTACAGCGCTGAAAGGAATGCGCGTGCAAACTGGAATGGACTGGAAGCTTGTCGGAGATTATGGCAACATTGCGATTCTCACCATGCCAAATGCAGACACTTCTTCTGATGTGTATCAGCGTGCAAAAAGTGCAGTTTTGGCAGAAGCGGAAAAGTTCAGCAAAACAGCACAAAGCACCCCCTATGGCGTATCTGTTTCACCATTTAACTGGGGAAGCAATATGACCGTAGCAAATGCAGGCGTTATCTCGCAGCTGGCATATCTGGTTTCTGATAATTCCGATTATGCACAGACCTCAAAGAGCAATCTTCACTACCTGTTAGGCAGTAATCCCTTGGGAGAATGCTTTGTCACCGGATATGGAACCGTTTCACCGGAACATCCCCACCACAGACCCTCTATGGCAAAAGGGCAGGCTATGAAAGGCATGCTGGTCGGCGGTGTGAATTCCAATTTAGAGGACAGTGCAGCAAAAGCGTATTGTTCAAACGTCGCACCGGCAAAACGGTATGTAGATCATTCAGAAAGCTATTCCACAAACGAAATCTGTATTTACTGGAACTCTCCGCTGGTTTACCTCCTGGCAATCGGCAGCTCTGCCGAGCAGACAACGGAAAACGGTCTGCTGGGTGACGTTAACCAAGATCAGCAGGTGACCATTGCCGATTTGGTTCTGCTGAAAAAATATGTCCTGGGTGATACCAAATTGACAGCATCACAGGGAAAATTGGCTGATGTAACCGTAGACCAGCTTGTCAATGGAATGGATATCTCCAAGCTCCGGCAGATGCTTTTGGCGCAAACACCAACAACCCCGGATCAGCCGGAAACGCCGGACACAGACCGAAACGAGCCAAATGAAAATGCTACCATGCTGGCTGATTTCCGGAAAGGTGCCACTCCGCTTTTTGAAGCTTCAGACGGCTGGACAAACGGAAATCCTTTTGACTGCGGCTGGACGAAAAAGAATACCGCCTTCCGGGATCAGACATTGCAGCTGACCATTGATGCGGACACAACCGGAAAATATCACTATACTGGAGCAGAGTATCGTTCCTTAGATCACTATCAGTATGGATACTACGAAACTTCTATGAAAGCGATAAAAAATGACGGCGTTGTTTCCTCATTCTTTACCTATACCGGCCCTTCTGAAGACAATCCCTGGGATGAAATTGACATTGAAATCCTGGGAAAGGACACAACAAAAGTGCAGTTCAATTATTACACCAATGGTGTCGGGAATCACGAGTACATGTATGATCTGGGATTTGATGCATCCGAAGGCTTCCACACCTATGGTTTTGATTGGCAGCCGGATTCTATCACCTGGTATGTGGATGGAAAAAAAGTATACCAGGCAACCAGTAATATTCCGTCTACGCCCGGAAAAATCATGATGAATGTATGGCCGGGGATCGGTGTTGACAGTTGGCTGAAGGCCTTTGACGGCACAACACCACTGACAGCTGCCTATGAATGGGTGACAGTTGGCTGAAGGCCTTTTACGGCACAACACCACTGACAGCTGCCTATGAATGGGTGACTTATCAAGACTAAATAGCAATCATAAAAATGATCTTAAAAAGTACCGTATCTGCATGAAAAACCAGATACGGTATTTTTTGTGCATTTTGCGGCAGGAGATACAAAAAATTTACAAGAAAGCAGTCAGAACCTCTTGTACCGCATAACCAAATGGTTTATAATGATGTATATATCTGATTTCCGCGGAAAAGGAGGTATGCGCCATATGAAATCTTCAGACATCATCTGCGCTTTATGCGAAAAAAAACAGGTTTCTGTCTCTGCACTTGCAAAAATGATCGGGCAAACTCCTCAGAATTTCTGGAAAAAAATCAAACGCGATACAGTCACGCTGGACGAGATGCTTCAGATTGCAGCAGCATTACAGGTGACCTATGAGCAGGTATTTGTTTTTCCGGATGGGGAGCGGATTTCTCTGCATCAAATCGCAAAATCAGATTCCATATCTTTCAATAACAGCTCGAGCAGAAAGGGATTATCATGAATTTTTTAGAAGAACGTATTGTGAAAGACGGCATTGTAAAAGAAGGAAACATTTTAAAGGTAGACAGCTTTTTGAACCATCAAATGGATGTTGATCTGTTTCAGCAAATGGGAAAGGAATTTAAACGCCGCTTTTCCGGAAAACCGATCAATAAAATCCTGACCATTGAAGCATCTGGAATTGGCATTGCATGTATTGTTGCATCATGTTTTCATGTTCCGGTTGTTTTTGCAAAAAAATCAAAGAGCGTGAACATCGATGGAGAAGTATATGTGGCGGAGGTAGAATCCTTCACACACAAATGCAAAAACCAGGTCATTGTCTCCAAAAAATTTCTCCATCCAGAAGATCATGTTCTGATTATTGATGACTTTCTGGCAAACGGCTGTGCACTGCAGGGATTGATTTCCATTGTTTCGCAGGCAGGCGGAACTGTAGAAGGAATCGGTATCGCAGTAGAAAAAGGATTCCAGCAGGGCGGACGCATCATCCGCAATCTGGGTTATCCTCTGGAGTCTCTCGCAATCGTAGAAAGTATGGATGCTGCAAATGGCACCATCGTGTTCAGGCAGCAGTAAGGTATGGGAGATTCTATGAAGAAACAACTTTTTCAAAAACTGAAAGCAAATGCTTCCATACAAAATATCTACCAGTTAAATGGAACGGTTCCGATTTACAAGGCGATTCCATTTGGATTACAGCACATTCTGGCAATGTTTGTGGCAAATATCGCACCAATTTTAATTGTCGGAAAGGCATGCGGCCTGAGCGGAACAGACACGGCAATGCTGATTCAAAGCGCAATGCTGATTGCCGGAATCGGTACCTTGGTACAGCTGTTTCCCATTGCCCACAAAATTAGTTCCGGTCTTCCGATTGTAATGGGAATTAGTTTTACCTTTGTCTCTGTGCTGTGCTTTATCGGCGCACAATACGGCTATGGTGCAATTATGGGTGCGGTGTTGATCGGCGGTATAATCGAAGGCGTTTTAGGACTGTTTGCAAAATTCTGGCTATCTCTCATTGCCCCTATTGTCTCCGCCAGCGTTGTCACTGCCATCGGCTTCTCCCTGCTGACTGTAGGCGCCACCTCCTTTGGCGGCGGAAGCGGAAGCGCAGACTTCGGTTCTGTCCAAAACTGGATTCTCGGCAGTATTACACTCTTGTGTTGCATTCTGTTCCACATTTTTGCCAAATCCTATTTCAAACAGCTTTCCGTGCTGTTTGGCTTAGTAGTGGGGTATATCCTGGCAATTTTCATGGGAAAGGTGGATTTTTCTGCGCTCCATAACACTGCAATCCTGGCCGTTCCGCATATCATGCCATTTCATATGGAATTCCGGTTGGATGCAATTATCTCTGTCACTTTGATTTTCCTGGTATCTGCAACGGAAACGATTGGTGATACCTCGGCACTCGCAGCGTCCGGCCTGGGCAGAGATGTTACAAAAGAAGAAACTTCCGGCTCCATTGCCTGTGACGGATTTATCAGTTCCTTGTCCTCGCTTCTGGGATGCCTTCCCATTACGTCATTCAGCCAAAATGTAGGACTGGTTGCCATGACAAAGGTAGTCAACCGATTTACCATTGCAATTGGCGCAGTCATTATGATTTTAGCCGGGATTTTTCCCATTTTCGGCGCGCTTTTATCAACACTTCCGGATGCTGTTCTGGGTGGATGCACCATTATGATGTTTGGCACCATTGTGGTCAGCGGCCTGCAAATGATGAGTAAATGCGGCTTTACGCAGCGCAACACCATCATTGCTGCCTTGTCTCTCAGCATTGGCCTTGGGTTTACACAGTGTGCAGACTTATTTACCATCTTTCCGCAGATGGTGCAGAATGTATTTGCGCAGAACTGCGTTGCAGTTGTATTCCTGGTATCCATTCTGCTGAATCTCATTCTACCTAAAAATATGGAAGTGAAGCATGCAGAAGATACAGATTCTGCAACATAATATTTCTTTTGGCAGATCGAAAACACGTCTCGTTTGTTCTTTCAGGAGGAAGGTCTATGATCAAGAAATATTCCTGTTTGATTCATATATTTCTGCTTCTTCTCGTTATTGTGCTGCTGGGTGCCGGATTTTTCTGTGAAAAATCCGCCCAGAATCTTTTGGACACCGACCGGTCGGTTCCCCAATACAAAACTGTACAAGATATTACAGAAAAATCTATTTCTGATAGCAACAGTCCTACGGGCATCACCCGCACGTTCCGGTTTCGCCTGGACAATAACATGACAGAAAAGCAGCTGATGTTCTACGTCATCAACAGTAACACAAAGGTTTCCATCAATGGCAGCTTAGTATATGATAACCACCGCTCCGACACAAATTCTGTTAGTGCTCTTGGATGTTATTGGGTGAATTTGACACTGCTTCGTACAGACAGCGAAAAGGAAGTTACTGTTGAAATACAGCCTCTATATCATACAATTGCAGACCGGAATGTGGTTTTCTACGAAGGAAGCCAGTATCCGCTGTTTCTTCAGATTTTCCGGCATGATGCTCTGTTCTTTCTGATTGGCTTCTTTTTAATTCTCTTTGGAACGGTGTATCTCAGTATTGCGCTGTATTATCACATTAAAATGCAGATGCGCCTGAGTCTTGCACCACTAGGTATCGTTTCTATTCTGATTGGTGTCTGGAAAATTTCAGATACGCGTCTCATTGCCTGGCTTGCCCCCGGACATGTACAGTTCTTTTCCTATCTGAGCAATCTTGCAATAGTTATGCTTCCGATGTTTGTTTCGATTTACATTTACAAATCTGCACGTCCAAACAGCCTTGTGCAAAAAACCATGCGCTGCTTTATCATAGGAAATACAGTTTTGGCATCAACAGCCATTTTACTGCATCTGTTTCAATTGGTGGCACTGCGGGAAACACAGGGAATCTACCACTATATTATCCTTGCTCAAGCCGTCATTCTCATGGTATTTGAATGCTTTGCCTATCAAAAACACAAAAATGACATCCGGCATAAATTGTTTATGATTTCTATGATTTTCCTGATGTTCTCTGTGGTTTTAGATATGCTGCATTATCTGATTTCCAAATCTTCCGATTCTATCTTCTTCACCATGATCAGCATCTTGATCTATGTTGTTGCAGTGGGCGTATTTACATTTCGCGGTGCACAGGATAAGCTTTTCCGAGATAAAGCAACTGGTCTTTATAATCGGAACAAATGCAATGAGCTTATCCATACCGGGCGCATTTCAGACCACAATCTGTGTTTCATGGTCTTTGATCTGAACAATTTGAAAAAAACCAATGACACCTACGGGCACAATGCCGGTGATAAAATGATCGCTTCTTTTGCAAAGGTTCTATTAGACTGCATTCCAGCCGGTAACTTTATCGGTCGCTCTGGAGGCGATGAATTTATTGGAATCATTTATAATACGGATAAAAAGCGAATTGATCAGATCATCGCTGATTTACAGGAACACATGCAGGCCTGTAACAAGCCGGAACAGAAATGGAAGCTCAGTGCCGCCATTGGCTATGCCTTGGCATCTGAAAGTACAGATAACACACTGAAATCCCTGTACGAACTTGCAGATAAACGCATGTATGAAAATAAACACAGCATGAAACAACAAACATGCAAAAATAATATCTAGGAGGATACTATGACTACACAAGAATTTCAAAAGAAAATCAAACGAGTTTTGATTTCAAAAGAAGAAATCCAGAACAAAATCAAAGCGGTAGGTGCACAGATCAGCCAGGAATATGAAGGAAAGCCCCTTTTGCTGGTGAGCATCTTAAACGGCGCCTTTGTCTTTATGGCTGACCTGTGCCGGGCAATTACAATTCCATGCGAAACGGCTTTTATGTGTGCAAAGAGCTATTATAACGGCACCTCTTCTTCGGGTATCGTTAAGATTACCATGGATCTGATGCAGGATATCAGCGGATATCATGTCATTATTGCCGAAGACATTATTGACACCGGCCGTACATTGCATGATGTCATTGAACTGCTAAAGGCGAGAAATCCGCTTTCCCTAAAGGTTATCACACTTCTGGACAAACCGGATCGTCGCCTGGTTGACCTGAATGCAGATGTTTCACTGTTCACTATCCCGGATCACTTTGTAATTGGATATGGACTGGACTGCGGTGAAATCTACCGGAATCTTCCTTACATTGCAGAATATGCAGAAGAGGAGGAAGCATAATGTTTGAAAAAGTATTTCACCTAAAGGAAAATCAAACCAATGTAAAAACTGAATGCATCGCCGGTGTCACAACCTTTATGACCATGGCATACATTCTCGCAGTCAATCCCAGTATTTTAAGTTCCACTGGCATGAATCCTACTGCAGTTCTTCTTGCCACTTGTCTGGCATCCTTTCTGGGAACTGTCTGCATGGGATTGATGGCAAATCTTCCGTTTGCCCTTTCTGCCGGAATGGGTCTGAATGCCTTTTTTGCCTATACCGTTTGCGGCAATATGGGGTATCCCTGGCAGGCCGCACTGCTGGCTGTATTTATAGAGGGACTTATTTTCATCATTCTCTCTGTAACCAATATTCGGGAAGCACTTTTTAATGTTATTCCGTTGTCCTTGAAAAAAGCAGTTTCTGTGGGAATCGGCGTTTACATTGCATTTATCGGTCTGCAAAATGCCGGCGTTGTTGTAAACAGCGACTCGACACTAGTTACCATTGTCTCTTTCCGCGGCGATTTTCACACCGGCGGAATCTGCGCACTGTTGGCAATCCTGGGTATTCTGTTTACCGCCTTTTTGTACATCAAGCATGTAAAAGGCTCTATCCTCATCGGAATTCTCGCCACCTGGGTACTTGGCATCATCTGTCAGCTTACTGGCCTCTACACAGTTAATCCGGATGCCGGCTATAACAGCCTGCTTCCTGCTTTTGCAATGACTGACTTTTCCGCATTAGGAGACACATTTGGTCAATGCTTCCGGTTTGATTTCGATGGTGTCAGCATCATCAACTTTATAGTTGTCATTTTCTCTTTCCTCTTTGTTGATATTTTTGACACCCTGGGCACGCTGATCGGCGTATGCAACAAGGCAAATATGCTGGACAAGGAAGGCAAATTAAAACAGATTAAGCCTGCACTCATGGCTGATGCAATTGCAACCAGTGCCGGCGCAATTTTAGGGACTTCTACAACCACAACCTTTGTGGAATCCTCTGCCGGCGTTGCAGAAGGCGGCAGAACCGGTTTGACCGCAATTGTCACTGCACTGCTCTTCCTGATTTCCATGCTGTTTGCCCCCATTTTCATTGCAATTCCTTCTTTTGCAACAGCGCCAGCATTGGTGATTGTTGGATTCTTGATGTTCAGCTCCATCACAGAAATTAAATTTACCGGAGAAAACATGATAAAGGCAATCCCTGCATACCTCTGTATTCTTGCTATGCCGCTGTTTTACAGTATTTCAGAAGGCATTTCCATTGGAATTATCTCCTATGTTGTTCTGCATCTGGTAAGCGGTAAGGCAAAGGAAGTAAAGCCGCTGATGTATATTCTTGCCGTACTGTTTATCCTCAAGTATATTTTCCTGTAATCTGCATGAAAAAGACCTGCTGTCATTCCAATTGGCAGTAGGTCTTTTTGCGGAAACATCTTTATCCTATGGAGGTTTTTCATGAAAATTGTCATTGCCTGTGATTCCTTTAAAGGCTCACTTTCCTCTGCAAAAGCAGGAACTGCCATCGCAGACGGAATTCGGCGTGCGCTTCCCAATGCAGACATAAAAATGCATCCCATTGCAGACGGCGGTGAAGGAACATCTGCTACATTGGTAGAAGGGCTGCACGGAACCTGGACTCCAGTTACTGTTTCCGATCCTTTGGGTAGAAAAATAGACACCGCATACGGCATTCTGCCGGACGGCACGGCGGTCATAGAAATGGCGGCCGCAGCCGACTCGCCATTGCTCTCTCCCGC
>ERZ809207.933-NODE-933-length-9734-cov-4.119640_pt1 | contig 9734 bp, 8 predicted proteins | sample MGYA00520515_ERZ809207 | MGnify/ENA primary metagenome ERZ809207 (study PRJEB31570, sample SAMEA3213009) | Homo sapiens | biome: human-gut; feature: human gut; material: fecal | place: Sweden | collected 2011 ... | reverse complement strand
AGAATCGCGCATGAAGTGGGCGCAAGAACGCCCCGTGTGCTATAATTTATAAAATAAATATAGACCGAATATGTGTTTCGGAAGGAGTCAGGATTATGCAAAACGGAAAGAAGACCGCTCTTATCTGCGGAATGGCCAAAAGCGGCATCGCCAGCGCAATACTGCTCTATAAAAACGGCTACAAGGTAATAATTAACGACATGAAGAGCGAGATATCCGGACTCCAGGAAGCGCTCAAGGATATCGAGTATGTGAACGCAATGGGACAGGAGCCGGAGACACTGCTGGACGGCGTGGATCTGTTGGTGCTCAGCCCGGTTATACCTATATTCAAGCCTTTTGCCAGGAAAGCACAGGATATGGGCATAGAAGTGATAGGCGAAATAGAGCTGGGATACCGCTATTGCCACAGGGGCGCAAAGTTCGTATGCATAAGCGGCACCAACGGCAAGACCACCACCACTGCACTGACAGGCGAGCTTTTCAAAGCCGCGGGCAAGCGCACGTTCGTGCTGGGCAATATTGGCATACCCATAACCGAGCGGGCAATGGAGGTAAAAGATGGGGACATCATAGTAGCGGAAGTGGCCGCACTGCAGCTTGAAAGCATAAAGAGCTTCCGTCCCAACGCCTTTGGCATGCTGAACATAACTGAGGATCATCTTAATAGGTTCCAATATAAGATGGAGAACTACATAGCCGCAAAGTGCAGGGGCTTTGAAAACCAGACTCCCCAGGACTTTGCGGTGCTGAATTACGATGACCCCATCGTGAGGGATATGGCAAAGCTCACCAGGGCCCGCGTGCTGTATTTCTCGCAGAAGCAGGACGTGGAAAACGGCATGCTCCTCCGGGACGGCTATATGATATGGAGGCTGGACGGCCATGAGCAGCGGCTTATACACCGGAGCGAACTGCAGATACCCGGCGATCACAACCTTGAAAACGCCATGTGCGCCGCCTCTCTTGCCATGTGCATGGGCCTTGATGCAGAAGCGGTGTGCCGGGGACTTCGCGCCTTTCGGGGCGTTGAGCACCGCATAGAGTTCGTTCGCGAGGTGGAAGGCGTTCGCTACGTAAACGACTCCAAGGGAACAAACCCGGATTCCACCATAAAGGCCGTGAAGGCCATGACCCAACCCACCGTGCTCATGCTGGGCGTAGGCGATTACGATAAGCACAGCGACTTCACGCCGCTTTTTGAGGCGTTCGGCAGCACTGTGAAGGGTGTTATAGCCTCCGGAATCAATATACCCGCAATAAAGGCTGCCGCCGAAAAGACAGGCTACAAAGGCGAATTCGTGGAGTGGTACGGCAACTTTGAAGGTATGATAAAGAAAGCGGGAGAGATGGCGGGCAAGGGAAGCACGGTGCTGCTTTCGCCTGCGGCTGCAAGCTGGGGCCAGTTCGACAACTACGAACAGAGAGGCGAGATATTCAAGGATATCGTAAATAAGCTGTAACCAGCATAGAATAACCCGAAGGGAGGTGCGGCATGGAAACGCTAAAGGCCAAAAAGAAGAATGGGCAGATGGACTTCCTGCTCTACGTTACCGTGCTGCTGCTGTGCGCCTTCGGGCTTGTGATGGTATTTTCAGCCAGCTATTATTACGCACAGAACAAGGCGAGCCTGAATTACGATGGATTGTACTATCTGAAGAACCAGGCAAAGTACATGGCCATGGGGCTTGGCGTTATGATAGTGATGTCACGGGTGGACTATCACTATCTTGAAAAGCTCAGGAACGTTGGACTTATGGTGACGCTTCTGCTTATGCTTGCTACGGTGTTCTGGGGCGAGGATATAAACGGCGCAAAGCGGTGGCTGAACCTGTTTGATGTGATAACCTTCCAGCCTTCAGAGCTTGCAAAGTTCGTGCTCATACTGTACATGGCTTCCTTTATGACCCGTAGGGCACCTCAGATGAAGAGCTTTACCCGGGGCATTGTACCCATGCTCATCATAATGTGCATCATCTGCATACTGCTGCTGCTGCAGAAGAACATGTCCATGATGATGGTGGTCATGATGATAGGCTTTGTAATGCTGTTCCTTGGAGGGGCGGATATGCGGCACCTGGTTGGCCTCTGCCTGCTGGCGGTGCCGGTGTTCTTTCTTGCGGCATCAATGGAAACGTACCGCTGGAACAGGCTGGTGATATTCACAAACCCATGGAAGGATCCTCAGGGAAACGGCTATCAGCTGATACAGTCCCTGTACGCATTGGGCAGCGGCGGCCTATTCGGCAAGGGGCTTAACTTTTCCACTCAGAAGCTGCTGTTTCTTACATACGGCGAGAGCGACTTTATATTCGCCATAATCGGCGAGGAGCTTGGCTTCATAGGTTGTGTGCTGGTAATAGCCGCGTACTTTTTCCTCGTTTGCCGGGGAATGCGCATAGCAGCCCGCTGCAAGGATAAGTTCGGGAGCCTGCTGGCTGCCGGAATAACCAGCGTTATAGCCATACAGGTGGCAGTAAACATAGGCGTGGCCACCAGTTCTGTCCCTCCTACCGGCCAGACGCTGCCTTTTATAAGCGCCGGCGGCACGTCGCTCATAATATTTATGGCTGCGGCAGGCATACTGCTCAATATTTCGAGAAATACGGAAAGCATATAGAATTAACCCATTCCATCCTTCCTGAATAGTATGGATTGTACCGCAATGGCGGCAGGGGAGGGGCGCAATGGGCAAATTCATAATAGAGGGCGGACATAGGCTGAGCGGACGCGTAAAGGTCCAGGGAGCGAAAAACGCCGCGCTGCCGGTTCTGGCGGCGACTGTCATGAGCCGGGGAGAGATGACGCTGTTCAACTGCCCTGAAATACGGGATGTTCACAATATGCTGAGCATCCTGCGTGAGCTGGGCGTGGAATCGTATTATGATGGGGACACGCTGAAAATTTCCGGCAGAAACGCCAGAAGCAGTCCTATGCCGCAGCGCCTTTCCAAGGAGCTGCGCTCCTCCATATTCATGCTGGGACCACTGCTTTCACGCTTTGGCGAGGCGGTGTGCGCCTACCCGGGGGGCTGCGAGATAGGCCATAGGCCGGTAGACCTTCATTTGAAAGGCCTTGCGGCGCTGGGGGCGGATATAAGGGAAGAGCGGGGTTACATAATTTGCGACGGGCACAACATGCACGGAGGCGAGATACACCTCGATTATCCCAGCGTAGGCGCAACAGAAAACATAATGATGGCAGCGGCTGCCGTCCCGGGCGATACGGTGATAACCAACAGCGCCCGGGAGCCGGAAATAGAGGAACTGCAGAATTTCCTCAACTCAATAGGCGGCGATATCCGTGGCGCAGGCACATCTACCATATACATAAAAGGTGGAATGGAAGAAGTGCCGGTAGCTGCGCACAGAATAATGCCCGACAGGATAGCTGCGGGAACGCTCATGTGCGCCGTGGCGATGGCCGGAGGAGAAGCGGAGCTTACAGACGTGTGCCCGGAGCACATAGGCAGCCTCATATCAAAGCTGCGCGAGGCAGGGTGTCATATAAGCTGCGGCAGGGATACGCTGGAGATACGGGCAAAGGGACGGCCTGAAGAGATAAAACTAATAGAAACGCTGCCTTATCCGGGCTTTCCGACGGATATGCAGGCGCAGATATTCGCCCTGTGTACCGTGGCGGACGGCACCAGCGTAATAGTGGAAAACCTTTTCGAAAACCGCTTCCGCCATTGCGCGGAGCTTATAAAAATGGGCGCAAATATAACCCAAAAGGACAGGACCGCAATAGTAAGGGGCGTGGAGAAGCTCTCGGGAGCCGTGGTATACGCAAAGGACCTTCGCGGAGGAGCGGCGCTTACCATAGCCGGGCTGGGTGCTGAGGGGATGACGGCAGTAGAGAACACGGAATATATCGATAGAGGATACCAGCGGCTGGATGAGACGCTGAATTCACTCGGAGCCTGTATAAAGAGGGAAGATGGTACGCAATAAGGGAAAAACCAGAGTGGTAAAGAACGAAGGACGCAGGGACGGCAAAAAGCCGCCTCGCAGCCATGTGTCCTATGTCGACATAGAGCAGGTAAAGCAGCGCTATGGCGGACGCTCTACAAGAGAGCCCCGAAAAGAACTGCACGTATTTGGAGAAGAAGAGCCGCAAAATGTCAAGAGGAAAGAGCACAGGGGCGTATACCTGCTGCTGCTCGGTCTCGTATTGGCAGGCATAGCCATAGGCTTCTATTTTGCGCTCATAATAGACCGCATAGAGGTCGTAGGCAACGAAAAGCTGGAGCGGGGAGAGGTGCTCACCATATCCGGACTTAACATAGGCGAACATATGCTCTTTGCCAATCTCGGAGAAGCCCGCAGCAGGCTGCTCAGCAGCCCCTATATACGCTCGGCATACATAAAAAGAGCGTATCCGGACAAGCTCATTATCACCATAGAGGAACGCAAGCCTGTGGCAGCGATCGTAGGCGTGGGGTCATATGCCCTGATAGACCTGGAGGGCAGCGTTATGGAGATAGCGCAGACAAACGACAAAGGGCTGGTAGCGGTTTACGGCGTAAGCTCCGGCGGCTACGCCGTGGGCCAAAAGATCGGCGACTATGCGGAATTCAACAGCGAAACGCTGCTTGAGATAATTGCAGTGCTTTCCAATCAGGGAATGCTGGACATAATAGAGAGCATAGATATGTCGCAGCCCCTGAAGATAGGCATGACTACAACATACGGCTATACGGTCAACATAGGACAGCCAGAAAACCTTACGGGAAAGCTGGAAAACCTGCCGCCCGTGCTGAGCAAGGTGCTTTCCATGGGCCTTGAGGGCGGAACAATAGACCTTGGCGTGCTTGGCGATCCGGTATATTCTCCGCCAGAGGTGTACCAGCCGGAGACAGAGGAACAGGAGGGCGGAGACGGCGAGGGCGGCGAAGCAGAGCCGGATAAGGCCGAGGAAGGCGGGACGGAGCAGCCCGAACCCAGTCCTGCACCGTAACTTCCAGTAGTTACAAAGTGTAAAAATACTTGTATCCTATTGCACAAAATATAGTGGTGTGGTATGCTTAGACCAACTATTAGGTGGAAGTATATTCTCATGGCATATGGAGAGTAGGGGCGCTATGGAGGAAAAATGAAACAGAATACCGCCATACTCGATATTGGAAGCTCCAAGGTGATATGCCTCATATGCAGCGCACAGGGAAGGGACAGCATAACCGTCCGGGGTGCGGGCGTAAAGGAATATCCGGGCTTTGAGAACGGACGATTTATAGACGAACAGCTTTTCTCCAGCGCGGTGGTGGACGCCATCGCAATGGCAGAGGGTGAGGCAAAGGTACGCATAAGGGATCTTTCCGTAGGCGTACCCGCAAGCTTTTCAAAGCTGGTGCTGCATGAGGGATCTGCCGGGGTAAAGTCACGCACGGGAAGGATAAACGGCGACACTATAGACGACCTGATAAACGACTCGCTCACATTCGAGCAGCCTGAAGGGTACGAGCTGATGCACTCCACTCCGGTGGAATTCAAAATAGGCGAAACGGTCACTGCCGATCCGCCCCTTGGGCAGGCAGCAAAAGAGGTCAGCGCCGTAGTATCCCACGTGTACATGCAGAACGGGTTCAGAGCAGCGGTGTCCGATGCACTGAGCAGGACGAATCTCGAAGCGGATATGTATATAAGCGTTCCGCTTTCGGCTTCACTGTTTGTGATACCCGAGGAGGAGAGGACGGACTGCGCGGTGCTCATAGACGTAGGGGCGCGGCAGACCGACGTAAGCTTCATACGGGGCTCCGCCCTTATAGCCTGCGAGACGCTGGGAATAGGCGGCGTGAGCTTTGCAAACGATCTGGCCTATGGGCTTCGGATATCCACCCAGTCTGCGGAGAACGTAAAACGCAGATACGTCTATTCGCTGGACTATCAGGACAGCATAGATATAGTACGCATGGAGGGGAAAAGCCCCATGCACGTCGATCACGCAGTGATACAGTTCATAATTGAGGAACGCACAAAGCAGCTTGCCGGTTATCTTGTGCGCATGCTCAAGGATATGGGAGTAAGGCTTGAGGAAAAGCCCCCCGTATACATAACCGGCGGCGGCATAGCCCTTATGCGGGGCAGCTGCGAATACATGGAAAAGCTCATGGGTGTGCCCTTAAAGGTAAGAATGCCGTGGATGCCCAGACTTTCCTCCCCAAATTACGCCAGCGCTTTTTCGGTAATGGATTTCGTGATGCATGCTGAGGAAGAAGACAGCGTGGACAGGCTGGTAGGAATGGTAAGCGAGAGCAGATTCATCAAAAAGATCAGAGAACTGTTTGGTAACGTAAGATAAATTATCAGGAGGAAATGATATGCCTATTGGTCTTGAACTCGATATGGAAAGAGGCAACCTTGCGCAGCTTAAGGTAGTCGGCGTAGGCGGCGCGGGCAATAACGCTGTCAACCGTATGATACAGTACGGCATACGCGGCGTTGAGTTCATTTCCGTAAATACAGATAAGCAGGCGCTGTACCTGTCCCATGCGAACCAGAAGATACAGATAGGCGAAAAGGTCACCAAAGGATTGGGCGCGGGTGCTGATCCCGAAGTAGGGCGCAAGGCGGCGGAAGAAAGCAAGGAAGCCATATCCGAGGCTCTTAAAGGAGCGGACCTGGTATTCATAACCGCAGGTATGGGCGGCGGCACCGGCACCGGTGCAGCCCCCGTAGTAGCGGAGTGCGCAAAAGAGCTTGGCATACTTACAGTTGGCGTAGTCACAAAGCCCTTCTCCTTTGAGGGACGGGTGCGTATGAACAATGCCGTAAACGGCATAACCAACCTTAAGGCAAACGTAGATACTCTTATATCCATACCTAACGACAGGCTGCTGGATTCAGTAGGCAAGGTAAGCCTTACCGAAGCATTCAGGATAGCCGACGATGTGTTGCGTCAGGGCGTGCAGGGAATAAGCGACCTTATAGCTGTACCTGCTATGGTGAACCTTGACTTTGCTGATGTGCGTACCATAATGCGTGAGCGTGGAATGGCCCACATGGGCATAGGCATGGCCACCGGTGACAAGCGCGCCGCCGAGGCTGCAAGGCAGGCTGTGGTAAGCCCGCTGCTTGAAACTACAATAAACGGCGCAAAGGGCGTGCTGCTAAACATCACCGGCGGCGCGGATCTGGGCATACAGGAACTTTCCGAAGCGGCCTCTATCATTCAGGAGTACGCGGATCCCGAGGCAAACATCATCATGGGTGCAGGCATCGACGAGGATATGGGCGACGGTGTGCGCATAACCGTAATAGCTACCGGCTTCGATGCACCCGGCGCAAGGTCTCAGCAGAGCCAGCATCCCACGGCTGCCGTAAACGCCGTACAGAACAGCCAGCCCCCCAGAAGGCCGACCATACGCGACGTGAAGGATCAGGAAAGCAGCTGGAATGGCGCAAACGTGAAATTCTGGGAGCGTGAGCGTACCAGAACTCCTCAGTACAATTCCCCTCTTCCGGAGGTCGAGGAAGTAACCCCTCACTTTACCATGGACGACCTGCCCAAGGCAGACAAGGCCAAGGGAAACAATAATACTAATAACCTTAACGTGCCTGCATTTTTGAGAAGAAACGATTAAATCAAAAAGACGCGGGCGCTTAGCCCGGTGTACACTTTTTTAAGTAATAAGACGGGGAAGCGCAAAGGAGCGTTTCCCCGTTTTGTTTATATTTTTATTTTTCAGAAAGGAAAGAAAAACCATGACCAAATCCTTTATCCCACAGGGCTATAAGCCCACGCTGTCACTTTATGAAACTCAGGACGCTATAAGCTTCATAAAGCGTGAATTTCAGGACAGCCTTGCGCGGGCACTGCACCTCAAACGCGTATCCGCACCTCTGTTCGTACAGCCTGAGACAGGCCTCAACGACAACCTGAACGGCTATGAGCGCCCGGTAGGCTTCGATATCCCATTTACCGGCAAGGATGCGCAGGTAGTGCAGTCTCTCGCAAAGTGGAAACGCATGGCGCTTTACCGCTACGACTTCCACCCAGGCAACGGCCTCTATACCGATATGAACGCCATACGCCGCGATGAAGAGTTGGACAACCTGCACTCCGTATACGTGGATCAGTGGGACTGGGAGAAGGTCATAACCCCTGATACCCGCAACCTCACTACCCTCAAGAACACTGTTACTGCCATAGTTGGCTGCGTATGCAACACGCTGGATGTACTCAAGGCCCGCTATAACTTTATTACGACAGAGCTGAGCCGCGACGTGTTCTTTGTAACCACTCAGGAGCTGCTTGATATGTACCCAGACAAGACCCCCAAGGAGAGGGAGAATGCCATAACCAAGAAACACAGGACGGTATTTATAATGCAGATAGGCGATCTGCTTTCAAACGGCGAAAAGCACGACGGCCGCTCCCCCGACTATGACGACTGGAAGCTCAACGGCGATATACTGTTCTATGACGACGTGCTGGACTGCGCGATGGAGATATCTTCGATGGGTATCCGCGTAGACGCCAAAAGCATGGACGAACAGCTTACCAAGGCCGGCTGTGATGACAGGCGTCAGCTGCCGTTCCATAAGATGCTGCTCAACGGTGAGCTGCCCCTTACCATCGGCGGTGGTATCGGCCAGTCCCGTCTCTGCATGCTGCTGCTGGGTAAGGCTCACATCGGCGAGGTGCAGTCCTCCGTATGGGATCAGGATACCATAGACTGCTTCGAAAAGGCTGGCGTGACGCTGCTCTAAAAAATTCCAATATCGCGAAAACCGCTCCTACCGGGGCGGTTTTTTTATGCGTGATATTTCCACCAATATTCGCATATATATTTATCACCGCTTCTACAATTTGCGACTGCCGCCCTGTGGTATCATTTGCTTGCGCCGGGGGTGACTGAGATGTACATAGAGGTATTTCTGCTGGATAACCTGCTGATGAATGCCGTAATATGCGTGCTGGCGGGGGCGGTATGCGGAAGAAGCATCAGGCTTGGGCGGGTGCTGCTGTTCTCATTTGGCGGCGCGGTATACGGAGCTGCCGCAATGTATGTGCCGGTGCTTTCTATGTTCCCGTGTAAAACTATCCTGTGCCTTGCCATGGCGCTGGTATTCCCGTATGAGGGCCTGCGCGGCTACATTACCGGCCTCACTGCGATATTGGCGGCGGCGCTGACGATAGGCGGGCTCGGGTTTCTGATGATATGCGCCTTTGGCAATGTGAGAAGTCTCGGAGACGGCATATCGTTAAGGCTGATGCTGCTCATAGCGTTTGCGGCGTCGATAATGCCGGGCATTGCCAGAAGGGTGCGGGGCAAAAGGCTGGATAACCAAAACCGACATACTCTATTATTGAAGCGGGGAGATAAGGAATATGAGCTTGACGCCATGGTGGACAGCGGCAACAGCCTGCACGATCCTGTGAGCGGCCGTCCGGTAGCCGTAGCATGGCTGCCTGAGACGGGAGATATACCTATACCGGTTGGCACGGTGAACGAAAGAAGCGTGCTGTACGCATTCAGGCCGGACAGCGCACGGCTGGACGGCAGCGATATGGATATACTTGTGGCAGTGTCAAAAAGACCGCTCAGAGCCGCGCTCATACCGCCCGCGGCGCTCTGCGATGAGTTGAAAATAACGAGGCTGGAGGGGAAATACCATGCTTAGCATAGTGAAGGATGTGCTCGCAAGGCTATATGCGTTTCTTGGGGGGGATATATACTACATAAACAGCGGCGAGGCGCTGCCGCCGCCCCTGAGCAGGGAAGAGGAAGC
>ERZ809207.899-NODE-899-length-9988-cov-3.444075_pt1 | contig 9988 bp, 9 predicted proteins | sample MGYA00520515_ERZ809207 | MGnify/ENA primary metagenome ERZ809207 (study PRJEB31570, sample SAMEA3213009) | Homo sapiens | biome: human-gut; feature: human gut; material: fecal | place: Sweden | collected 2011 ... | reverse complement strand
CAGCCTCGACAGGCCGAACGCCGGTATCATGTTCACCGTGCCTGTGACAAGCGTAGAAGGAGTCGAATAACCAATATGCAAATCATTCTATGTCTTGCGGCCGCGATGATCTGCGGTCTGCTGTTGACGCGCGTTGTCAAGCCGGTTCACCTGCCGAACGTAACGGGGTATCTCATCGCCGGTCTCATCATCGGCCCATATTGCCTTGGCATTTTTCAAGAGAGCGACGCGGCTGTCACCGATGTGCTTACGGACGGAGCGCTTGGTTTTATTGCTTTTTCTATCGGCGGTGAATTCCGGATCAGCAACATCAAGCAGATCGGCACAAGCTCCATTACCATTACATTCTTTCAAGCGTGCCTCGCTACGCTGCTCGTCGACGCCGCGCTCCTTGCTTGCAGCTTCCCCGCCCCGCTCTCACTCACACTTGGCGCAATCGCTGCCGCTACCGCTCCGGCCGCAACGCTGATGGTCGTCAGGCAGTATCACGCAAAAGGTGAAGTGACATCGACGCTGCTCCCTGTTGTCGCGATGGATGACGCCGTAGGGCTGATGCTGTTCTCCATCTCCCTTCCCATCTCGCAGGCACTTGCTTCAAACGCAACGCTGACCGTAACATCCATGCTGCTGCAGCCATTGCTTGAGATCGTGCTTTCGCTTGCAGTCGGCGCCGGCATTGGTCTACTCATCGCCTTGGCCATGCGATTCTTTCACTCCAAGGTGAACAGGATCAGCGTAGCGGTCGCCGCAGTGCTGCTCGGTTCCGCACTTGCTTCTATTTGGAACCTGTCCTCTCTGCTGCTCTGTATGGCCATCGGTGCGGTCCTTGTCAATCTGCGCAATGACGCGGATGAGCTGCTTGAAATCACGGATGCGTGGACACCGCCGCTGTTTATGCTGTTCTTTGTACTTTCGGGAGCCGAGCTGGATCTTGCAGTTGTTCCTACTGTCGGACTTTTGGGCGTTGTCTATATGGTAGCTCGTAGTTTGGGAAAATACTTCGGTTCTTTCCTTGGCGCAACCATTGCCAAGTCTTCGCCGAATATCCGCAAGTATCTTGGCTTAACGCTTCTGCCGCAAGCCGGTGTTGCGATCGGCATGGCGCAAGTCGCCTTGAATGCCCTTCCGGAATACGGCACTCAGATCCAGGCGGTCGTGCTGACGGCGACGCTGATTTATGAACTGATCGGACCGGTCATTACAAAATTAGCGCTGACCGCAGCTGGCGAGATTCAGGATTCAAAGAAATCCAAGGCAAAAACGGAACAAAGCGCCGGTGGTGCGAAGTAGAGTATAAGGCAGCCGAGTATATCGGCTGCCTTTTTACTGCCGAATCACAGCTTGTCAATTCATCATCGGACTTCTATACTGAATAACATATCTTTAACTTGCTCGTATTGACGGGCGCTGTCAAAATGTCGGAGCGCGTTGTGCGCGAGATGTTTGGACTGTAATAACCATTCCTTAAAGCAAGAAAAATATAATATTCCAGGAATACAATCCTTAAATCCATTGACTTGGTGAATAAATCTGGAGTATAATACAGATAATAATGTTATAGGAGGTGGAACATGATACATCGAATAGCGCGTCCCGAGTATCTTGACTGGTTGGTAAGATGGAAGGAAAAGCAAATCATAAAGGTTGTTTCGGGCGTAAGAAGATGCGGGAAGTCCACCCTGTTTGAAATGTACCGCGACTATCTGTCAGCAAACGGTGTTGAAGATAGTCAGTTCATTGTGTTGAATTTCGAGGATATAGAGTTTGAGTTTATCGATAATTATAAAATACTCTACCGATACATCGCCGAGCGTTTGCGGCCCGATAAGATGAACTACATCTTCCTCGACGAGATACAACACGTTGACGAATACGAGAAAGCGGTTGACAGCCTGTTCCTTAAAGAAAACTGCGACGTTTATATAACGGGCTCCAACGCCTACTTTCTTTCGGGAGAATTGGCAACGGTGCTTTCCGGCAGATATGTTGAGCTTCAAATGCTTCCGTTATCGTTCCGCGAGTTTAGCACGGGATTAAAGGGTACGCAAAGAGAAGGGCTGTCAAACGCCGAAAAATTCAACCAATATATCGAGCTGAGTTCCTTTCCCTATGTGCTTCGCTTTGAACTGAATAAGCGTGAGGCACGGGAATATATGCAAGGGCTGTATGATACCGTATTGCTCAACGACGTTGTGAAGCGCAAAAAAATTGCAGATGTAGGCATGCTAAAAAACGTGGCAAAGTTCATGCTCCACAACATCGGCAACAAGGCTTCTTCCACCAATATAGCCAACACCATGAAATCGGCCGGAAAGGGAGTGGATCAAAAAACCGTAGACAGGTATTTGGACGGTTTGAAGGAGGCGCTTCTGCTATATGAAGCAACGCGCTTCAACATTAAAGGGAAACAGTTTTTAACAACGCAAAGCAAGTATTATTGCGTTGACATGGGGCTGCGGAATATGCTTGTGCGGGGCGAGGACAGCGATATAGGACATATTCTTGAAAACGTCGTGTACCTCGAGCTGATACGGCGCGGATACGAAGTATTTGTAGGAGCGATAGACGACGGCGAAGTGGATTTTGTAGCAAAAACAGATGACGGGCAGTATCTTTACTACCAAGTTGCAGCGTCTACGCTCGACCCAAACACGCTAAAGCGAGAGCTTGCCCCATTCAAGCGTATAGCGGATAATTACCCTAAAACGCTGCTTACACTTGATGAAGTGTTTTCCACAGCAGACTATGAGGGAATACAAAAGCGCAACGTATTGGACTGGCTGTTAGATGAATAATTAAAAAGAAAACCACAAAGCTTCCGAGCAATCGGGAGCTTTATTTGATTGGAGGGAAAACGAATTGGAAGTGAAAATCAACCGTGAAATACGGGACTATCAGGAAAGCATATTCTTCGGGCTGAACCTGCGTCAGCTCGTTTTTTCTATCCTCGTCATTGGCGTAGCCGTCGGTATCTACTTTGGGCTGAACAATATCCTCGGAAGGCTCTTTCTATTATTCACAATTTTTTTAATATGCACAGGCCCGTTGATGGTATAAAATATAATAGATAATTGTCTGCAATATGCTTGTACTGTCGAAAGGATATCCGATGTATCGCTTTATCGCCATCCTTCTCATTTCAGCGCTGCTTCTGACAGGCTGTGCAAAAGCTGAGACGGATTCATACATACAGGTCATAGTGCCTGAGGGCGGCGGCTACGAGGCGGCAGTCACTCCCAAGCCGATGGCTTCTGCGCCCACCGCATCTCTACCTTTGATACCCTTAGAAGCCCCTGAGACCCCTTTCACACCGCAGCCAACAGCCTTGCCCATCCAGACAGCAAAGCCTGTTCCCTCCCTTACTGCGGCCCCTACGGCAGCGCCTACGGTTATTTTAACAGCGTCTGATGACGACTACAACTCGGGCATACTTGAGCTTGTCAACCAATACAGGCAGCAGGCGGGGCTGAACACGCTTAAATACTCGGGCAAACTGCAAAAAGCCGCGGATATTCGCGCCCGCGAGATCGTAACCCTTTTCGATCACACCCGGCCAAATGGCGCCAGCTGCTCCACCGCCGTCACCGACGACGGTATAAGCTTCAGCGCATTTGGCGAAAACATATTTATGTGCAGCGGAGTGTCCAATGTTACATCAAAACTGATATTTGACGCCTGGATGGACTCTCCCAGCCACAGGGAAAACATTCTCAGGGAAGGCTTTACGGATATGTGTATAGGCATATATTCCGCCGGCGGCTCCACATACGCCGTTCAGCTGTTCGGCGCCGGCCTTTCCTGATATATCGATATCATTCAGAAGGATTTTTTACAGGAGGCATTGTTTATGCAAAAAATCACCAAGGCCATCGCCTTTGCCCTGGCGCTTACGCTTATCATGGCAATGCTTCCCGCCTTCGCCGCGGTGTTCCACAGCGACGTGCGGGTAAAGCTATCCATAGGCAGCGGCAGGTCATTTACATTCACCCCAGTAGGCGAATACACGCTGAAGGAAGCCGATAAGGGCGTGGGGACCGATGAGCTCACCGTTGAGGCGGTGGGCAGCCGGGTATCCATAAAGCTGGGGGACAAGACCTACACCGGCCCCTCCCTTACGCTGGTCTCAAAAAACTACGGCCAGACCACCGACTATATCAGGCTCAAGAACGCAGAATACGGCACCTGCACCTACCTCGGCAACATGACCTTTGACGTGTACGAGGGCAGCATACGCGCCATAAACACGCTGCCCATCGAGCAGTACCTTTACGGCGTAGTGCCCCATGAAATGAGCAATTCCTTCCCGGTGGAGGCCCTTAAGTCTCAGGCTGTGTGCGCCCGGGGCTATGCCGTCGCCCGCTGCTCAAGGTACGCCGCGAGCCGCTCATACGACCTTGTGGACACCTCAAAGGATCAGGTTTACCGGGGCTACGCCAGCAAAAATACCCGCGCCATAGCGGCGGTTGACGCCACTAAGGGGCAGGTGCTGGTATACGACGGCGACATAATCGAGGCCTTCTACTCCGCCTCCAACGGCGGGCAGACCGAGCGCACCGGCAACGTATGGGAAAACGACCTCCCCTACTACACCCATGCCGACGACGTGTATGACCTTCTCAACAAGTCCAGCCTTGAAGAGAAGTCCTTTATTCCCGATGCATACGACGAGACGACAGAAAAGCTCATGGACAGCTCTGTCCTCACGGCTATAAAAAAGGCCGCCTATGCGGCCGCCGGGCAGGAGGTTGATCTGCTCTCCACCGTAAAGGTTCTGGCCAAGGATCCCAGCGCCGAAAACGACCCGGAGCAGCGCTGCTACACTAACGTCGAGTTAACCCTGATGGTAGCGCCCAGGAACAACCCGGAGCAGGCAGGCCAGGTTACATTCACGCTGCCATTTGAGGAGCTCAGCTTCGGCAGCTATGAGAACACGCTGGGCCAGATAGGCGCAAAGAAGCGCAACCTCCGCATGTACGGCGCGGAGCGCGGCGAATACCGCACCGCAGAAAAGGAATATTCAGGCTGGTTTCTCACCCAGCGCCGCTACGGCCACGGGGTAGGTCTCTCACAGCGCAGCGCGCAGGAGCGCGCCCGTGCCGGTCAGAAGTACGAGGACATACTTGCCTTCTATTATAAAGACACGGCGCTGTACACCGTGGGCACCTACGACACCGCCCCCAGGATAAAGGCCGAGGGCTGCACCTTCCAGTCCTGCGGCATAAGCGGCATAAAGCCCGGCACGACCACAGAAAAGCTGCTGGGCAAGCTGCAATCCGACGGCGCACTCTCCATAATCGACAAGAAGGGCGCAAAGAAGGAAGGTACGCTGTGTACCGGCGATTCCGTCCGCAATACCTATGACAACGGCCTCGCCATATTCGACCTGCCAATAGTGATATACGGCGATGTGGACGGCAACGGCAAAATAGACAAGGACGACATAGCCGCCCTGCAAAAGCACCTGATAAGGTCCTCCATACTGGGCGGCCCTTACCTCATAGCAGCGGACGTAAACCACGACGAAACGGTGGATATAATGGATATGATACGGCTGATACAGTACGTATCCGACGATGCAAAGATAACTCAGGAGGATTAAAAAATGAAGACTTCCATTACATATAAGCGGGTCCTGTCTCTTGTTGCCATGCTGCTTTTAGTAGCGCTCCCCGCCATGGCGTTCGCCGCTCCCGAGCTTACCGCTACGGCGGACAAGACCTCCGTCACCGCCGGCGACACCGTCGTGGTGACTGTCACCCTTGCCGGCAAAAAGCTTTCCGCCGCCGAGGGCGAATTCTCCTACGACCCCTCCCTCCTCACCTTCACCGAGGGGGACGGCGGCGCTTCAGACGGGCGCATAGCGCTGGTCTCCGCCGAGAAGGACGGCGCTTCCTCCCTTTCCGCCCGCATAACCTTTACAGCTGCCGGCGCGGGAGAGGCCAAAGTGGATTTCAACATAACCAAGGCCCTCAGCTACAGCGGCGAGGATCAGGGCGCAGCTGCAGCCTCAGTTACCGTATCTATAGCGGCCGCTCCCGCAGCTGCCCAGGCCGCCGCCCCCGACTACGCCACCGAGGGCATACTTGCCGAGGGCATAACCGATGAGGGCGGCCAGCAGATGTACATCTGGACCAATCTCGAAAACGTGACCATACCATCCAAGTATTCTGAGACAACGGTGGATTACAAGGGACAGACCGTGCCCGCCGTATCCGTGCAGGATTCCGACGCGCCCACCCTCCTCTACCTCTCCAATGCTTCGGGTGAAAATGGAGGCTACTACATATATGACGCCGCTAAGAGCTCTCTGTACAGGTATCAGACGGTAAGCTCCACCTCCCGCTCCTACATTATGCTGGAGCCGGACGGCTCCGTGCCGCTGCCCGATGGCTTTACCGAGACCACCATAACCATTGACGACAAGCAGGTCAAGGCATGGGCGGGACAGGACGCACAGGGTACCGTATACCTCATATACGGCCGCAACCCCGACGGCGAAGTGGGCTACTATGTATACAGCGAGGCTGACAAATCCATACAGCGCTATGCTGTAATGCCCGCAAGGCCCGTAAGCCCCCAGCTGCCCGCAGAAGCCGCGCCCACTCCCGGGGTGGAGGAGCCTGCGGAGCAGCCCGAAAACGGCAGCGGCGGCATAAGCCCAATATTGTTCTATGCAGCCTGCGGCGCTGCCGTACTGCTGCTTATCGCCCTCATAGCGGTGATAGTAAAGCATTCCAACGAGGAAAAGCAGCGCCGGGAACGCCTTGCCAGGCGGCGTGCCCAGCGGGAAAAAGAACGTTCGGAGGCCAAGGCCAGCGTTGAAGAATAACCGATAATTATAAAGCGTCCTGTATGCTGCATATTGCAGCATACAGGACGCTTGCTTTTTGCGTACGCGTCTATGCCTGAGGCCGTTCTGACGTCCTTATATTATTCCTCTTCCTCTTCCTCGGGCAGGGTGGCATTGTGGTATACGTCCTGAACGTCGTCATCGTCGTCGAAGCGTTCCAGCATCTTCTCGATCTTCTCCACAAGTTCTTCGTCCTTAGTGGCGTCCACGGTATTCTGAGGGAACATGCCTATCTCGGCGGAGAGGAAGCTGAGACCCTTTGCCTCAAGCGCTTCTCTTACCACTGAGAAGTCGGTGGGCGCGGTGTATATCTCATACACGTCGTCCAAAGCGTTGAAATCTTCAGCGCCGGCGTCAAGAGCTTCCATCATGAGCTCGTCCTCATCTATGGAAGCGCTGCGCTCTACCACTATGAGACCCTTCTTGTCGAACATCCAGCTTACACAGCCGGTAGCGCCCATGCTGCCGCCGCTCTTGTCGAATATATGGCGTATCTCGGAGGCGGTGCGGTTACGGTTGTCGGTAACGACCTCTACGATTATTGCAGTACCGCCGGGGCCGTATCCCTCGTAGGTGATCTCCTCGTAGTTTACGCTGCCCATTTCGCCCGCGGCCTTCTTTATGGAGCGGGAAATGTTGTCGTTAGGCATATTGTTAGCCTTTGCCTTGGCTATGACGTCCCTCAGCTTGGAGTTGTTGTTGGGGTCGCTTCCGCCCTCTTTAACGGCTATGGCGATCTCTCGGCCTATCTTTGTAAAAATCTTGCCGCGCGCGTTATCTGCTTTTTCTTTTTTATTTTTGATATTGGCCCATTTGGAATGTCCTGACATAGTAGGTTTCTCCTCCTAAATAAATCAACGTCTCATTATAGCACCATATACGGGGATTATTCAAGTATTCTGCGCTATCTCATCGTATTTTTGCTTTAACTTTTGCATATCCTCCCATGCCTCCCGCTTCTTGGATTCGTCTCTCAGCAGCGCGGCAGGATGATATGTAGGCAGTATCCACACTCCCTTCTTTTCTTTCCACACTCCCCTGTCTCTCGTTATCCTTACATTCGGATCGTAAATGTACTTCGCCGCAGTAGCGCCAAGACATACGATTATCTTAGGCCGTATAAGGGCGAACTGCGCTCTTAAATAAGGCAGGCATGCGTCGGCCTCGCTCTCCTCCGGGGTACGGTTGTTTGGCGGGCGGCACTTGACTACGTTGGCGATGTATACTTCCTCCCGCCTGAACCCTATTGCGCCTATCATCTTATCTAACAGCTGCCCCGCCCTGCCAACGAAAGGACGGCCGGACAAATCCTCATCCCGCCCAGGCCCCTCGCCTATGAACATTATAGTGGCTTTAGGGTCGCCTTCACCTATCACTATATTGGTGCGCTGCTCGCAAAGTCTGCATTTTTGACAGCCGTTAATTTCGGAATAAAGCTCTTTCCAATAGTACTTTGTCATATCCAGCCCTCTTATTATAAAAGTTATAAAAGTGAGTTTTAACTATCTTAAATGGATCTCGCATTATAATTTAGAAATATTTACATCTTTTGAAGCGAAGTAATGGTTTACAGTTCATTTTACACCACTGAGCAACAATAACACAAATAAAACTGCCCGATTTTTGAAATCCACCTATAATTTCAATTGCAAAGGCAGAGGAAATACTATATAATTAAAAATTATAGGTGGAATGGATATTAGTTTTAATCATCTTAGCACTTTAACCGTAAACAGGCAATACGGGAACAAATAATTCCCCGTTGGCTTTTGCGGATACAATACAACCAGGAGGAACAAACAACAACAATGCCGGCCGATCTGGATCTTTACAGCATATTCTGTACCGTCGCCCGCTGCGGCAGTCTCTCACATGCTGCAAGGGAGCTTTACGTGAGCCAGCCTGCCATCAGCCAGTCCATGCACAGGTTAGAGTACATGCTGGGCTGCACTCTCTTTACCCGCACCAGCCGTGGCATAACCCTGACAAGCGAAGGACGTATGCTTTACAGCTATGCCGATAAGGCAATAAGTCTCATATCAGCGGCCGAGGACAAGCTGAACCGCATGCGCACATTGCAGTCAGGCGGCCTTATGATAGGCGCCAGCGACACTCTGTGCCAGTTTTTCCTGCTGCCCTATCTTGAAAAGTTCCATACAGAATATCCCGAGGTACAGCTTCAGGTCACAAACCGTACTACCCCTGACACCGTCGAACTGCTCAAGGTCGGCAAGGTAGATATAGCCCTCGTCAACCTGCCGGTAGTAGACAGCGCCCTCTGCGTCCGCGATGTTCTCAAGGTACACGACGTATTCGTAGCTTCTGACAGGTTCGCCCACCTCAAGGGCCATAAGGTCACCATGGCCGAGCTGGCCCGTGAGCCTCTGGTACTCCTTGAGCAGGCTTCCAACTCCAGAAAATATCTGGACGACTTTGCCTCCGTCTGTAGTGTGACGCTGCACCCCGAGATAGAGTTGGGCGCTCACAGCCTGCTGGTAAACTTCGCCAAAATAGGCCTTGGCATAGCGTGCGTCACTTATGAATTCGCCAGCGAAGCCATAAACAGCGGAGAGCTGTTCAAGATAGACCTTGCAGAGCCCATGCCTTCAAGAGGCATAGGACTTATCTCTCTGGAGGGCGTACCTCTTTCCGCAGCCGCGGAGAGGTTCATCAATATCGTGATGGAAAACCGGAACGTTCAGGCCTAGCACCAGGTATATTATGGAATCAAGACAGCCGAGCAACAATCATGGAAATACCGGAAAAAAGGGAAAGCACTCGCTGCTTTCCCTTTATGGATATACGCTCTGCCTGCTGCTTCTCAGCGCGGCTATATTCGCCTTTGCATACGATGCGGGCGGCGCAAATGTATTAAAAGAAGAGGAGCTGCGCAAGGCTGAAGAGGAAGCAGCGGCAATAGAAGCCGCCAAACCTACCCCTACTCCCCGTGCAGTCTCCACCGCCACTGCGGGCAGGCTTATTCCCTTCCTCGAAAACAGCCTGTGGGGATACAAGAACACATCGGGCGAGATAGTCATACTCCCCGCCTTTTCCGCCGCAAACGAATTTGACGGCAACGTAGCCTTTGCCGCAAAGGACGGCCTGTACGGCTTGATTGACAGATCCGGCGCGTGGATA
>ERZ809207.894-NODE-894-length-10012-cov-3.821834_pt1 | contig 10012 bp, 9 predicted proteins | sample MGYA00520515_ERZ809207 | MGnify/ENA primary metagenome ERZ809207 (study PRJEB31570, sample SAMEA3213009) | Homo sapiens | biome: human-gut; feature: human gut; material: fecal | place: Sweden | collected 2011 ... | reverse complement strand
GTTCAGACGTGTGCTCTTCCGATCTTTACTTTGAGATAAGCCACAGCTCTATACGACAGAATATCTTTCTTTAATGCTTTGCCAACTTTGTCACATTTAAGCGCATCATTGAAATATGTTATGGCTTCTTCATAGTTTCCAAGCTTGAGTTTTGCTACGCCTGCACCTCTGTACGACTGTGCAGGCTTCACTCCTTCAGAAATTGCTGTCTCGTATTCTTCAAGTGCTGCCTCATAATTTCCCTGTTCCAGATCCTGTGCAGCCTGTTTATAATTCTTTGTATTTCCCACATTGCAGCCTGTCAGAAGTCCAAGGCTTAAGCAGACAGCAGTCAGAAATAATCTTTTTTTTCTATTATACATGTAATTCCTTTGCCAGTAAATCAGTCAATGAGCAATCCTTCAGATTCCATTACCTTTACTACATGATCAACATTCTCAAGGCAGAGTTCATCTGTTCCGGCTTCTACCATAACACGAATCAATGGCTCTGTGCCACTCTCGCGTACCAGAATACGCCCATCACTTCCCAGTTTCTTTGCAACTTCCTCTACAGCAGCAACTACCTTCGGATTCTCTCTCGCAGTCTTCTTGTCTGCCACCCGGACATTTCTGAGAAGCTGTGGATAAACCTTCATTTCCCTTGCCAGATCACACAGAGTTGCTTTCTTCTCTACACACGCTTCCATTACCATGAGAGAAGTAAGGATTCCATCACCTGTTGCAGCGTAACGGCTGAAAATAATATGTCCGGACTGCTCACCGCCAAGACTGTATCCATTCTCCATCATATTCTCTGCCACATATTTATCTCCTACTGCAGTCTGCTCATATTTCATACCCTCTCTCTCCAGAGATTTGTACAGACCGAGGTTTGACATAACAGTGGTTACTACTGTATCATCTTTTAATCTGCCCTGCTCCTTGAGATATTTTCCACATACATACATAATCTTATCACCGTCGACCACATTTCCCTTATGGTCAACAGCAATACAGCGATCTGCATCACCATCATAAGCAAAACCGATATCCAATCCATTGTCCACAACATATTTCTGCAGGACTTCAATATGGGTAGAGCCACAGTTTGTATTGATATTTGTACCATCCGGCTGGTTATTGATCACATAAGTCTTTGCCTGAAGTGCCTCAAATACACTCTTTGCAATAGCTGAAGAACTTCCGTTTGCACAGTCAAGCCCTACTTTAATGCCTTTGAAATCCCTGCTTGGAATAGAGATCAGATGTCCGATATAACGATTCCTTCCTGAAGCAAAATCCACAGTGCGTCCAATATCTTCTTTAGTTGCCAGAGGAAGATCCTCGATCAGGCCATCCAGATATGCTTCAATCCTTGCTTCTACTTCCGCTTCAATCTTCTGTCCGTTTCCATTGAGAAGTTTGATACCATTATCATAGAATGGATTATGGCTTGCGGAGATCATAATACCACAGTCAAAGTCCTCTGTACGTACTGCATAGGAAACACTTGGGGTCGTCGTTACATGAAGAAGATATACATCTGCACCGGACGCTGTCAGACCTGCAACAAGTGCATATTCAAACATATAACTGCTTCTTCTTGTATCTTTTCCAATAACAATCTTAGCTTTATGGTCTCTTCCATAATACCAGCCTACGTAGCGCCCCACCTTAAATGCATGATCTACTGTCAGTTTAACATTTGCTTCTCCACGAAATCCATCTGTTCCAAAATATTTTCCCATAATTGCTCTCCTTTACTTTTTACAATATCCTCTGTTTCTGCACTGCATACTGTATTTCCCGGATCACACCCAAAACTGCTTTTAATCAGATCAGACATGTCTCCTGCGAAAGCTGCAGATATCTGCTTAACTTATTGATAAAGTCCCTGAGGATATATACCCGCTTCTGTAAGATTTTTAAATGCTCTCATTACTGTTTCTTTATCTTCCTGATAGGTTACACCAAACCATGTATCCTTTGTCTCCAGGACATCAACTTCAGCACTTTCATTTTTGATCAGATGGTCAACTAACTCCGGAAGCAGATATTCCTTTTTTGTATCTTCCGGTGCGAGTCCACTGAGAAATTCTGCAAATCCTTTCTCGAGAACCTCCATAAAGTCCGGCGTCAGTCCCCACATATTCATGGACACCAGATCCTTTACATCCAGTTCCTGCACACTTCCGTCCGCATTTCTTGACTCTGCACCTGTGGCAGTCTTAAATATATCATGCGTCTCTGTCACACCTGTAAGCTGTCCATTCTCAATATGGCAGATTCCTCTGGTAACGCTTCCATTATCGCTCAATGTATTTCCAAGCCTGAAACCGGCCATGCAGATGTGGAGTTTTCCGTCCTTTTGCTGTTCCTGCACAAGATAATCATGCACCTTCACATAAGCTTCTTTCCCATAATAATCATCTGCATTGATAACAATAAATGGCTCATCCAGAACCTTCTTTGCAGCAAGTACAGCCTGTCCGGTTCCCCAGGGTTTCGTGCGGTCAGCCGGTTTCGTAAATCCCTCCGGCAGATCATCAAGCTCCTGGAATACATATTCTACTTCCGTAATTTTCTCAATACGCTCGCCGATCACTCTGCGAAACTCTTCTTCCAGATCTTTACGGATAATAAACACTACTTTGTTAAATCCGGCTTCCAGCGCATCGTGGATGGAATAATCCATAATAATCTCTCCACATGTTCCCACCGGTGCAAGCTGCTTGATTCCTTTTCCAAAACGACTTCCGATTCCTGCCGCCATAATTACAAGTGCTGTTTTCTGCATAAATATTTTCCTCCTGACATTCTTCTCTCATATCAATACTTTTTCAGTCATCTTCTGTCACATACCCTCTCCGCAATATTCTATTCCGCATCCTGAAGATTACTTAATTTTGCTGCCTGATCTGCTGCGATCAGACTGTCAATGATCTCATCCAGATCCCCGTTCAGAACATTCTCCAGTCTGTGCAGTGTCAGCTTGATTCTGTGGTCTGTCACACGGCCCTGTGGAAAATTATAAGTTCTGATCTTCTCTGAACGGTCACCTGTTCCAATCTGGCTTCTTCTTGCCTCAGCCTCAGCATCATGCTGTTTGGCAAGCTCCATCTCATACAGACGGGAGCGAAGAACTTTCAGTGCTTTATCTTTATTCTTAAGCTGTGACTTCTCATCCTGGCAGGAAATTACGATTCCGGTAGGAATATGTGTCAGTCGCACAGCAGAGTCTGTTGTATTGACACACTGTCCGCCGTTTCCGGATGCACGGAACACATCGAATTTACAGTCATTCATATCCAGATGGAAATCGATTTCCTCTGCTTCCGGCATAATAGCAACTGTACAGGTAGAGGTATGGATACGTCCGCCGGATTCTGTTTCCGGAACTCGCTGTACACGATGTACACCACTTTCATATTTCAGTCTGGAATAAGCACCTGCACCTGTGATCATAAATGTTACTTCCTTAAATCCGCCGATTCCGTTCTCATTGAGACTCATCATTTCTGTTTTCCAGCGGCGGGATTCTGCATATTTCACATACATACGGTAAATCTCTGCTGCAAAAAGGGCAGCTTCATCCCCACCTGCACCTGCACGGATCTCCACAATAACGTTCTTGTTATCATTAGGATCTTTCGGAAGAAGAAGGATCTTAAGTTCATGCTCCAGTTCCTCTACATTCTTCTTTGCCTCAGACAGTTCTTCCTTCAGCATTTCCCGCATATCTTCATCTTTCTCTTCCTCAAGCATGGAAAGACTGTCCTGTATTGTTTCTTTGTTTTTCTTGTACTCCCGGTAAGCATCTACTATCGGCTGCAGATCGCTCTGCTCTTTCATCAGCTTCTGAAAATGTTCCTGATTATCGGTAACTCCCGGCTCTCCAAGCTCATTAAGCACCTCTTCAAAACGAATGAGCAGATCGTCTAATTTATCAAACATATTTATCCTCCTGTAATTTCTTTCGCCCCAGAACCACCCGGTCCAACCCGGCCAGATCCTGCCTTATCTCAATATCTTCAAATTTATATTTCCGCAAAAGAGCTGCCACATCTTCTCCCTGGCTGCATCCGATTTCATACAAAAGCCAGCCACCCGGAACAAGATGATCCTGTGCCTGTTTCGTGATAGCCCTGTAAAAATAAAGTCCATCTTCCATACCATCCAGCGCCATACGCGGATCATGCAATTTTACTTCATCCATAAGATCTTCAATTTCCGCCGTAGGAATATATGGCGGATTTGATATAATCATATCATAAGCTCTGCTATAATTTCTATTACTATTTTCGCATTCTGTCATTTTTACAGTATCTTTTACAGCAGTCCTTTTCATATACTCTGTTCCGTACACAATGTTCTGCATTTCAGAAAACAGATTACTCTGTACGAATTCCGCATGCTCTGCCACTTCCAGTGTCCGTGCATTCCGCACAGCCACTTTCAGTGCCTCATCTGACAGATCCACGCCTGTTCCGTGTGCATCAGCTCTCTCCTTCAGAATACTGATAAGAATACAGCCGGACCCTGTACACATATCAAGAATATATGGATTTTTCACAGCTTTCATGCATTCAAGAGCGGACTCCACAAGTGTTTCCGTATCCTGTCTGGGTACCAGTACATTCTTATCCACATAAAATTCATGCCCCATAAAAAAAGCCTGATGCGTCAGATGCTGCAGCGGTATGTGTCCCGCACGTCTGCTGATCAGTTCCAGATATCTTTCAGCAACACTTTCTGTGACACTTTCTTCTCCGTATGCAAAATAATACGCCCGGCTTTTTCCTGTGACATATTCCAGGAGAAGCCAGGCATCCAGCCCGGCTTCCTTAATCCCCGCCTGTGCAAGGATCATCTGTCCTTTTTTTAATAATCCTGTCAGAGTTTCTCCGTTCATTGTTCTGCTTCAACTCCAAATTCTTCCTTCAGATATGCTTTCCAGTCAAAAACCGCCTCTACAGCCCTGATCGCAACCTCTGCCATATCTGCTGTCGGTTCCTTAGTTGTAAGTTTCTGCATTGCCAGACCCGGTTTACTGAAAAAGTCAGCAAGTTTGCTGTCTGATCTTCCAGCCCACTGAATAATCTCAAAAGATATTCCTGCTACAACCGGCACCATAAGAAGTCTTCCAAACAGCCTCACCCAGTAAAATGGAACCAATACAAAAATAAAATGCAGAAAAATGCTGACCAGCATAACCAGAAACAGAAAACTGGTTCCACATCTCTTATGCAGTCTGGAGCTTGCAAGAACATTATCCACCGTAAGCGGCAGTCCATGTTCCACACAGTTAATGCACTTATGCTCTGCTCCATGATACATAAATGTTCTCTGAATATCCTTCATTCTGGAAATCAGAAGCATATATCCCATAAACAATGCAAGCTTTACAAATGCCTCAACTATTGTAACTGCAAATTCCGAAGCGCCAACCCTTCTGCAAAGACTTGCAAGGGCGTATGGCAGCAGCATAAAGGCGGCAACTGATACCACGATCGAGACAGCAACTGTCACATATAACAGCCATTTGAACTGCTTATCTTCTTTTGCCTTTTTTGCAGCAAGCTCCTCTTCTGAAAGAGCAGCATTCTTCTGCTTATCCTCTTCGTCCTCCTCATCCCCTGCAATCTCCGCTGAATACATCAGACATTTTGTGCCGACCACCAGAGAATCCACGAAGCTTACCACACCTCGAATCAGTGGATATTTGAGAAATTTTGCATTTCCGAATACACATTTGTAATCTTCTACTTTTAATTCAATCTCATTGTCCGGTCTTCGGACAGCAATGGAATATTTATCCTTATGGCGCATCATAATGCCTTCCATTACAGCCTGACCGCCGATGTTCGATGATTTCATTATATTTCTCCCAAAGAAACAAGAAAGGCTGAGATTTCCCAACCTCAACCTTCTCAATTCTTACTATATTCTGATTATTTGTTCAGGCCGTATTTCTTATTAAACTTATCGATACGTCCACGAGCCTGAGCTGCTTTCTGCTGACCTGTATAGAATGGATGACATTTAGAGCAGATTTCTACGTGGATGTCCTGTTTTGTAGATCCTGTTACGAATGTGTTACCACAGTTGCAGGTTACAGTTGCCTGATAATAATTAGGATGGATTCCTTCTCTCATGATTTTCACCTCTCTGTAAAGATTCTATTTTCTATTCGTATTCATTTGACGAATTTACTATTAAACAGCTTTATGAGTATAACATATCGTCCCATGGAATGCAAGTTATTTTAAAATTTATTTTAAAATTTATTTAATATTTTTGTTACTGAGAACGGAGCGAACAGTAACTGTTTTTTTACAACGTTTCAGATAAACTTCTGTTTTTTTACAGTCTGCACAAATTCAGCATTATTTTTCGTACGGGTAAACATATTCAGGATCTGTTCTACCGCATCTTCTGACTTCATTCCATTGAGGGCTTTTCGCATAATGTAAACCGCTTCCTGTTCTTCTTTACTCAGCAGCAGATCCTCTCTTCTTGTACCGGATTTCTGGATATCAATTGCAGGGAATACCCGCTTTTCCTGCAGTTTTCGGTCAAGCACCAGTTCCATATTACCGGTTCCCTTAAATTCTTCATAAATTACATCATCCATTTTACTTCCCGTATCCACAAGCGCTGTAGCAAGAATAGTAAGGCTTCCGCCCTCTCTCATATTTCTGGCCGCACCAAAAAAGCGTTTCGGCATATGAAGAGCCGCCGGGTCCAGACCACCGGAAAGAGTTCGTCCGCTCGGCGGTATGATCAGGTTGTATGCCCTTGCCAGTCTTGTAATAGAATCAAGAAGAATTGTAACGTCTTTTTTATGTTCCACCAGACGACGTGCACGTTCTATTACCATTTCAGACACACGTTTATGATGTTCCGGAAGCTCATCAAATGTAGAATAAATGACTTCCACATTATCGCCACAGATGGCCTCCCTGATATCTGTAACCTCCTCAGGACGCTCATCGATCAGAAGAATGATCAGATGCATGTCCGGATTGTTTCTCAGAATAGACTTTGCCACATCTTTCAGCAAAGTTGTCTTACCGGCTTTCGGCGGAGATACGATCATTCCTCTCTGTCCTTTACCGATAGGGCTGATCAGATCTACGATCCTCATGGCAACTGTGCCGCCCGGTCTTTCCATTATCAGTCTCTCATTTGGAAAAATCGGTGTCATATCTTCAAAATTATATCGTCTCTGCCCTTCACTGGGATGGAATCCGTTGATAGAGGTCACATATAGCAGGGCACTGAATTTCTCTCCCTGTGTTTTGATACGGATATTCCCCTTAATAATATCACCTGTTTTCAGGTTAAATCTGCGTATCTGAGAAGGTGATACATAAATATCATTTTCCCCCGGAAGATAATTCTCACATCGGATAAACCCATATCCATCCGGAAGTACCTCAAGGATTCCGTCTGCTCTCTCTCCACTGTCAAGCTGTACTGCCTCTGCCGGGGCATGATACTGTGTACGTTCCGGTGTTTTGTTATACTGGGGGATTCTCTCTCCGTTACCTTCCACTTCACTCTGCTGCGGTTTCTCCCGGACTGTTTCCTGTTTTTTTGTCTCACCTTCCAGTTCATCTTCGTGAAGCATTCTCTCGATCAATTCCGGTTTTCTCAATGCTGAAACCCCTTTTAATCCTCTGGCTTTTGCCAAATCCTTTAAAGTTGCCAGTGATAATGATTCATACTTTTCTCTCATAAAATAATCCTCTGCTTTTTGTTTTGATTGTTAATATTGATAATTATTTTTATTTTTGTTTTTCTGATTTCCTATGTATCTGAGTAATTTATTCTTTATTAACTTTTCCTGTAACAGTTAGTGGGATAATCTGTCTGAAGTGACACGAATATCAGATCTGCAGCAATGCATATCGCAGGAAAATTATACTCCTGCTCCTGTGTCGACAAGTTAATTTCTGTAGTAATCCTGTCTGCACACCGGTATCTTTATATTTATCTTAGCACATCTTCTTCATAATTGACAATACCATATTATTCCAAATCTTTATTATTGGCAAGCTGTTTTATACGTCATAAAACTGATATTATCGACATAAAAGCAGAAATCCGGAGACATAAAATATGTCCCCGGATTTCCGGTAAATCAGATATTAATAACACTTATTTAAGAAGACAATTAATGTACCAGATTTCCCACTAATCCATAAGAAACAATATACATAATGACAGTTGCCATAATAATGCCACAAAAAATTGCCAGAGAGGACTTCTTAATATCAATTTCCAGAAGAGATGCAATCAGAGATCCTGTCCATGCCCCTGTTCCCGGAAGCGGAATTCCCACAAACAGCATCAGTCCCCAAAACTCATATTTCTTTACCTGATCACTTTTTCTCATTGCCCTGTCTTCCAATTTCATAACAAGTCCCCGAAAGAGTTTCGTCTTTTTTAAAACCTTGAAAATCTGTCTGATAAACAACAGAATAAACGGAATAGGAATAATATTTCCAACAATACACAGTGGAATTGCCTTTGCAGCCGATATCTTAAGTAAGGATGCTGCAAGCAATCCTCCCCTGAGTTCCAAAAGCGGAATCATTGAAATAATAAAAACTGCCCCTTCCGGTGAAATATATTGTGACAGATTCTGCGAGAACCAATGTACCAGTGCTTCCATAAAACCTCCTAACTTTTACTTCAGATAATCCTTCAAAAAATCAATAAATTTCTGCATTTCTTCCTTTGTTCCAACTGTGATACGAAGGAAATTGTCAATTCTGTCCTTCTGGAAGTAACGAACATAAATATGCTGCCCTCTCAATGCCTCAAAAAGTTCTTTCGCAGGGCAGGTTTTATGCGTAGCAAAAATAAAGTTAGACATAGAATCCTGAAAAGAGAATCCCAGTGCCTTCAATTCTTTCTTTGTCCATTCTCTTGTCTCTATGATTTTATTACATGTCTCATCAAAATATGCTTTATCTTCAACTGCCGCCACACCTGCAGCAATCGCTGTACGGTCCATAGTATAAGAATTAAAAGAATACTTCACATCATTCAGAAATCTGATCAGTTTCTCATTTCCACACGCAAAACCAATTCTCATCCCAGCCATAGAACGCGACTTGGAAAATGTCTGTACGACCAGAAGGTTGTCATATTTTTCAATCAATGGAAGCGCCGACTGACTACCAAAATCCACATAAGCCTCGTCCACGATCACAATCACATCAGGATTATGGCGGATAATATCCTCCACTACCTCCAGCGGCATCTCCACACCTGTCGGCGCATTCGGATTCGGGAATACAATTCCTCCGTTTTCTCTGAAATAATCTTCCTTCCTTATATGAAAGTTCTCATCCAGTGCCGGTCTCTCATATGGAATGCGAAACAGGTCTGCCCATACATCATAAAAAGAATATGTGATATCCGGAAAAAGAACCGGCTTCTGTGAATTAAAGAATGTAAGGAAACTCATGGCAAGCACATCATCGGAACCTACTCCCACAAAAACCTGTTCATCCTTCAGCCCGTAATTCTTTGCAATGGCATGTACCAGTTCTCCTGCTGTAGGATCCGGATAAAGTCTCATAGTATCTGTATCCATCTCCCTCAACGCCTTCTCCACTCCAGGTGCCGGCGGATACGGATTCTCGTTGGTATTCAGCTTGATCATATCCGGCTGATTGGGCTGCTCGCCTGGTGTATATGGTATTACTTTACGTATATTTTCTTCCCATCTGCTCATTTATCTGATTCCTTTCATGTTTTTATTGTTTTTCACTTTCGTCAGTATAACATTAATCTCTATTTTCGTAAATCAACTTTTTGCATTTTACTGATTGACAAACCCACTTTGCAAGTTTATAATAGGCGGCAGAAAAGATAAGAAGGATCAAAACGTTGAAGAGAAGAGTACGCTGAGGAACGTTACAGAGAGAAATGTATACCGGTGCAAGCATTTCATCGCGAACCAGCCGAAGACCACCTCTGAGTGACTTTAATACAGTCCGGTGATTCCGTTACCA
>ERZ809207.893-NODE-893-length-10013-cov-2.585258_pt1 | contig 10013 bp, 8 predicted proteins | sample MGYA00520515_ERZ809207 | MGnify/ENA primary metagenome ERZ809207 (study PRJEB31570, sample SAMEA3213009) | Homo sapiens | biome: human-gut; feature: human gut; material: fecal | place: Sweden | collected 2011 ... | reverse complement strand
TAAAGAGAGCGGGGCTTGCGATTCCGGGTTCGGTTATGCTTCTTTTAGCACCAGGCTGTTGCGGAAGGAATACAACGATCTTAAGTGAGCTTGGCGGATACAGTGAGCGATTTTTCTATCTGATGATGGATGAAACGGATATTGTAACGGGAAGACATTTGAAGAAGGTTCCACAGGCGGTAGAAGAGATTTATGATTGTCTGGAGACAAAGCCATCGGTTGTTATGATTTGTCTTACTTGTGTAGATGCTTTGCTTGGAACCGATATGGAGCGTATTTGTAAGAGAGCACAAAAAGCAGTTGGAATCCCGGTTCTTCCTTGCTATATGTATGCGTTGACCAGAGAGGGAAGAAAGCCGCCGATGGTTCATGTCAGACAGTCGATTTATTCTCTGTTAGAGCCAAAGAAAAAGAAGAGTACTTCCGTGAATCTTCTTGGACATTTTGCTCCGTTAGAAGATGACAGTGAACTTTATGATCTGTTAAGACAGCTTGGGATAAAAAAGATTCGTGAGATTTCCCGATGTAAAAACTATGATGAGTATCTTGATATGGCAGAGGCGAATTTTAATCTGGTCTTAGATGCGGAAGCACGTTTTGCGGCGGCTGATATGCAAAAACGACTGGGAATTCCGTACATAGAACTTACAAGGCTATATCAGCTTGATAAAATAAAGAATCAATATACATTATTTGCAGCAGCATTAGGAAGTAAATTTGATGATGATGATTATTTTGAGGAAGCACTTGCAGCAAAAGAAGCTTTTAAGAAAAAGTATCCACATGCAGTATTTGCAATTGGAGAAGGCTGTAACGCCAATGCATTTGAACTTGCATTTGCGCTGATTCGATATGAGTTTGCGGTAGCAGAAGTATTTGGAAATCTGTCGAAAGAGGATTTTGTTTATATCGAAAAGATGGCGAAGTTAAGTCCAGAAACAAAGATTTATTCGAATCTGGAGCCAACGATGATTTACTATGAGCCGGGCGAGAATCCAGTGGATATCGTTATCGGAAAGGATGCTGTTTACTATCATCCAGAAGCAGCACAGCTTGAGTGGAGTGATGATATACAGCCATTTGGGTATCGTGGAGTGAAGCATTTCTTTGAGGAGTGTGAACGGGTACTGGAATTGGAAAGGGGGACAAATTAAATGAAGGGACTTAGAAAATATCTCTCCCCATTTGCTCCGGACCAGTCGGGCGCAGCAGCGGTATTATGTGAATTTCACGGACTGATTATTATTTTAGATGCCGGCGGCTGTGCGGGAAACATATGCGGATTTGATGAGCCAAGATGGTTTGAGAGTCGTAGTGCGATTTTCAGCGCAGGACTTCGTGATATGGATGCAATTCTTGGACGGGATGACCGCCTAGTAGAAAAGATTGGAAAAGCCTGCGAGAAGCTTTCCGCAGATTTTATTGCAGTGATTGGTACGCCGGTTCCAGCAGTAATCGGAACGGATTATCGCGCACTTTCCCGAATGATTGAAAAGAAAACAGGAATTCCGGCGCTTACAATCGACACGGACGGAACAAAGCTTTACGATGATGGTGAGAAAAAGACATGGAAAGAATTATTTAAAAAGTTCGCTGTTGAAAAAGATGTGGAGCCAGGACGTATTGGAATTATCGGGGCAACCCCTCTTGAATTTGGCGGTATTTATGAAGAAGATTTCCTGAAAAAGTATTTTGCCGAAAAAGGTTTTTCAAAGGTTGTATGTTATGGAATGGGCGATGGCTTAGACGCTGTAAGAGAGGCGGCAGCAGCAGAGAAAAACATTGTTGTTTCGCCGGCAGGAATTGCAGCAGCAAAGTATTTACAACAGAAATTTGGAACGCCATATGAGCTGTTTTGTCCACCGGAGATTATTCCAGAATGGAAAGAAAAAAAAGAGCAGGTAGCAGGACTGTTGAATGTAGAAGAATTATCTGAGAAAAAGATATTAATTGTTCATCAGCAGGTGCTGGCGAATACGTTGAGGGAAGAATTTATTTCTGCAAATATCAATGTTGCATCCTGGTTTATGATGAATAAAGAGCAAAAGAAAGAACAAGATATTCTTTTTAAGGAAGAAGATGACTGGATCACTTACATCAAAGAAAATGAATATGACATTATTATCGCCGATCCGCTACTGAAGAAAGCTGTGCCATTTTATAAAGGAGAATGGTATGACTTACCGCATTTTGCAATCTCAGGAAAGAAGAGACAGAGCGTATGAGAGTCTGTATCAGAGTATTTGGAATTGTGCAGGGGGTCGGCTTTCGCCCAACGGTAAAGCGTCATGCCGATGCCTGTGATATTGCCGGAAGTGTGAGTAATAAAGGACCTTATGTGGAAATCTTTGCAGAGGGCAGCGAAGAATGTGTGCATAGCTTTATAAAGCAGATTCAGGAAGAGCCTCCCAAACGGGCGGTTATTTTGAAACTGGATGTGGAGAATGTGGAATCGGGTGAGGACGGTATTCATAAAGTTGAATCTGAAACAGACTCCAAAGAAAAGTTCCAAATCATAGAGAGCGAAAAAGAAGAAGGAGAAATCTTCGTATCCCCGGACATTGCCATTTGCCCGGAATGTAAGAAGGAACTTTATGATAAGAACGACAGAAGATATCTGCATCCGTTTATCAATTGTACCTGTTGTGGACCGCGTCTTACAATCTTAGATTCCATGCCGTATGACAGAGTACGGACGAGTATGGGAGAGTTTCCGATGTGCGAGAAATGTGAGTATGAGTACACGCATGCGGAAACGAGAAGATTTGATGCACAGCCAGTCTGCTGTAACGACTGCGGGCCAGAAGTATATTTGCTTGGGAGGAAAGAACGGGGAGCAGATGCGATTCGTTATACAAGAAAGGTGCTCAGCGAGGGTGGCATTGTAGCGGTAAAGGGAATCGGCGGTTTCCATCTTTGCTGTGATGCGGCGAAGGAAGAAACAGTTGCAAGATTACGACAGAGGAAAAAACGTCCGATGAAACCATTTGCTGTTATGATGAAGGACTTAGATGTTGTGAGAAGAGAATGTGAGACAGAACCACATTTAGAGGAGATTCTTGACGGGCATCAGAAGCCGATTATTTTACTTCCGAAAAAAGAAGGGGGAACGCTTTGTGAGAGTGTTGCACCGGATAATCCAAAGATTGGAGTTATGTTACCACATGCGCCAGTGCAGCTTTTGCTTTTTGATTATCAGGACGAAACGAAGGTTTCTGATTGCCTTGTGATGACCAGTGCGAATACTTCTGGAGCGCCGATTTGCCGTGACGATGAAGATGCATTAAATGAGCTGAGCGGGCTTTGTGATGTGATACTTTCCCATGACCGGAAAATACGGCTTCGTGCGGATGACACGGTTATGGATTTTTACCGGGGAGAGCCGTATATGATTCGGCGCTCCAGAGGCTATGCGCCTCTTCCATTTATGATGGGAAATGAATTTAAAGGTCAGGTGCTTGCGGTCGGTGGTGAGCTTAAGAATGCGTTTTGTATTGGAAAGAATCAGCTATTTTATCCATCGCCTTACATTGGTGATATGGGAGATGTACGGACGGTAAAGGCGTTAAAAGAGTCTGTGAAACGAATGGAAGAACTGCTGGAAACCAAGCCGCAGATTGTTGCCTGCGATATGCATCCGTCTTATAATACAAGAGCGGCGGCAGAAGAGATGGGGCTTCCTGTATTTCTCGTACAACACCATTATGCTCACATCCTTTCCTGTATGGCAGAGAATGAATGGACAACCGAAAAAAAAGTTATCGGTGTTTCTTTTGACGGAACGGGATACGGAACCGACGGAACAATCTGGGGTGGAGAAATTCTGTTGGCAGACTATGATTCCTTTACACGCTGGGGGTGCATCGAACCATTTGCACAGACAGGCGGCGATGCTTCTGCAAAAGAAGGCTGGAGAATTGCCGTATCTCTTCTTGGAAAGATTTACGGAAAAGAAAATGCCCTTCTGATTATTGAAACATTAGGACTTTGTGAGCCAAAGCTGGCAAAACTTCAGTTTACGATGGAAGAACGAGGAATTAATACTGTACAGTCTACAAGTGCCGGAAGATTATTTGATGCGGTGAGTGCGATTCTTGACATCAGAAAGTCCTCTACATTTGAGGGGGAGGCATCTACATCGTTACAGTTTGCGGCCGAAAAATGGCTGGATGCCCAGAAGAAAAAAATAGCAGGTTCTGAGGATTTTGCAGAATCTGGAATAATTACAGACTATGGAGAACTAAAAAGTATTTCTGATGTAGCGCAGAAGAGTGTTGTAGAGAAAAACAACTCTATAAATCGGAATATAAAAGCGGATTTATATTATTTACCAACATTATCTCTTGTCAAAGAAGTAGCAGAGAGAAAATTAGCAGGAGAAAACAGCAATCAGCTTGCCTTACATTTCCACAGGAGATTAGCAGGGATGATTGTCTCTGCCTGCGAAAAAGCAAGAGAAGAAACAGGGATTAATACCGTTGCATTAAGTGGCGGTGTTTACCAGAATAAATTACTTTTAGATTACAGTGTAACCATGTTAGAAGAAAGAGGATTTCATGTGCTGCGACACCATTTACTTCCGCCAAATGATGGGGGAATCAGCCTTGGACAGGCGGTGGCAGCAATGAGAAGTTTACAAAAAGGGGAATAAATTATGTGTGTAGGATTACCAGCAAAAGTTATGACAATGAAAGATGGAATGGCGGTTGTAGATGCGTCAGGAGCGAAAAGAGAAGTTTCAGCAGAACTGATAGAGAATCTTGAACCGGGCGATTATGTAATGGTTCATGCAGGAATTGCGATTGCAAAGATTACAGAAGAAGATGAGGATGAGGCAGAAGATCTTCTGGAGGGGTTACTATGAAAGAACAATTAAAAAAAGCAAAAGCAATTATTGAAGGCTATGATGGTCCTGCTGTCCGTGTGATGGAAGTGTGTGGAACACATACCCATGAGATTTTTCATCTTGGTGTGCGAAAGATTTTGCCGCCGCAGGTGGAACTGATTTCTGGTCCGGGTTGTCCGGTCTGTGTGACACCGGCAGATTTTATTGATGAGGCAGTATGGCTTGCTTTGGAGAAAAATGTAACGATTTGTACCTTTGGCGATCTGGTTCGTGTGCCGGGAAGTACAAAGAGTCTTGCAGATGCCAGAAGTCTTGGCGGCAAGATTCAGATGGTCTACTCTCCGATGGATGCCTTTGAATATGCCAAAGAGCATAAAGACGAACAGGTTGTCTTTCTTTCCGTTGGATTTGAGACAACAACTCCGGCAAGTTGTCTTTCTGTAAAGATGGCAAAAGAGGCAGGACTTACAAACTATGCACTTCTTACTGCGAATAAAACAATGCCGGGTGCCTATGAGATGTTGAAAGACAGTGCCGATGTTTTCTTATATCCCGGCCATGTTAATGCGATTACCGGCAATGCATTGAACAGAAAGCTTTGTGAGGAAGAAGGAATCAGCGGTATAGTAACCGGCTTTACTGCCAGCGAGATTTTAACTGCATTTGCTGTATTATTAAAGAAGTTCCCGGAAGGCAACCCGTTTTTTGTTAATGCCTATCCAAGGGTTGTTACGGAAGAGGGAAGTATTCCGGCACAGAAACTGATCAAAGAATGGATGAAACCATGTGATTCTCAATGGAGAGGACTTGGTATGATTAAAAATTCCGGACTTCGCCTGCGAAAAGAAGCGCAGGACTTTGATGCAAGAGTGAAGTTTTCGATTCCGAAGATGGAAGGAAGAACGAGTCCTGCCTGCCGTTGTGGAGATGTATTACAGGGGAAATGCCGTCCGACAGACTGTAAAGTATTTGGAAAAGGCTGTACACCACTTCATCCGATTGGAGCCTGTATGGTATCGAATGAGGGAGCCTGCTCAGCTTATTATCAGTATAATAGCAGGGGAGAATAACTTTCACTTACAGAGTATTAGATATAATAAATTATAAATCTAAAAATATAGTAAAAAACAATAAGAGGAAAAATCATGGATAACTTAAAAGGAAAAACAGTTTCTCTTGCTCACGGTGCAGGAGGAAAACAGACAAGTGAATTAATTGACCAGGTATTTAAAGCACATTTTGCCAATCCAGAACTGACAAGTGACGATGCGGCAGTATTAAAGTTGAAAGAGGGAAAGATTGCATTTACCACAGATGGATTTATTGTTTCTCCTTCAGAATTTCCGGGAGGAAATATCGGAAAGCTCAGCATTTGCGGTACAGTAAATGATTTATCCTGCATGGGAGCAAAGCCACTCTATCTTTCCTGCGCCTTTGTTATTGAGGAAGGTTTCCCGATGGAGAAATTAGAGGCAATCGCAGCGGCAATGGAAAAGACAGCAAATGAAGCTGGAGTAAAGATTGTTGCCGGAGATACAAAGGTTGCCGGAAAAGGTCAGGTAGACGGTGTATTTATCACAACAACAGGTATTGGTGAGATTCAGGAGGGCGTAGAGACTTCTGGATTCATGGCAAAACCAGGTGATGCCGTTATTGTCAGCGGAGATATCGGAAGACACGGCTGTACTATTTTGCTTGCAAGAGAAGACTTTGGAATTGATGCGGATGTGACAAGTGACTGCGCACCACTTTGGGGAACAGTACAGGACATTTTATCTGTGACAAAGGATGTTCACGTTATTCGTGATGCGACAAGAGGCGGTGTCGGAACTGTATTATACGAGATTGCAGGACAGAGCCAGGTTGGAGTACAGATTGATGCTGATAAAATTCCGGTTGCTTCTGAAGTTCAGGGAGTCTGTGGAATGCTTGGTCTTGAACCACTTTATCTTGCCTGCGAAGGAACAATGGTGATCATTGCTCCGGCAGAACAGGCAGAAAAGATCGTAGAGACACTTCACCAGTGTCCATACTCTCAAAATGCAGCAATCATCGGAACAATCACAGAAGAAAACCCAGGCAAAGTAATACGCATGACAGAAATCGGAACCCAGTCCCTCCTCCCACAGCCAGGTGGAGAGTTGTTGCCACGGATCTGTTAAACCAGTTCCGAAATGCGGAGAAAGTTGTCTCTTCATGCGCTGCAAGCTAGCTTGCATAAGCAAGAAGAGACAACTTTCTCCATATGGCGAACGCCATACAGCGAAATGAAGCGCAAGCGGAATTGAGCTGTGGCATGAGGAACGGAAGAGAGTGATATAACAAAATGCGGAGAAAGGAATCGAAATGGATACAAGAGTAGCAGTAATCTCCATAATTGTGGAAAATCCGGAAGCGATCGTTACACTGAATGATCTTCTTCATGAAGCCGGAAATTATATTATCGGGCGTATGGGGATTCCATACAGGGAAAAGGGAATTAATATCATCAGTATTGCAATTGATGCACCACAGGATATCATCAGCAGTCTTTCTGGAAAGATTGGAAGATTAAAAGGTGTGTCGGCAAAGACTGCCTATTCAAACATCATTACAAAAGCGGAGGCACAGAATGATTAAAATTGCAGTATACGGAAAAGGTGGAATCGGAAAATCAACAACGGTTTCCAATGTGGCAGCAGCGTTGGCAGAGCAGGGGTTGAAAGTTCTTCAGATTGGATGTGACCCAAAGGCAGATTCAACGATTCTGCTCCGACATGGGGAAGAGGTTCCGACCGTACTTCAGATGTATCAGGAAAAGAAACAGAACCTGAAACTGGAAGATATTGTGAAAATTGGATACAAAAAAATTATCTGTGTAGAAGCAGGCGGCCCGACACCGGGACTTGGGTGTGCAGGACGCGGAATCATAACTGCACTGGAAAAACTCGAAGAGACAGGTGCATATGAGAAATACCGCCCGGATGTAGTGCTTTATGATGTGCTCGGAGACGTTGTCTGTGGTGGATTTTCTATGCCGATGCGAAATGGGTATGCAGACAAGATCTTTATTGTTACATCTGGAGAAAATATGGCGATTCATGCAGGTGCGAATATTGCTATGGCGGTAGAAAACTTTAAGAATCGCGGATATGCCACACTGGGAGGGCTGATCCTGAATCGAAGAAATGTCCTGCGTGAGGAGGAGAAAGTAGAAGAACTGGCGGAAGATTTTCATACAAGTATCGTAGGAACTTTGACAAGAAGTGATCTTGTCCAGCAGGCAGAAGAACAGAAAAAGACCGTTCTTGAAGCATTTCCGGAAAGTGAAATGGCAGAAGAATATCGTATACTTGCCAAAGCAATCCTGATGAAAGTGAGAGAAAAACAAGAGGTGTCAAATGCTTAGAAAAGTTGGGGAATCAGCCTGGCCGATCAGTGAGAAAGATGCGGTTGTCAGCATAAAAGATGCATCCTATCCAATTCCGTTCCCACAAGGGCTGGAATTTAATTCACCGGCACATGGCTGTTGGAATATCGTTCATACTGGAATGCTGATTCCGGAAGCACATCAGATTTATGTCTGTGCGGACAACTGTATGCGGGGCGTTGTGCTTACTGCAGCAGAGATGCATGCAGAAGACAGATTTTCCTTTGTGATCGTGGAAGAACAGAATCTGTTGAATGGAGACCTGGAAGATCTGACAATCGAAGGGACGGCAGATCTTATAAGAAAATTAAAGAAAATGCCGAAGGCGGTTCTTTTGTTTACAGTCTGTATTCATCATTTTATCGGATGTGATCTGGAAAGAATTTACAGAGAATTGGAAGAACAATTCCCGGAAATCACATTTCTGAGATGCTATATGGATCCAATCATGCAGAAACACGGACCAACACCGGATCAGAAACTCAGAAAAGCAATGTATGAGTCATTGGATTCAGAACCTGATAAAATGGATACAAAACAGATTTCTATTTTGGGAAGTGACTTTGCTTTAGATCAAAGTAGTGATCTGAAAGAATTGTTATCAAAAGCAGGTTATACAGTTAGGGAATTGCAGAGCTGCAGAACATGGGAAGAGTATAAAGAATTGGGAAATGCAGGAACATTTCTCTGTTGTTATCCATCTGGAAAATATGGGATAGAACTTTTGGCAAAACGACTGGACAGAACATTTCTTTATCTCCAACTGAGTTTTGATTATGAAGAGATCAAGAAGGAAGAAGAGATTTTGTGGAATACTTTAAAACCTGAAGACAATCAGGAACTGTTACCATGGATAGAAAAGAAAATTTCACTCTGTGAGGCGGTATTAGAACACACAAGGCAAGTGATCGGAAACACACCGATTGCAATCGACTATACATTCCATCCGCGTCCGCTTGGATTGGCAAAACTGTTACTGACACATGGGTTTAACGTAGAGACGGTGTATCTGGACAGTATAAGTCCAGAAGAAAAAGAAGCTTTTGCGTGGCTGAAAGAGAAGAAACCGGAGTTGGAACTTCGTTCAACAGTCCATGCGAAAATGCGTCTGCTACATGAGGAGCATGCAACGGATAAGATTCTGGCAATCGGCCAGAAGGCAGCATGGTTTACAGGAAGCCGATATTTTGTAAATCTTGTTCAGGGAGCAGGATTACAGGGGTTTGACGGAATCCGCAGGACTGCCGAACTAATGGAAGAAGCATTTTTAGAAGAAAAAGATCCGAAAACGCTTATTGTAAAAAAAGGATGGGGGTGTACAAGCTGTATATGAGACAGGCATATCGAATTATACCGATTTATACCTCAGATGTATCCGGAGTCTGTTCTGCACTATATGAATTAGGTGGGATGGTTGTTATACATGATCCTTCCGGTTGTAATTCCACTTATAACACGCATGATGAAATCAGGTGGTACAATCAGGACAGTCTGATCTTTATTTCCGGATTAACAGAGATTGATGCAGTGATGGGGAATGATGAAAAATTCTTATCTGATGTCAAAGAGGCGGCAGGTGAATTACATCCGAAATTTATTGCTCTTGTAAGTTCACCGATTCCATTTATGAATGGAACAGATTTTCCGGCTTTGGCGAAAGTGCTTGAGACAGAGACGGGGATTCCGGCCTTCGCAGTGCCAACGAATGGAATGCATGATTATGTGTATGGTGCAGGAAAGGCACTGGAGGAAATTGCG
>ERZ809207.891-NODE-891-length-10038-cov-5.663528_pt1 | contig 10038 bp, 9 predicted proteins | sample MGYA00520515_ERZ809207 | MGnify/ENA primary metagenome ERZ809207 (study PRJEB31570, sample SAMEA3213009) | Homo sapiens | biome: human-gut; feature: human gut; material: fecal | place: Sweden | collected 2011 ... | reverse complement strand
ATTATCCTTCGCAATTCGCAATATAATTCGGTCCCGCTCCTCGCAGGTAATAATATCTTCAGCTACAAGGGGCTCCAACAAGTTCCCGATACCGATCATATCCACCAAACTAAGCTTCTCTGCCACATCTCTCACCTCTTAAGGTTATTGTAGCATAATGTACAGAAATATAAAAGATGGATCAGTTCTGAGCCATAATATGCGAAACATAGCGCGTACTTTTTCTCGGCAAGCCCTCCTTGTCACAATCAATGTTACAGCGTGCCACCTTTTCAAATTGTACATCCAGAAACTTCTTTAGCCCGATGATCGCCACATATTTTCCGTTAGAAAGAAGATGGTCTACCGCGGCACGAGTCCATTTCGCCTTTCCGGTCGGAGACGGTATTTGTTTTGAAAAAAGCATATCCACAACCTTTCCCAAACTTGCCCCTGCCATATAGAAGTTAAAAATCAAGGCAACATTTTCTGCTTCGCTCTTATTGGTTTCAAGTCCCCCACTGTTGGTCAAAGTAAAACCATATGGTATTCTCATGTTTTGTTCCTCCTAAAATAAAAATTCCTATGTTTGCTATCTCATCCAAGAGATAAAACATAGGAATAAATGATATTTTGTTACCTTCTGCGTTGCCATTCTGCACAGCTTTTGAGTTATTTCATGTGATTCTCCAGCAGAAAAAGCAAAAGCCGTGTATAACTCAAGTTATACACGGCTTTTGTCTAATTTGGTGACCCGCCGGAGATTCGAACTCCGGACACCCTGCTTAAAAGGCAGGTGCTCTGCCTGCTGAGCTAGCGGGTCTTATGGCAGGGATGGCAGGATTCGAACCTACGCATACAGGAGTCAAAGTCCTGTGCCTTACCGCTTGGCGACATCCCCGTGCGCGTATCGGCAAAATCCTGCATAAAAAAAGAAAATGGGGTGAGTGAAGGGACTCGAACCCTCGGTCTTCAGAGCCACAATCTGACGCGTTAACCAACTACGCTACACCCACCATATGAAATTTTCTTTTTTTAGCCCGGCTGAATTGGCACGCCAGGAGGGACTCGAACCCGCGACCTACTGCTTAGAAGGCAGTTGCTCTATCCAGCTGAGCTACTGGCGCATAATGGAGCGGGTGACGGGAATCGAACCCGCGTCCCCAGCTTGGAAGGCTGGTGCCCTGGCCGTTGTGCTACACCCGCAGGCACTCTGACAAATTCAGCCTTAGAATCATAGCATATTGTCGCCCCGCTGTCAAGCCTTTTTTCGCGATTTCGGCGTTTCGGCGGCATCCTGCTTTGCGCTGCTGGGCGGCTGGCCAAACTGGCGGCGGTAGGCGCGGCAGAATGCGGAGTAATCTCCGAAGCCGCAGGCGCTGGCCGCCTGCAGAATGGGCGTCCCGGCGGCGATCTGCTCGCGCGCGAGGGCGAGGCGCTTGCCGGTCAGATACGCATGGACAGTATAGCCCGTCTCGGCGCGGAAGCGCCGCATCATGTGATATTTGCTGATATAGAACCGGGCGGCCAGATCGTCGATGGAGACAGACTCCGTCGGGTGCTGGGAGAGATACTGCATGATGGCCGCGATCTTTTCATCGGACGCAAGGCTCTCCACGGCCTGCGGCTGTGCGTCCATCGCGCGGCGCAGGAGAATGAGCAGCTGCGTCAGAAGGGACTTTGCCAGCAGCTCCTGCCCGAAGCCCGGCTGTGCGGAGGCGCTCTCCAGCGCGAAGAGCGTGCGGCGCAGCGCCTGCCGCTCTTCCTGCGGGCGCAGGACAAAGCGGAAGCGGGCCGTGGCGAGCGTGAAGCAGCTGTCGAGCGGGCACTCCGCCGTACCCGCGCGGGCGAGATAGTCCGGCGACAGATAGAGAATGACGCGCTCATACGGCGCGCCGGGCGCGGCCTCCGGCCGGTGGACACAGCCCTGCGGGACGAGGATCACGTCGCCGGGCTCAAGCGGGTAGCTGCGCCCCTCGACGCCGTAGCCGGACTGGCCGCCGAGAAAGAAGATCAGCTTGTGGAAGGTATGGTAGTGCCAGTCGAGCTGTTCCTCCATCGCGCCCTTGAGGTGAAAGAGCCGAAAATCCTCGCGCAGATAGCCCCGCTGCGCATATTCCTGCTGCTCCATGCCGCGCCCCCTCTGCCAACGTTCAAAAGGCGCTGTGGGAGGCCCGCAGCGCCTGCGATCTCAAATTCAGTCCATATATCTTGCGATATATTCCGGTGCATCCTTGGCTTCGCCCGCGATCGTCAGCGTAAACGCGACGCTGTTTTCTGCGGAGAAGACGCTGCACCAGTCAAGGAAATTCTCGGTTTCCTTGGGGTCGCTGTCCTGCGACAGCTTGTAAAGGTTGTCGATAAAAATATGCGTGATATCAAAGTTTCCCGCGTGCAGGCCGCTGATAAAGCCGCGCAGGAACGGATAACCGCCGTAAGCGTATTCCTTGATGTCGATGAGCCGAACCTTGTGGTCGACGTCGAAGCGCAGTGTATCGCCCTTCTCGATGCAGACGATGCTGCCGGATTCGCGCTGAACTGCCTGATTGAGAGCACCGATGAGCAGCTTCGTCTTGCCGGAGCCTTCGGGGCCCATCATAATATTGACCATACGGGCATTCCTCCTTTTCTCATGTGGTCAGCTTCATTGTACCAGCTTTCTGCCGGAAACACAAGAACCTACTTGTGAAAAAATCGTAAACAGGAGCAGGCTTCAGCCGCGCAGCAGCGCGGCTGCCTGCGCTCTGGTCGGAGAACTGCGCTTGCGGTCGAAGGGATTCAGCCCGTCAGCCGCGGCGCACAGGGCAGCGGTCAGCTCCAGGAAGTAGAACAGCTCGCCAAGCTGCGGCGCGTCCAGCTGCCCGGCGGAGAGGATGATCAGCGGGATATCGAGCGAGGCGTGGGTCTGCACGAGCGCGTCGAACATCGCGCTTTCGGCTTCGCCGACCGAGTGGCCGGAGAGATAGCCGAGATCGTCGTAATCCTTCCAGTCAAGCTCAATGTTGCGCCGTCTCGCGGGCAGCGGGATGCGCAGGAAGGTTTCAAACGCGCTGCGGCTGCCGTCCAGCATGGCGTCGAGCGTGTCGAGCGCACCGGGAAGCTCTGCCGGGACGGGCAGAACGCCGTATCCGCCGCGGCAGCTGCGCCGGGCCGTGCTGCTGGCCCACCAGCGGCCGAGTGCCATGCAGTCCGGCTCGAAGATGCCGAGAAGCTCCGTGGGCCGCGTACGCAGCTCCAGCGCGTGACGCGCGCCTGCATACATCCAGACAGGGTTTTCAAACGCGCGCAGGTCATAATCATGATACGCCTGTCCCGCGCCCTCAAGCACGCTGAGCGGCTCGATCCCGGAAACCGCCATCGGCAGAAGCGCCGCAGGCGAAAGTGCCGAATCCGCGCAGCCGAGCTGCGCAGGCTGGGCCAGGAAGGTATATCCCTCCTCCTGCGCCATACCATGCAGGAGGCTGTCCTTCGGCGCACAGACGAAGATATGCTGCCTGGCCTCCGGCCCGTAGTGCCGGTCAAGCAGCCAGCGGACGGCGCGGGAGGCGACGCCGCATTCCATATCGACAGCGCTCTGTGCGATCAGAAGCAGGCAGAAGTCCTGCCCCTCGAGCCGGCTGCACAGCTGCTCGTAGGCGCTTGCGGACAGGCTTGTGCCCGCAAAAATCAGCCGGACACTCCCCTCTTTTCCAAGTGCGCGGATCGCCGCCTGCGCCGCAAGCGGCGCGTCGCCGCTGCCGACGACCACGAGTGTATCGCCGAGCTCCGCGATCTTCTCTGCGGCCTTGCCGATCGCGAGCATTGCGCGGGCCATCACGCCCTCCGGCGCGTTCAGCCAGCCAAGAAAGTCCGGGCCGTCCGGCACGTTGGTCCGGAGCTGCATATGCGCGTCAAACAGATCCTTCTCCCCGGACAGCAGATCCGGCAGGCTGACGCTCCCCCAAATATTAGATAACTCGACCTCGATCATCGTATGCGCCTCCTGTTTGTTTTGTACACTATACTACATTTTGAGAAAAAACGCAAAAAGAATCGAAAAGGCGGCCCTGCGGCGTGGCTGCTCTGTCCCCCGCCGGTGCGTCACCGTGATGATTTTTCCGCATTCGGCCGGTGGGCGCGCAGCAGCTCCAGCAGCAGGAGCACCGCCGCGCCCAGCAGGAAGCCCGGCAGCGAAAACGTCTGAAGGCTTACCGGAGTCTGCGGTGTCTGAAGTCCGGCGGGGCCCATCACGATGGCGTACAGTGAGCCTGCCATCAGGCCGAGGATCAGCCACACCATCTGGCTCCGGAAGCGGCGCAGCGCGGCGCGGATGGCGCGGGCAGCCAGCGCTGCGCCCGCCGCTGCGCCAATCCCAAGCGCCAGAATGCCGGGAAGCCCGGAAAAATCGAGCCGCAGCAGCTGACGCAGCGCGTGCATCGCAGGCAGATAGACGCCCGCGATCAGAAGCAGCGTCGACCCGGAGATCCCCGGCAGGATCATCGCGCTGACGGCGATCGCGCCGGAGACAAACAGGTACAGAAGCGGCCAGACGCGAAGCTCCGAAAAGTCGACGCGCAGCGAAACCGCCGCGTCCTCGCGCAGCAGCGTAAGCCCCACGACAAGCGCCGCGCCGAGCAGCGCCAGCGGCGCGTACCGCGCGGTATTTCGCAGCGCACCGCGCTCCGCGCGGGCTACCAGCGGAAACGCCGCCGCGCTCAGCCCCAGAAACAGACTGCACATAAAATAGACGTGCAGCTCAAATAATTCCGCCAGCGCCAGAATACAGGCAGCCATTCCGACGCCCCACCCGATGCCGAAGCGCAGCAGCGCGCGCAGGCTCTGCCGCCGCACGGGACCTTTTCCGTTGAACAGGCCCTGCAGCGCACGCAGGAGATCGTCATAAAAGCCGAGAATAAACGCGATCGTCCCGCCGGACACGCCGGGGACGCTGTCAGCCAGCGCCATACACAGGCCGTGAAACGCAGAAAGCATACAGGAACCTCCCGAAAAGCTGCCGCATCCGGAGCGCCCGGCTGTGGCATTTTATCTCAGTATACCATCTGACGGAGAAAAAGTACAGAGTCCCCGTTCACCTGTCGAAGCAGCGCCGCATAGATTGGTTCAGGGCGAATGCGCCCGAATCTCTTGAGAGGAGCCGATCTTTTTGGCTGATATGCAGACACAGGCAGCCCAGACTGCCGAAGGCTGCGGCGATATGCGGGGAACGCTTCCCGCCTGCGCGCCGCTGGCCAATCCCTACGTCCCGTTCCAGGGGCAGAACCCCGACCGCTATACGGCGGGACGTGCGCTGATGAAGGGCACGCTGTTTCCGGGGCTTGACCTTCCATATCGCGGCGCAAGCGGCGTCGAGCCGCGCAGCGCGGACGGTATGCAGAGTATGCAGGACCTTCAGGCGGCGAATTTCGCCATTACCGAGCTTGGCCTGTACCTGGATACCCACGCGGACGACGAGGAGGCCGTGCAGCTGTTCAACCAGTACGTCGAGCAGTATGAAATGCTGCGGCAGCAGGCGGAGGACAGCGGCATGGCGCTCACGCAGATGGAGGCCGCCGCGGGCGGCTGCTATACATGGCTGGACGATCCATGGCCCTGGGACGCGGAAACGGAGGAATAAACGATGTTTGTATATGAAAAAAAGCTGCAGTACCCCGTCCGCATCGCAAACCCGAACCCGCAGCTGGCAGCTGTAATAATTTCCCAGTATGGCGGTCCAGATGGGGAGCTTGGCGCGTCTCTGCGCTATCTGAGTCAGCGTTATTCCATGCCGTATCCTGAGCTGAAGGGGCTGCTGACCGACATTGGTACCGAGGAGCTGGGGCATCTGGAGATGGTCGGCACGATCGTGCACCAGCTGACGCGGACGCTCACGCAGGAGCAGATCGAGTCGGCAGGCTTTGCGAATTATTTTGTCGACCACACCGCCGGCGTCTACCCGCAGGCCGCCTCCGGCACGCCCTGGAGCGCCGCGACCATGGCCGTCACCGGCGACCCCATCGCCGACCTCACGGAGGATCTGGCAGCCGATGCTGCAACCATGTAAACACAACCGACGCTTGAAAGCATTGAAAATACTGGCTTTTTTGATGGCGCAAGGTTTTTCATGCTGCGATGGCGTAAAGACAACATCATAAAAAATGGGACAAGCTGCTTCAAAAATAAGCATAGAAACGCACGATTTGAAAAATCAAATCGCGCGTTTCTGTGCTTATCAGAGAATAGAACACAGCAAAGGAGGCAGAGTATGGCGCAAGTTTTTGTATCAGATTATTTCTACGGTGACGAATCAAAGGAGTTCAGCTACTTCCGCATCCCCCGCCTGCTGATTACGCACCAGAGATTCAAAAACGTATCCGTCGAAGCGAAGCTGCTGTATGGTCTGTTGCTTGATCGCATGGGATTGTCCGAAGAACACGGCTGGTATGACGAGGATGGCCGGGTGTTCATCTATTATACGGTCGAAGAAATTGCCGACGATCTCTGCTGCGGACGCGACAAGGCGATGAAGCTGCTTGCCGAGCTGGACAAGGCAAAGGGTGCCGCTCTGATCGAGCGCGTCCGTCAGGGACAGGGCAAGCCGACGAAAATATACGTCAAGCGGTTTACGACCCGCGAGGTTCCACCCAAGAAAGAGGAAATTCCTGCGTCCATTTCAGAAGTCGAAATTCTCGACCTCCAGAAGTCGGAAATCCCGACTTCTAAAGGTCGGAAACCTCGACTTCAAGAAGTCGGAATTTCCGACCCAAGTTATCTTGATAATAATTATCCTGAGTTTAGTTATCCTGATCCATCTATCTCCCCTGCAAAGCCGCCGGGAAATGGAGGGCGATTGATCGAGCGATGGAGTTTGAAAGAGCGCGTCAGAAATCAAATCGAATATGACGCGCTCTGCACGCAGTATACCGCCGAGGACGTGGACGCGCTGGTGGAGCTGATCTCGGAAGTCCAGAGCAGCACCGCTGATGCCGTCCGGCTGGGAAAAGAGCAAATCCCCATCGAGATTATCAAGGAACGGTTCCGGCAGCTCACACAGATGCACGTCGCCTACGTTCTGGACAGCCTGCGGACAACCACAACACAAATCAATAACATCAAAGCCTATCTTCTGACCGCGCTCTACAACGCGCCGACGACGATGGGCTTTTTTTATTCCGCTCAGGTGCGGCATGATCTTCGCAGAAAATAGGTCTCACGGTGAGACGTATTTTTTGATATAAAAATTCAATTTTGGAGGTACACACATGGCAGAAGAAAAAGCACGCGACCCGACGAAACCGGAAGTCAGGCCGGTCAATATCCCACTTTCCAAAATCCACGATCTGCCCGGCAGCGTATTCGCACCGCCGAGTCCGAAAAGTCTGGAAGCGTTGACGAGCAGCATCGTCCTAAAAGGCGTACAGGAGCCGGTTATCCTGCGGCAGCGCGAGGATGGCGAGTTTCAGATCGTTTCCGGCAACCGCCGCCGCAAAGCCAGTGAGCTTGCAAAGAAAACAGAGATTCCCGCGTTCATCTATGATATGACGGAAAAAGAGGCGCGGGATTTCCGTTTGCGCGGCAATGCGAAAGGCACACCGCCCGGAAAGCTGCTGCCCGAAAGTGAGATCGGCAAGAAACGTGAAGCACCCGCAAAAACGCCGGACAAGGGTGCGGAAAATAAGACACCGGTTACGCAGCCAAAGCCGTCTGAAAAGGTCGCCGAGGTAAAAGTCGCACCCACACCAGCGCAGAAGAAACAGGAGGAAAAACCGAAAGCGGCTGCACCTACGGAAAAGGCTGACGCAGACGGCAAAACTCCGGTCATGCCACCGAAATCGCCAGACAAGGCCGCTGATGCAAAACCTGCGCCAGCGCCGGAGGCGAAGAAACCGGAAGAAAAGCCGAAAGCGGTTCCGTCTCTGGAAAATGAGGATGCAGACGGTAAAAAACCGGATATATCTCCGAAACCGCTTGAAAAGCCAGCCGAGATAAAACCAACGCTCACGCCGGAGCAGAAAAAGCCGGAGGACACGCCGAAAACGGCTGCACCTACGGAAAAGATTGATGCAGACGGCAAGAAACCGGACGTGCCGCTGAAACCGCCGAAAAAGGCCACTGTGGAGAAACCCGCACCCACACCGGCACTGAAGCAACCGGAAGAAAAGCCGAAAGCAGTTACGCCTGCGGAAAAGACCGGCACAGACGGCAACGCACCGATCGCACCGCCAAAGTCGCCCGAAAAGGTCGCAGAGGTCAAACCTGCCCCGGCAGTCATGCCTGGTCCTGCTGCCCTTGGTCCGACTGGAACGAAAATCACAAAGATTTTTGAGGATCGGCTGCTGCCCCCGGATGAAAAAGCCATGAAAGATTTGCCAATCCCCAGTGATGGTGAATCGTATTTCATCACGCTGCATCCAAGCTATTTGGAAAAATCGGAGCTGAATACCGTCTCTGTTGATGTGTCCAGCGACGATTACATGGAGCTGAAAAAGTCCATCGAGCTGAACGGTGTGAAAGAACCGGTTCTGACCAGAATCAATCCCAAGGGCGGCTTGGAAATCCTTTCAGGCCAGCGGCGGCACATGATCGCGCGGGAGTTCAACTATCCTGTTCCGGCCATCATTCAGAAAATTGACGACAATGACGCGATGATCCTTGTCGCGGACAGCAATCTGCATCGGCCGCATATTTCCACATACGATCTTTCGCGGACGCTGCGCAATAAAATGACCGCGATGAAACGCAAGGCAGGACGGAAAAAACGCGGCGTGCCGGGTGCGGACGAGCTGCAAAGTGACGCAATGCTGGCAAAGGAAATGGGCATCAGCACCAGCAGACTGAACCGAATTATCCGCCTTTCCGAAGCAACCAAAGCTGTCTGCGATGCAGTGGATGATAACTCGCTGGAATTGTCGATTGCATCAGATTTGTCATTCCTGTCTCCAGAACATCAAAATGCAGTCATTGATCTGGTTGGCCTGAACCTGAAACCAACGGTCAAACGTGTGCAGCGTTTAAGAGACGCAGAGAAACGCGGAAATCTGGACGATAAGACGATGCGGGCGATTCTGGAGGACAAAGATATTCAGCCGGTCAAGCCACCTGAGCCGCCGAAGCCCGCGCCGACGCAGCCAGACCCACCGTTTCCGGTTGCGTCAATGGTAACACCCAACGTGTCGCCAGCACCGGCACCGGCCACGGGCACATCACCTGTCACGCTGGCACCGCCGAAACAGGAAAACACCGCGCGGCCACCCGCAACGCAGACGGTGGAAAAGCCGGAGACTGCACCAACGTCAGCCAGCAACGTCATTCCAATCTCCGCAGAGAGCAAGCAGCCGGGCGAATCCAAAGCAGATGAAGAACCGATTGCGCACAACAGTCAGCGCGACAGTATGTACTCAACCAAGGTCGTATTGGGCGGCGACCGGCTGCGCAAGTATTTTCCGGATGTCAGCATGACGCCGGACGAAATTGTGGATAGTATCTATTCTGCGCTGGAGGAGCGCCGTCAACGCGAAGCACGGATGAAGCAGAAAACGGAAATCCTGCATCCGGGCAAGCCTGCCCCCACACGCTAATATGCACCATCGAAAGCTGTTGCACCGCCTGGTGGTGCCGCCCTGACAATTATATTTAGGAGGATTCACACATGAATTACCACCCCAAACACACGTCCAACTCGCGCACGCCCGTCTGGATCGGCGCTGGCGTTCTCGCCGCCGTTGCCATCGGCGCGATCATTTTCATCATCGTTACGCTCCGCTCTCCCATGACAAAGGAAGAAGCCCGCGCCAAAGCCGGAATCGTTTATGATTCTTCCGCCACTGAGGGCGGTTGGGATAACCTTTCGCCGGAGGAGATTGAAGCGCGTTTGAATGAAAAAGTAGCCGAGGGCATGATTAACATTTCGGCCAACACTGCCCCAATCTTTGAGGACGGTTCTTCGGAGGGAAACTTGATGCTCGTAAACGAGAGCATCAATAATTATCCACAAAAGGTCCAGATTGTCCGCAATGACACGGGCGAACAGATTTACGAATCCGGCGCTATCGCCGTCGGCAGCAAAATCGAACGCGCGAAGCT
>ERZ809207.887-NODE-887-length-10068-cov-4.080895_pt1 | contig 10068 bp, 20 predicted proteins | sample MGYA00520515_ERZ809207 | MGnify/ENA primary metagenome ERZ809207 (study PRJEB31570, sample SAMEA3213009) | Homo sapiens | biome: human-gut; feature: human gut; material: fecal | place: Sweden | collected 2011 ... | reverse complement strand
AGAAAGAGAAAAAAGAGGGGAACGAAAAGAACGAAAGGACGAAAGAAAGGAAAAAAGAGAAGCTTAGACGCAAAGGCTTAGAAGCAACGGCTTATATATAGAAGGGATGGCACAGTTCCCCACGTGGGAGGGGTAGAGTGCGTGTCCGGACGATGGCGATCAATGGTTGTGGTCATTGGGTTCCATTGGTTTCCATTGATTTTTATTGATAGATTTCATTTCAAAAATTCAAATTATTATTATTTATATGATATCGCGCCAGCAAAATTTGACATCGCGTTATATGACATCAAAGAATAAGGAATAAGCCCCAGCTAATAAGCCAGGGCAGAGAACTTAGGAAAGCTTATAGCCCTTCTGAGTTCCCTTCTTCTCCGGAATCTTCACATCAACCTTCTCAAGCGTTCCTGTCTCGATGAAGGGCTTCAGAAGAGAAGGGATAGACTGCGGCTTGACCGTGTCAGTAAGACCGGCTGCCTCGATGAGCATAGTGGCGGTCTGCGGCTCATTCGTCATAACGTCCATAATGGCATTACGAATAGGCTCCTTCTCTGCGTCCTTTGCGGCGCGCTTCTCAGCCGCCTTAGCGCGGTTCTTCTCGTTTGCAGCGTTCATTACTTCCAGCTCATGTGCGGCGAATTCAACCAGTTCAGCGGGCAGGTTTTCAGCGGTAGCGATAGTGTTCAGAAATTCTCTCTTAGTCATACTAGTATCCTTCTTTCAATTTTCTAATAGATGGGTTTATATCCCCGATTTTAGAAATGGAAGAAGATAATCGAACGTAAGTCGCAGCTTATGCGCGGTTCCACTATGTGGAGGTTTCGTTTCTTCTTCCCTCAGTTTCTATATATATTATACTATATTTTCGTTGATTTTTCAAAATTGCGCCTGTCACGTAACGTGACATTTCTGCGCACGTTGTCATGTAAAATGACGTCTTTCTTTGTCAAATTTTTCAGCTTAACAGTCGCAAAAAATGCGTTTTATTTTTTAAGAGGGAATTTTTATTGATATCTTTACAAATTTCAATATTCCAGCTTATGCGTTCAAAATATTGAAGATTCAGCTTATATGAAATTTGACACAAACGCAGCTTATTAGTATGGGCGTTCGCGCAGACGCAGCTTATTTCAAAATTTAGTATTAGGAATCATATAATGTGATAGAGGCCGCGCGGTGTCATATAATATAGAAAAATTCATGTAATGCGACAAATGTAATATTACGCGGCAAACGCAATATAATGTGGCATTTGATACTATGTAGATTGAAAATTTGACAAAAATTTGAATTAGACGTCATACGTCTAAAAAATGCGTAAAAAGAAAAGGACACATGACGTGTCCTTTTTCTCTTTATGTGTCAACGCACCACGAATTTATTCTTTGTCTTGTAATATGTCGCGCGCGTTCCTTCGACAATAATTTTTTCACCCGGCAAGTCAATGGTGAACTCGCGTGCCACTTTACGTTCAATAGAACGCTTTGCCTGATAGTCTCCATTCAAATTGGCGCCACGGTCGAGGCAAGTAAACAAAATTTCGGCTTCGATTTCACTATCAGAAAGTGCGGTATGGTCTTCAGTAAATGACGTGTCAGAACGGATGTAACGTGTCAATGTTTCGGCAGTTGTGGAATAATGCCCGCTTTCAGTGAAAGCATTATTTTCTTCACACCATGCGCGGAATGTGTCATCAATCATAAAATGATGAACAAAACCGCGGATATCAGAAATAGGAACGGTTTCAAAAGGATTTATTACTTTGAACCAATCGCAATTGAAATTGAAAACTTTTTCATCGAAAGCGGAATTATAAGCGAACGCGCGTTCAACTTCATAGTTGCGGAAATCACGGAGCATCTGCTGTGTCACATAACCAAACTTTTCCATTCGGATGGTTCGCGCTCTCAAAGCGCCAACATAAATAGAACGCTTGTTTGTGTAGTATGCAGTATTGAAAAGCGGGAGATTATGCCAAATCTGCTCAATGACAAATTCACGCTTTACAAGGCAGGCGCGGGATTCTGTATCAAGAGTCAGATAGCCGACATTATAACAATACGGCTTTTCAAGGCTTGTCGTTTCAGTGTCAAATACACAAATTTTCATTTTTCAAAATCCTTTCACATTTCATTGATGGGTCTTTCGTCCTCTATCAACGTAACCATATTATAGCATAGAAAAGGGATTTTGTCAAGAACTTTTTTTTGTCATATAAGACGACGCTCGGTCGAGGATTTAGACGATGGACGTCTAAGGTAGAATGAATGAGAAGAGGACGCATTATGCGTCCTCATAAAATTCATAGAATTCTTTGATTTGTTGATATACGTTTTTTCTATAGTCGGCCTCAAGTTCTTCTTTCGACCATCCACATATTCCTTTATAAGTGTCAATTTCTTGTAATTCACGGGTTTTTCTTTCTGCTTCTTTGTATAATTTACTAAGATTGATAGAATTGTCTTCGATAAGAAAACGTAACCATTTTTTACAACATTGTGAATTCCATTCTGCGGCATTCCTTTCGTCTTCTAATTTTTTACAACGTTTTTCGACTTCATTAGAAATAAATTTTTCTAAATAGTTAGCGAGACTTTCCAAAAATTCTTTATTCATTTTATTATTCCTTTCATTCTGGTATTTTTATTATACCATAATTTTATAATTTGTCAAGAACTTTTTTTAGACGTTTTTCGTCTAAATCCTCGAAAAAAAGAGGGTGACGCGTTATGCGTCACTCTCCTCCTTTTCTTTTTCGCGTTCTTCGCGCTTGCGCTTTGCTTCGGCGCGGTTCTTTTCGTCGCGGGCGATTTTTTCGGCTTTCTTCTTTGCGGTTTCGGCCTTCTTCGCGCGCTTTGCTTCGGTTTCCTGTGCATAGTTCTGCGCTTCCTCATAACCGTCATAAGGAATATAACATTTATTTTCCTTGTCCCGTTCGCCCTTCGGAATACTAAAAGCGATATTCAAATATCCCTCATCATCGCCACGCGCCCACGGGATGGAGATTGTTCCGCTTTTGACCTGTAACACATCTTCGCCCTTGCCCTCGAACAGTTCGCGCACGGCAGACATAAATTCCTCGCGGATTTCAGTTTCAACTTTACTTGCCATAGTTTTTGACTTCCTTTCTTTTATTTGGTAACTAGATTATACCATAAATTTTTCAAAAAGTCAAGTATTTGAAGAAAAAAATTTTGGCGCGTTAGATTGCATTCTCGAAGGACTTTAGACGTATAACGTCTAAAAATTTCTAAAGGGAAAGGCGAACCTAACCCTATTTTTCCTTTTCATCAATAAAAATTTCTTCATCGAGAAATTCCAAGCGATAAGTTTTTTCCTGGACAAGATAAGTTTTACAATGCGGACATTTGATAAAATACGAGTAATAATAATTATCATTTACTACTTCTTCAATGGACTTGTAACAATTCTGAAATTCATCAAAGCGATTCTGACAATTTGGACAATACATTTTAAAAGCTCCCTTCACTTGATATCTTTATTATAGCAAAAACTTATGAAAAAGTCAAGAGAAACTTTTAGACGTTCTTCGTCTAAATTGGTTCATAAAAAGGGACGTCACATAAAGTGACGTCCCGTTCGTTTACTCTACGTTGTTCGGCTCGGCGTCGCTCGGTTCGGCGTCTGCGAGGGAATAGCCCTTTGCCTTTCCCTTTCCCTTTACCTTGACTTCAACAGAAGTCACTTCACCGGACTTCTCAAGAATCCGGAGCAGAGAAGAACACTTCTGAACGTTCTTCAGTTCCGGCTTTGCGTCAAAGAGGTCAGACGCGGTGATGTGATGGTCAGCAGTGGCGAGGACTTCGCGCACGATGGGAAGGAGCGCTTCGTTTTCCTTCTGTGCCTTCGTCGGCTTCGAGGAACGTTCAGCGTTCTTCTTGTCCATTGCGGACAGGAGCGCGGCAGCCTTTTCAGAGATTTCAGCGGAAACGTTTTCCATGGACAGGATAGCATTGTAGAATTCACGAGTAGTCATAATAGACCCCTTTCATTTTAGCGACGGCCGCCACCCTATTTTTTTTTATATTCAAGAGGTTTCCTCTCTTGATTACGCTTTTATTATACCATAGATTTTTGAATTTGTCAAGAGGAAATTTCACTTTTTTCAATTTCTTTTTGTTTCTTTCCCTCTTGACATTATGGATTATACCATAATCTGCGCGAAAAGTCAAGAAGAAATTTTAGAAATTTTGTCACATAACGTGACTTCGCGCGAGAAAGATTTAGACGAAGGACGTCTAATTCAAGAGAGAAAGAAAAGAGGCGCTTTACGCGCCTCAAAAAGATATATTACATTTTATTTTGCTTCTTTTCGTTGAGAATGTCAAAACATTTATTTTCATCAACTCCAATAAAAGTTACTTTACAAGAAGCAGAATAGAATTTCCCACTTCTAAAGCTCGCTTCCCATTTTGCTACATATTTAAGACCATTGTTATCGTTTCGCCATTCTCCCGTTACCGTGCTTGTGATATATTTTCTTGCTACTTTGTCTTTGACGTGGTTTTTCGCCATTACCATAGCCTGCTGAAGGTTGGTAAAATAATATCCTCTTACGCGATAAATCATAGTCATTAGAAATTCTCCTTTTGTGGTAAGTCACAACCTATTTTTATTTTGTTGAGTTCCTGTCTCAACTTTGTAATTAGATTATAACATAAAAGTTTTGATTTGTCAATAATTTTTCGAAAAATTTTTAGACGGTTTACGTCTAATAGGGAGGGGATATGCTTATCGCGTATTCCCGCAAATAATTCTTTTCATTATTTGTTCAATAATACTATGGCTGTTCGGAATACAAAAAGGCAGTTTTATATTCAGTCTTTGTGCCTCGTTGAGAAGGTCTGCGCGAATGTCATCATATCCAGCAATGCTACTCAAAAGACACGTTCTTGCAATTTCTGCGTCGTGGTCTGCCTTTTTCCTGTCTGGCGTATTTTCTGGATAGAGATTGGCAGAGAGGATTGTTGCATAGGTGTCAAAAACACGCATTTCAAGTGTAAAAGTGCTTTCATGTAAACGTTCAATCCGATTATTGGTTGCGGGATTGGTAGTTGGCTGAATTTTCTTTTTCTTTTTGAACATTTTGGAAACTTCCTTTCTTTTGTTTGGTAATTGTATTATATCATAAGAATTTCAATTTGTCAATAGTTTTTTTTAGACGGTTCACGTCTAAGACAGAAAAAGGTGACGCTTTACGCATCACCTAATCGAATAAAGGAAGTCAAAAATCTCTGTCGCGTCATATGCCACCATTCCTGCGTGCGTCCATTCTTCACGATTTGGCTTTTCATCATCAAAAAGGAAACCGCCGCGTAACGTGCCAACTTCGCTTTTTGGTGTGCCGTAATGAACAATACAAATTTCATCGAATCGTACACTTTTCAAATGGCGCGAAAGCCATTCCATCTTCGCGCGGCGGACATCTTCAAGAAATTTTTCATCGCGGTCTTTGCTTCCCCATGATACTACACGAATTTTCCATCCCTTGCGCTGAACCGCGTTCAAACGTCGCGCCAGTCTTGAAAGATTGAGAAGTGCGCGCGCGTCTCTATATGGGCTTGCATCATGCGCGCGGATTTTCGGAAGCCAATTTTCAACGCCGTAGAAATCGACAATTGTGCCGTCCATATCCAAACTAATAATTTTTTCCATTTTAAAAACTCCTTTCTTTTTGTATCTAAATTATATCATAGTTTTCTTTTTTTGTCAATAAGAATTTTAGAAAATTTTGTCATATAAGATAACATCGGTTTAGAAACTTTTAGACGACTGACGTCTAAGAGAAATGGAAAAAGAGGACGCATATGCGTCCTCAAAACTCAACAAGGTATTCCCTATCTTCATTCAAAATACAACAAATGCCGATATAGGCGTCATCCGGGCGATCGAACTTCTTAATGACTTCTTTAATGAACGCGTTGAAAAGCGGCCTATCTTCAAGAGAAAAAGAAAGATTTGCACATGGTGCGAATGAATCATCAATTTCAATTTCTTTTTCGTGATAATCCGTATAGCCAACAGTAACTTTCATTTTTTCAATTCCTTTCTTTTTGTTGAGTTATTCAACTTTGTAATTAGATTATATCATACGATTTTGATTTTGTCAATAGTTTTTTTGAAAATTTTTTAGACGACAAACGTCTAATAAAAAGAGGGACGCTTTACGCGTCTTCTCCTACGATTTCCAGAATATCATCAGGAAGTAGTTCACAAATTCTTGCCATAATGTCAACCGCAGTCAGCCACCCTTCGACGTCATCCCCAACTTCTTCTTCATTGACAAGTGGCGCACCCATTGCTTCAATCAGTCCGCGCTCGTGTCCATAACTTCCGCTATGGCAAACGCAATCGGCCACTCGTTCACCCGTGCGAACGTCCATAAAGATAACTTGTGGACGTCCATAACATCCTGTTACAGAATAAGTATACTTTTCCGGTGGGCAAATCTTCAAGTAGTCAATGAGTTTGTCCATTTCTGTATTTTCAGGAATACCGCCATACATTTCTTCGAGTGCTTTATAATTCATTTTAGAATCTCCTTTTCTTTTATTTGGTAACTAAATTATAACACAAAAAATAAAAAAAGTCAAGAACTTTTTATTAGACGAAGCACGTCTAATTTCCCACTAGAAGAAACGCGCGGTGATGGTTGCCCGCGCGTTTCAATGTAAACAAAACAAAATCATGAAGAATTATTTTTAGAAAGGAGATTTCCATCACACTGACCTTCTGTCAAAATCAGTGAAATGTATAACTAATTTTCTCCAACCATCAGAAGAAAATTAGAATCAATGAGAAGATTTTTCCTAACCCACCCACAACCATCTTCTCTTGATTACGTAATTATTATAGCATGTTTCACGCGGCTTGTCAAGAGGAATTTCAAAATTTCTGGAAATTATTTTTGTAAAATTTTCTGAAATTCTTTCCTCTAACTATCTATATTATACTATATTTTCTGAAAAAGTCAAGAAAAACTTTTAGACGAAAAACGTCTAAATTGATGTAGAAAAAGAGTTGACGCATTACGCGTCAACTCCATAGGTCTTCATTTCTTTTTTCAATTCTTCAATTTTATCAGCAGGAAGATACCAACGATAATGTTCGTCATCATAAAGATAAAGCCCCCGTCGTTTTTCGATTATTGCCGCCGTCGATGCTCCACGGAGAGATAATTCCACAGAATCTGAAAACTTCCTCGACAAAAGGAATTGCGCTCTCATCTTCAATATAAATTCCCCAAACCTCATCATAAAAACTAGCAATTACAGTGTCAAAAGAAAGAACTTGCTTGTTCCCATCGAAAAGGATGACGCCGTTGAGATGGATACCAATTTTTTCTAAAATTTCGTGCCGCTGGCATTCAATTTCATTGTCAAAAACCTGTCCGCAGAGGTCGCAAACATATTTTGTGATAGTAGTCATTTTTTATTCCCCTTTCATTTGGTATTTGTATTATACCATAGGTTTTTTCTTTTGTCAAGAATTTTTATTTAGACGGCAAACGTCTAAAATTTTCTGTAAGAGAAATGACGCATTATGCGTCATTCTCCAGAATTCTTTCGTCCAACAGAAAATATTCCCCGCCGCCTTCAATATCAATATGATTTAAAACGTCTTCCATGGCACTCACTGCATTATTCAAATACATATCACTTGCAAAAGACAAAGCCGTTTCCAAATGCTTGCAAGCGTTGCGCATATCTTTGAGTTCTTCTTTTGAAAAAATGATTTGTGCTCTTTTGATTTTTACACTTTCAATCTTCATTTCAAAAACACTCCTTCAAAAATTTTGAAAATATTCCAATTTGCGAGAAATGGCCGCGCGAAAATCACGTTGAAATAAGAAAAAATAAGCCAAAGAATTACAAGGATTCCAATTACACCAAAGAAATTTCCAAAAAACTTTTTAGTCTTCATAGACTTGCGCATAACAAATCCACTCTCCAATACAAAGGTTCGCGCGGCGCATTGCGTCCACAAAAGTTAGCCCAAAAATCATTGAGCATTCAAAGGTTTCCAAATTCTGAATAAAGTAAGTATACATTGTTTTCTCCTTTCTTTGGTTATATTATATCAAAATTTTTTGAAAAAGTCAAGAATTTTTTTTAGACGAGGGACGTCTAAGTTGGGTTGAGCTGATTCAAGTCCAGCTCTCTCCTTCCAGATTTGGCAAAATTGTCAGCTTATAAACGCAGCTTCCAGCTTGTATGTAGCTTTGGATGAGAGAAGGCAGCTCATCCAAAGTAGCAATGTTATCTTCGCTGATACCATGCTGGCCCCTGAAGCCGTTGTCATGTTCTACCAAAACTGTCATGATATATTACTCCTTTCATGTTATACGACATTCTAATAAACTTCGGGCAATATTCATTTTCCGCCGTTCTTGCCTATATTATATCACATAATAGCGAAAAGTCAAGTCCTCTAACATGACAGAATGGCGTCTAATAGTTAGACGAACTCCGTCTAAAAATGAATAAAAGTCACATAAGATGACTTAGACGAGCCACGTCTAAAAGTCATACTACATTGCTTTTAGACGTGACCGGGTGATGTCATGTAAAGTGACATCAATTGATAAAAGAAAAGACGCTTTACGCGTCTTTTCCTACATAAACGATGATTTCATGGTCTCTTGTCAACTCAAGTCCCTTGACAAACCATTTTTCAATCTCATCGGGGAATAGGACTTCTCCTGTTGCGGAGTTGACATAGCGGCCGCAGCCGTCGTTTTCATAATTAGAATTGTCATACGTCCATTCAGCGCCCGTTTCATCGTCATAAACGTATTCGGGATAAGCATATGCAACATAATCGCAGAAGTCCGCTAAGGTAATAGTTTTTTTCATTTTATATTCCTTTCTGCCCGTCATGCCGATAGCTCAGCGTCATGTTATTTTAGTTTACGCACTCCATCTTAGGTTGCGCCACCAGCCAATGTCAGTCCCATTTTCATCTATAGTTACGATGTCGCTTGATGCGACTTTTTCTTGTACGACAAAGCCGAGACGCGCGCCGTTCTCCATAGCTTTGTCAAGATAAGTGACTACTGTATCCGCGTCGCCTAACGTTGCGAAATACTGGTCTGTCACTTCTTCTGCCATGTCATAGCGCACAATCAGTCTAAAATTCATTTCCATGTTACATAGCTCCTTCCATTTTACAGGACTGGGCGCTTAGAGCGCCCATCCATTGTCCAGCCATTCGGAAAACGGCATCGCCCGCGCGCAGGCAACAGCGCGTTCAAGCATTTCAAGTAACTTGAAATACTTCTTGCCGTGCGGAGCGTTCAGTTTACCATTCCAAAATGTTTGGATGGTTATTTTACGCTCCCCATTGCTACTAGTCTTTTCGCGGAGAAGTCCAGCCTCTAACAGGACTTCAATGAAGGTGTCGCGTGTCAGGACATAGGCCCTCTGCTCTGTTAACTCTTTGTCGGGATTGATGACCGGACAATAGATCACATAACGTGACCCCTTGACCAGCTTGTCACCTAACCGGCCAAGCTCACCAGCCCCCGATTTGATTTCATAACACTGCGCCGCGCGGCGCATATCCGTGCGACCGGGCGCCGCCACTTTAGATTTCATATGCAGCGTCTCTTTACAAAGACGTTCAAACGCCTTGCCGTTCCGCCCGCAGTCTGTATCTGAATAATTGTACTTTTCAATATTCATCTTTTATTCTCACTTTCCCGCCGTCTTTCCGGCGTGTCGTTGTTTTGTTTTTGTTTACGCTCTTATTATAGCAATAGCGTCTAAGAATGTCAACAACTTTTTTCACTAGTTTGTCGCATAACATTCCGTCAATTTCAACAAACTCAAGTCATGTTATATAGTAGGCTCTTGTGCAGAATGACGAACTGCAGAATGACGTATAACGGGGTGGGTTTTGTCGTTTGATATGACAAAATATAGGCCGGGGTACATTTAGTAATTTTACTTTTTCTATGACGCGTTACATTTCGGGGCCTCGCAACTTTTCTCACTGAAATTAGAAACTGAAATTAGAAACTGAAATTAGAAACTGAAATTAGAAACT
>ERZ809207.871-NODE-871-length-10160-cov-2.879367_pt1 | contig 10160 bp, 10 predicted proteins | sample MGYA00520515_ERZ809207 | MGnify/ENA primary metagenome ERZ809207 (study PRJEB31570, sample SAMEA3213009) | Homo sapiens | biome: human-gut; feature: human gut; material: fecal | place: Sweden | collected 2011 ... | reverse complement strand
GGAAAGGTCGGAGTGGAAGCAGAAGTTCGGCATTTCCACGCCCGCCTTGCGGCAGACATCCATGATCGTGGGCTCGTCGTCGAACTCCACGCGGATGTTGTCGACATACATGATACCCTTAGCCATCGATCTCCACCTCCTGGATCGCATCAAAGGGGCAGGCCTCGATGCAGGTATAGCATTTGACGCATTTTTCTGGATCGATCACGAACGGCGACTTGATGACGCCCGTGATGGCCTCGGCGTGGCAGGAACGCGAGCACTTGCTGCATCCGCGGCAGATGCTCGGGTCGATCTCGAGGCGGATGCGGTTATAGGGAAGTCCACCCGGCTCGATCGGCTCGCGGTCAAGCTCGCAGAGCGCGCAGTCCCCACGCAGGTGATCCTTGAATTCCTCGGGAAAGTATTTGATGGCCGTCTCCAGCGTGTGGTAGGAATTGCGGCCCAGATTGCAGAACGCCGTGATCGAGATCATCTCGCCAAGGTCGGTGAGCATATGAAAGTCCGACTCGCTGAGGCGGTAGTCCCGCATGGCCCAGAGCAGCTCGTTCATGCGCTTTGTGCCCTCGCGGCAGGGAACGCACTTGCCGCAGAACTCTGTCTGCGTGTACTGCATAAAGCGACACGCGACATCGACCATGCAGCGGTCCTCGTCGAGCACCGTGATGACGCTGTCGCCGCGGCGCACGCCGTAGGGCTTGAGCTTTTGAAAGTGCAGGGGCAGATCGAGATGCTCCTCGACGAGAAGGCCGCCGCTCGGGCCGCCGATCTGCACCGCCTTAAACTTTTTCCCATTCGGAATGCCGCCGCCGATCCCGTAGATCACCTCTCGGATGGTGGTCGCCTCGTCGGGAATGTCTACATAGCCGGGGTTGGCGATGTCACCCTTGAGTAAAAAAATTCTTGCCATTTCTCTCTCCGTGTTTCGTTTTTTAAATTTCAAAAAATCTAATAGAATATATAGCACGAAAGACTCTAACACTGCGCCTTAAAATTGTAAAGGGATGCACTGATAAATTATTTGAATAGGAGAGTGGGCTATAAGCAAAAGACGGAGGAGACCGCCTATAATAAGGCGGTCTCCTCCGTTTCTTCTTCGTCCAAAAGCTGCATGATCGACACTTCGAACGCCGTGCGTTCCTCACTGCCGCTTTCGAGCAGCTTGGTGTAGGTCCGGCTCTGCACGCGGCCCTCAAGCGCCAATCGCTCGCCGACGTCCATGCCCGCGATCTGCACGGCGGTCTGTCCCCAGGCGATGCAGGGTAAGTAGTCCGCGCGCCCGTAGTGGCGGTTGACTGCCAGAATGACATCGCATATGCTGCGGCCGAGCGGCGTGCGCCGCAGCACGGGCTTTTTGCACAGCGCGCCCGAAAGCAGGATGCGGTTAAAGTACGAGCCGTCGCCCGGCTCGATGCTCTGGGCGAACACGGTGATGACGAGCCGGTTGCCCTGCCCGCTCTTGTTGTTAAACGAGCGCAGCTGCCCGACGATGCGAAGGCTCTGTCCCTCCTCCACAGGGCAGACGCGCAGCAGTGCCTCGCTCGCCACGATGACGGGCACGTCGTTCTGGCCTGACAGGCGCTCGACCCGCAGGGGAAATTTGTCGAACCGGCGGGTATGGTTCTCGTGCGAAAAGACGGGCTCGCCTGCGGCGACGCCCCACAGCTCCACATAGTTCTGGTTGCGCTCCATATCGTACACCTCAGCACAGTTTTGTTGGTGTATCCTATGAAAAAGAACGTGGAGATATGCCGTGCCGAGCACGAGGACAAGAAGAAAGAGCCGTCTTTCGACGGCTCTTTTTTTGTCATTCGCGTGAGCGATAAATTACATCTTGGAGATGATCTCGACCAGCTCTTCGCCGATGCGGCCCTGAGCCTCGACGGTCGCGGAGCCGATGTGCGGCGTGCAGGAGACCATCGGGTGGGAGTAGAGCGCAACGTTGGTCGCGGGCTCGTCGGCATAGACGTCCAGACCGGCGGCGCGGACCTTGCCGCTGTTGAGCGCGTCAAGAAGCGCAGCCTCGTCGACGTTGGTGCCGCGGGAGGTGTTGATGATGACGACGCCGTCCTTCATCTTGGCGATGCGCTCAGCGTTGATGAGAGCGCCGCCGTCGACAGCGGGAGCGTGGACGGAGATGAAGTCGGACTTGGCGAGCAGCTCGTCCATCTCAACATAGGGGATGCCGAGCTCTTCCTCGATGCCGGGGATGTGGAAGATATCGAACGCGATGACGTTCATGCCGATGGCCTTGGCCATCTTGCCGAGCTTCTGGCCGATGCGGCCGACGATACCGAGCGTCTTGCCGGTCAGCTCGATGCCCTTGCCGTAGGCCTTCTTCTCCCACTTGCCCTCGCGCATGGAGTGGCCGGCGATGGAGATGTAACGGGCGCAGGAGAACATGTGAGCCATAGCGAGCTCAGCAACGGACTCGGAGGGGGACTTCGGGGTGTTCTTCACCTCGATGCCGTTGTCCTTGGCGTACTGCACGTCGATGTTGTCGAGGCCGACACCGGCGCGGATGACGCACTTGAAGCGGCTGCCCTTGGCCTCGTCGATCTGCTTGGCGCGCAGCTTGGTCTTGGAGCGAATGATGGCGACATCAAAGTCGCGCAGGGCCTTACCAAGCTCGTCGGGCTCGTAGAACTGCTCAACGAGCTCGTGACCCATCGCGCGAACCTTCTCGATCGCGCCCTTATCCATACCGTCGGTAACAAGAATACGCATTTTAACTTTCTCCTTGTAAATATTTTAATCGTTGACCCAGCCGCTCTTTAAGCGGCGGCACCGGTGAACGCTTCGCCGGTGAGGGAGTATCTAAAAGGGGGATGTGATCCCCCTTTTAAAAAGCAATTACTTGGTGTGCTCGGCCTCAAACTTCTTCAGGAACTCGACGAGAGCCTGAGCGCCCTCGATGGGCATGGCGTTGTAAACGCTGGCGCGCAGACCGCCGACGCTCTTGTGGCCCTTGAGGTTATCGTAACCGGCAGCCTTGGTAGCGGCGACGACTTCGGCGTCGAGCTCGGCGGAATCGGTGACGAAGGGGATATTCATGAGGGAACGGAACTCGGGCTCAACCGTGCCATGGAACATCTTGGAGGAATCCAGGAAGTCATAGATGACCTTGGCTTTCTCGATGTTGCGCTGATGCATGACCTCGAGACCGCCGATGCTCTTGAGGTACTTGAACACCTTGCCGCAGCAGTAAATCGCCCAGCAGTTCGGGGTGTTGTACATGGAGTCGTTCTTGGCGTGGGTGTCATAGCGCATGTAGATGGGCATCTTGGGATCGAGATCCTCGCGGATGAGGTCCTCGCGGATGATGGCGATGACCATACCGGCAGGGCCGACGTTCTTCTGCACGCCCGCATAGATCATGCCATAATCGCTGACATTGCAGGGCTGGGAGAGGAACATGGAGCTCTGGTCGGAGACAAGGACGTGACCCTTGGTGTTGGGCAGCTGCTGCCAGGTCACACCGTGGATGGTCTCGTTCTCGCAGATGTAGACATAGTCGGCATCGTCGGGAATGTCAAGATCAGAGCAGTCGGGAATGTAGCTGTAGTTCTTGTCCTTGGAGGAAGCGGCGACGATGACCTCGCCGTACTTCTTGGCCTCGGCAATGGCCTTCTTGGACCATGCGCCGGTCTCGACGTAGACGGCCTTGCCGTTCTTCATCAGATTCCAAGGCACAGCCGCGAACTGCAGCGTAGCGCCGCCCTGAATGAACAGGACCTTGTAGTTGTCGGGAATGCCCATCAGGTCGCGCAGGTCAGCCTCGGCCTCGTCGATGATCTGCTGGAAAACCTTGGAGCGGTGGCTCATTTCCATGACGCACATGCCGCTGCCGCGGTAGTTCATCATCTCGTCACGGATTTCCTCCAGCACGGGCTCCGGCATCATAGCGGGACCGGCAGAGAAGTTGTAGGTGCGATTGTACTTCATTGTTGGTGTCCTCCTGATTGTCTTTTTTGAGCAATAGCAACAGAAATTGCATGATATGACAGCTACAGTATAGTCTATTGTGCGGGGATAATCAATAGAAAAAAGCAAACTTATCATTTATTTAAAAACAACTGTGCCGCGCTTTGAAAAACAAAAAGCAAATGAAGAAATTATTGACAAACGATAATTCTTCTGCTACGCTGACGATAGAAATTATCGCAAAACAATAATTTTGGAGGTGCGATATGAAACGTGACCGGATCAAGACCTTACTTTTGGCGGAGGCGCTCATCTGCGCGCTGCTTGCGCTCGCCCTGTGGTTTTTCGAGGGCGACGCCTTTTCCGTCGCCGGATTCCCCGGCAGCGCAGTGGGGCAGGGACTGAGTGCGCTGGCCGCCTCGGGCCGCTTCGGCTTCGCGCTGGCGTTCACGCTGTACGCCGCGGTGATCCTGCTGCCGTTCTATGCGCTCGGGCACATCGGGGCGCGGCGGGAGCTGAAGCCGGAGGATGCGCTGCTCGTGTTCATCGCGTTTGCCGCGGCCTGCGCGCTTTTTCCGCGCGGTTGGACCACCTATTGGAGCACATCGGCGGAGGCGCTGTTCCCGCGCCTTGCCTGGCAGTGGCTCATTTTCGCGCTGCTCGCGGGCTGGGTCGTGCTGCGGCTGCTGCGCCGGTTTTCCGGCGGCGATACGCAGGAGCTCTTGAAGCTCTTCCGCGCGCTGCTTATCCTCGCGGCGGCGTACTTCGTCTTCGAGGTCTGCTTTGCCGAATTCGCGGGACTGTTTTCCGCCGTCGACGCGCTCAAGGCGGGCAACACCGCCTTTACAACCGATACGGTACTGCCTGCGGCAACGGACATAACGGGTTCGAAGAGCCTTGTGTTCAGCTATGTTGTCCTCGCCCTGCGCTTTGCCGCGGAAAGCCTTCCTACGCTGCTCGCCGCGGCGACGGCGTACTTCGCCATCGGCCTTCTCGACACGATGGAAGACGGCGCATTTACGCAGGAGAGCGCCGTCTACGCGCCAAAGCTCGCCGAATGGTGTGTCAAGGTCCTCGAGATCAGCGTGCTGTTCGCCCTCGCGGTCAACGTTTTACAGGCGTTCTGTGCGCCGATGCTCCTGAGCACCAGCATTTCGATCCGTCTGCCGATCCTCGAGCTGTGCTTCGTGCTGGCGGCGCTTCTCGGTGCGCGGCTCATCGCCTCGAACGTCGCCCTTGCGGCGGACAACGACCTCTTTATCTGAGGGTGCTGCCATGGCGATCACGGTACATCTCGACGAGGTGCTGAAAGCGCGCGGCATGACAAGCAAGGAGCTTTGCGCCATTGTCGGCATCACGGAGGCGAATCTTTCCATTCTGCGCAGCGGCAAGGCCAAGGGCGTGCGCTTTGCGACGCTCAACCGCATCTGCTGCGCGCTCGAGTGCAATGTGGGCGACATTCTGCAATGCGACGGAGAATTGGAGGCAGAGCATGAAGAGTAAAACGAAAACGATACTGATTTTTGCTGCGATCCTCGCGGCGGTCTTTCTCATTGCCTTTCTCGACGGCGGCGCGGTGCAGTCCGCCGCGGACAAGGAGGAAGAGGGCACGCTCATCGGGGCTTTCGTCTCGGAAGAGGATCTCGACATCGGCGGTGATCTTGCGGTCTCGGCCGCGGGCGAATTCGTCTGGAAGGCCGGGCGGCTCTATATGGATACGGACGAAGACTGGTGGGCGCTCAAAGACCGCGGCGGCGGCATCTACTGCACGATGGAGCCGGACGCGCGCTATGGTGAGGAGGACGCCAAGTCGCCGAATATCACGATCTTCGGCGCACTCGGTGCGCCGCTGGGGAAGGCCGGTATCGACGATGACAACGGCGTCCGTACGACGGACATCGACCTCTCGGGCGAGGTCTACGCCTGCGGCGACAGACAAGTGATCTTCAAGCTTTATCCCATCTACCAGACGTCGGATGGACGCATTTATTTGACGCGCGGCAACAGCATGGGCATGTCCGGCTCGGACGGCGCCAGCATGACCCACACGCTCACGAGAGATAAGACCGAGACGATCGGCGGCAAGTCCGAGCGCGTGAAGGTCAGAGTCGCCATCACCGCCGTCTCCCGCCCGACACCGACGAAGTTCACCGTCGCGCACATGGACGAAAACGACGATCTCTTGAAGCTCGAGGAGTTCGCGCCAGACGCGCTGCCCGAGTCTATCACTGCCGCGCCCGGCGCGGCGTATCTTATCGGCACGAGCTATGGACAAGACGGGGACGGCGAGACGGCGGAATACGACATTTGCAGCCGCAGCAATGACAGTGCGCCGTATGCTTACTCAAATCTGAACACTTTCCGCTATCAGGACGGTAAGCTCTGCTCAATCAGCATCAAGGTCAACTGGGGGGAGGGAACAGTATGAAACGACTGATCGCTTTTGCGCTGGCGCTCGCGGTGGTGTTCGGTGTGAGTTTTGCGCTTTACAAGCCTGAGCGTATCGAAGCCGCGGCGCAGGAGACCATGGACGACGAATGGGTCGGATACTTCTTCGCCCTCGAACCCTTCGACGGCAGGCGCTACGCGACGGAGAACGGCGATGATTACGACTTCGGCGTGCCCGGCGTGCCGGTGTTTGTGACCATCACAGCGTTTGAACCCGACGATCCGGATTACGAAGAGGGCTCTGAATTCAACAATTCCGTCGGTGCGGCGGTGTCCGACGAGGTGGTGGGCAGCGGAATGCGCGTCAACGTCGACGACAACGGCAGCAGCTACGAGACGGGCGGAGAGATCGCGCTCGACGCGCTGGGACAGGCGGAACTGTACGAATGTTATGTCTATCGCACGTCTGCGGGGGACTACTATGCCGAGTGCACGCAGGCCAACGGCACGAACGTATGTTACAGGACACCCAGCGCAAACTTGAACCAGACGCGGACGATCTCGACCGAGCGGTCGAGCGACTGGCGCGCGAACGGCAAAGCGCAGGGCCGCTCGATCAAGGTGAGCGTTTCATTCGCGGCGCACACGGCGGCGGAATCGGTCGAATTTGTCTGGATGGACAGCGATAAGAACGTTCTGTCGCGCGCGGAATACGCCGCTGACGCTCTTCCCGAGACGCTGGCCGCACCCGAGCATGCGGCGCTTCTCGTCACGGCGATGCAGAGTGTGGACGGTACGACCGAGCGCACGCTCTGCACGCAGGACGATCTGTTCGCCAGAGCCTATGTTCCCTCGACGCTTTCCGGACTTCTGCGCGTTGTCGATGTCTCGCTCGACTGGGGAGAGGACGAGACTTAACCAATTCTTAATAAAGGATTCGCTAAGAAAATGATTGCAATACGCGGGCAAAGCGGGTAAGATGGGGTTAACTCAAAGAAAAGAGGAACTTGCCATGCGTCCCGACGGAACCCGAGTGAAAGAGGCGTCCACCATCGTTTCGGCACTGCCCTATGTCATGCCGCGGCGCTACGACGCGCAGAATTTCATCACCGAATACGCTGATATGGAGATCCTGCGCCGCTACATTCAGGAAAAGCGCCGCGAAGGCGTCCGCATCCCGTATATGACGCTCATTCTGGCGGCATACTTCAAGGCGTATCAGGAAAATCCGAAGATCAACCACTTTATCATGAACAGCAAGATCTATCAGCGCAACCACTTCTGCGTCAGCTTCGTCATCCTGAAAACGCGCGCCGACGGCCGCGCGGATGAGACGTCGATCAAGGTGTTCTTTGAGGACGGGGACGATATCTTCTCCATCAACCGCAAGATCGAGGAGGCGGTCGCGCAGAATCAGGTGGCCGCGCACAACAACAATACGGATAAATTCGCGAATTTCCTGTTCGCCATCCCCATCCTGCCGGGGCTTTTGTTCGGCCTTGTCAAGCTGATGGACCGCTGCGGCGTTTTACCGCGGAAGATCATTGATCTGAGCCCGTTCCACACGAGTCTTTTTATCACGAACCTTGCCTCCATCAACACGAATTCCATCTTCCACCACTGCTACGAGTTCGGCACGACGGGTGTGTTCGTCAGCATGGGCAAGCCTATTGCCAATTACAGGAGCGGGGAGTATAATAAAAAAATGATCCCGCTCTCCGTCGTGATGGATGAGCGCATCTGCACGGGACACGAGTACGCGCTGTTCTGGGCGAGCGTGCGCCGCTATCTCAAGCACCCCGAGCTGCTGGAGGGGAAGCCGACGGAGGAAAACGCAGATCTCGCGGAGGAATGCGTTTGATCAGCAGCCACAAGCCGCAAAGCGCGGGATCTGCGCTTTGCGGCGTTTTCTACTTTTATATGTAGAAGAAAGGACAGGGAAGCTTCCTTGATCGAACCAAAGTCTCAGGCAAAAACGTGCAGCGCCCACGCAGAAATTTTGCAGCAGAACGAGGAACGCACCGTCTACCGTCTCAGGGAGACGGACGGCGAGGTGCGCATCACATCCTATCCCGTTTTCCCCGGCATTGAGCTTGCCTATCACGATGTGCACGCGCCGTCGTACCGTCTGGCAGAGCCGAATGCGGCGGGACTCATCGAGATCCAGCACTGCCGCGAGGGACGCGCGGAATACTGCTGCGGCGGCGAGCATTACTTTTTGGCCCCCGGAGACCTCTCTGTCGTGCGCCGCGCCGCCATCGAGGGGGAGGTGGAATTCCCCACGGGGCACTACCACGGCATCACCGTCACGCTCGACCCCGCCCTTGCGCCGGACTGCCTGTCCTGCATTTTGCAGGATGTCGACGTCCGCCCCAGCGTGCTGGCGGAGAAGTTCTTCGCCGACTCGGAGTGCTTTGTCTCGCGTTCGTCGGCGCGCGTGGAGCACATCTTCTCTGAGCTCTACGCCGTGCCCGCCGGCATCAGACGCGGCTACTTTAAGGTTAAGGTGCTTGAACTTCTGCTCTTTTTGAGTGCGCTCGACGTGGCGCATGAAAAGCACGGCTATACCGCCGCGCAGGTGCGCCTTGCGCGCACGGCGCGCGACGCGCTGCTTGCAAGCACGGAGGACGACATTACGATCTCCGCGCTTGCACAGGAACTCGGTGCGTCGCCCTCGCAGCTCGCCGCGAGCTTTCGCGGCGTGTACGGCATGACGCCCGCAGCATTTTTGCGCGCGCAGAAGATGCACAGTGCCGCGCAGCTCCTGCGCACGAGCGACCGCACGGTGCTCGATATCGCGGGGCAGTTCGGCTATGACAACGCCAGCAAGTTTGCCAAGGCCTTCCGCAGTGTGATCGGTGTGTCGCCGAGCGCGTACCGCGCGGGCGCGGACAGCGACAGCTGCGCGCCGACGGCGGAAAAGGCAGAATAAAATATTTTGGAGCCTCATCCGATCAATTTGGAGCGGATGGGGCTCTTCTTTTCGGGTATCCTAAGACACGTCAAGAGCGAGGACGCCGCTCCTAAAAGTTAGATGAATCTAACTTCTGGGGGAGCCACCACCGAAACCAAAGGGGAGGGAAACGGGCATGTCTGAAGAGATCCTGGTGCGGCAGGGTGCGCCGACGTTGGCAGGTATCAAAACGGGCAGCCTCTTCCCTTGTCCTTGCGAAGATAAGGAAGCGCTCTTTGCGGACATCCGCCGCCTGAACCGTCTGCTTGTGCCAAAGGGCCTGTGTCTGCTGCCGATCCGTTTTCTGAAAGGACAGGTCCTTTTGTACCTCTACCGCCCCTCTGAGCTGCGGAGAGATTTGGAGAACGAACAGGCGACCGAGATCCTGCACCACGCGGGCTACAATAGCGGCCACTGCGGGCGCTGTATCGCAAACCTCATCCGCCGATTCCGCGAGGGCGGCGAATTCCCCCATGAGGTCGGGCTTTTCCTCTCGTATCCGCCGGAGGACGTCAAGGGCTTCATCGACCACCGCGCCTGCAACTTCAAATGCGCGGGGCTGTGGAAGGTCTACGGCGACGAGAAGAAGGCGCGCGAGCTGTTCGCCCGCTTCAAAAAATGCACGGAGATCTACTGCGCACTCTGGGAGGCCGGCTCGGGCATCGAGCAGCTTGCCGTGGCAGTGTGATAGATACTGATTTATGAAAGGAACATACTAATATGAAAAAGACTGCTGTTGTTTATTGGAGCGGCACGGGCAACACCGAGGCCATGGCCAAGGCCGTCGCTGAGGGCATGGAGAGCGCGGGCGCGCAGGTCACGATGTTGACCCCTGACCAGGTCAAGGCCAGCGAGCTGAGCGCTTACGACGCGATCGCCTTCGGCTGCCCCGCCA
>ERZ809207.869-NODE-869-length-10176-cov-3.132694_pt1 | contig 10176 bp, 8 predicted proteins | sample MGYA00520515_ERZ809207 | MGnify/ENA primary metagenome ERZ809207 (study PRJEB31570, sample SAMEA3213009) | Homo sapiens | biome: human-gut; feature: human gut; material: fecal | place: Sweden | collected 2011 ... | reverse complement strand
CGGTTGTAGTATTTCAGGTGGGATTCTGACACGAGGCGGTACAGATTGACACGTCCCGTCTCGTTCTTTGCCAGAATGATCGCATGGTACGATGGAAGCTTGCGCACAGCCTCCTCCGATACTTTTCCCTGCGCATTCAGGTCATCCAGAGTCAGAATATTGCGCTCCTCCAGCATTTTTACGAATTTCACGAAAATTTCCGCCGTACAGCCGGCATCGTCCACCGCACGGTGATGGTTTTCCAACGATACGCCGACCGCCTTCGCAACGGTATCCAGCTTGAAACGGTTCAGGCCCGGCAGCAGGAAACGCGCCATGGCGACGGTGTCCGCCGTTGTAAATTCCCGCTCGATCCCCTGCAGGACACAATTGTGCTCGATAAAGCTCATATCGAACGAAGCATTGTGGGCAACCATAACGGCTCCCTCACTGAACTCCAGGAATTTCGGCAGCACCGTTTCGATGTCCGGCGCGTCAAGAACCATGTTGTCGTTGATGCCGGTCAGGTTCTCAATCCGGAACGGGATCGGGACTTTCGGGTTAACGAAGGTGGAAAACTTATCTACAATCGCTCCGTTTTCCACACGGACGGCACCAATCTCAATGATTTTGTTGACAACCGGGGAAAATCCCGTCGTCTCGATATCGAAAACAACGTAGTTTCCGTGGATATCCTGTCCTTTGCTGTTGACAACGATATCTTTCAAGTCGTCGACGAGATAAGCCTCCATGCCGTAGATGACCTTGAACGGAGCCGAAACTTTTTTCAGCTCATCTTTTGTCGCATCCGGGTGCTCTGCCTGGTATTTTTTCCGGTAAGCGCCGTCGATCGCCTCGATCGCATGGTTTGCCTCCGGGAAGGACTGCACCACGCCGTGATCGGTGATCGCGATCGCCGGATGGCCCCACTCGTAGGCACGCTGTACCAGACGGGCAGCATCGGTGACACCGTCCATATCGCTCATCTTTGTATGGCAGTGCAGCTCCACACGCTTCACCGGACTCGTATCCTGACGGCCGGTACGGAAATCGGTGATCTTCTTGATGCCCCAGACAGACATAACCGTCAGATCGTGGTCAAATGCATCAACCGTCGTTTTTCCTTTTACTTTAATGAACGCGCCTTTTTTGATCGCATCCTTTAATTCCGGCACTTCCGCGTTCTGGACGAAAATCTTGACGCCGATGGTATCCGTAAAGTCGGTGATCGTGAACATGAAAATCGTACGCTCATTCCGGATCTCGCGCATATCCACACTCTGGACTCTTCCTCGGATGACAACATCACCGATCTCATCGCCGATTTTCAGAATCTCCACGCTCTCATCCTCGAAATCTCTTCCGTACAGCACATCCGGATTGGAGGATTTGCGCGGCTGATTGTCCGCATTCCGGCCGAAACTGCCCTTGCCTTTTTTGAAGGAACCGCGTCCGCCGCCGGAAAAACCTTTTCCCCTTCCGCCGTCTGCTGCTTTTTCTTTTTTCGCCTCGCCGTCCTTGGCTGCTGCGGCTGGCTTTTGGCTGTTCGCCTGTTGCTTCCGCCTGCTCTTCCATCCGGTTCTGCTCTTTTTCGCCGAGCATCTCACCGTAATGGGTATGCGCCAGAACGTGGCGCACTTCCTCCCGGATGCGGAGCTCGGAATTTCTCATGGCGCGGCTCTCGCCCTCCGGCTTTCTCATCTCGGTTTCCACGATCAGGTCGAAGCCGCACCGCTCACAGAAGATTTTCTCGAGAATGTGGACCAGCTCCTCCTCGCGCTCCTTTGCCACAACGGAATCCACGAGCACCAGGTGCATTTTGTTCGTCTCCGGGAAGGTAATCTCGGCAGTCGAAAACAGATGATTCAGAAAGACACTGTGGTTTTTCAGCTCGAGCAGGATACTCGGACGGTACACCTCCAGAAAGTTTTCCGGCGTATACTGGCGCGACAGATAGAACCGCTCAATAATTTTCACGCGCAGCGGCACGTTGGAAAAGAGCTGCTCCTCGATCTGGCGCTCCAGCTGATAAATATATTTTTTGTGAATCCACTGATGGCTGACCACATAGATCCGCAGCAGATCTTTTTTCTTATTGATCGATACCCGCGAAACCTCCACGGTATCGAGAAGTTCTGCCATGCCCCCTTCGATTCTCAAATCCGGAAATACTTCCTGAAACTGTTTTTCCATTCCTATTCCTGCTTTCTTTTCTACTTGCCCCAGTGATCCAGCTCGTCCTTTAAGACGGACAGCAGCTCGCTCTCCGGTACTTTTTTCACGATTTCACCTTTTTTAATTAAAATGCCGACGCCTTTTCCGCCTGCAACACCAAGATCCGCCTCTTTTGCCTCGCCCGGTCCGTTGACCACGCAGCCCATGACGGCAACCTTGATATCAAGATCGTAGCCCTGCACCAGTGTTTCCACCTGGTTTGCCAGTCCGATCAGGTCAATCTGGGTCCGTCCGCAGGTCGGACACGATACGACCTCAATGCCGCCTTTTCGAAGTCCCAGGGTCTTTAAGATCCGTTTTGCGGATTTGATTTCCTCGAGCGGATCGCCGGTCAGGGAAACACGGATCGTATCTCCGATGCCCTGATATAAAATAATACCGAGCCCCACTGCCGATTTGATGTTGCCGGAATACAGCGTTCCTGCCTCCGTAATGCCGACATGAAGCGGATGATCCGTCTGGTTCGTGATCAGCTCATGCGCTTTTGCACACATCATCACATCAGACGATTTGATGCTGATGACGAGATTGTCATAGCCCATCTCCTCGATGATCCGCACTTTGTCGAGCGCGCTCTCCACCAGGCCCTCTGCCGTTACGCCGTTGTATTTTTCCACCAGCTCTTTTTCGAGTGAACCGCTGTTGACGCCGACGCGGATCGGAATCTGGCGTTCTTTTGCTGCATCTACAACCGCCTGGATCCGGTCGCGGCTGCCGATGTTGCCCGGGTTGATGCGGATTTTATCGGCTCCGTTTTCGATCGCGGCGATCGCCAATCGATAGTCAAAATGAATATCTGCTACAAGCGGAATCGAGATCTGCTTTTTGATCTCGGACAGCGCCTTGGCTGCCTCCATGGTCGGGACGGCGCATCGGATAATGTCACATCCGGCTTCCGTGAGCGCCTGGATCTGCTTTACGGTTGCCTCCACATCTTCTGTTTTGGTATTCGTCATGGACTGGATCAGAATCGGATTTCCGCCTCCGATGACCCGGTCGCCGATTTTCACAACTCGTGTATTTGCTCTGCTCATTGTCTTTCCTCCATTTATTTTCTCCGTGATGGCATAAAAATCTTATTTTATTATAAGACAATTTTTTCTCCGGCACAACCGTCTTTTCTCTTGCAATTTTTTCCCAAATTTTCTATAATGTTAGGAGTGATTTTTTTGATTCAACTAGAAAGGAAGACATACAAACGATGAAAAAGATGATCCTCGTAACCTCGCCGCCTGCGTGCGGAAAGACATACATTTCAAAACAGCTCGCCAAGGAGCTGAAACACGTTGTTTATCTCGACAAGGATACGGTCATTCCGCTGTCGAACCGCGTTTTCAAAGCGGGCGGACAGGAAATCAACCGCAGTTCTGATTTCTTCGAGGAGAATATCCGCGATTATGAATATGAAGTAACGGTCAATTTCGGACTGGAAGCACTCGAGTATGACGATATTGTGCTGATCAACGCACCATTCACACGCGAAGTGCATGATGAGAAGTTCCTGAAAGACTTCTCCAAAAAGCTCGCTGACCATGGGGCAAAGCTTGTTGTGATCTGGGTTGTCACAAAACCGGAGATCTGCCACCAGCGCATGATCGACCGCAACTCCGTGCGCGATACGTGGAAGCTGGAGCACTGGGATGAATATGTGAAAACGATCGACTACTCCATCCCGGAAGCACTGAAGAAAATGAGCAGCTGCCTCGATCTGATGCTGTTCTACAATTCTTCGGATGAAGAATATCAGAAATCCATGGAGATGGTTATCTCCCGTCTCGAAGACGAATAACGACTAAACGAAAAAAGAGAATTTTGCCGGACCTCATTTTTACAGTCCGCAAAATTCTCTTTTTATTTATAGAAACTATTTTCACATCCGATACAAAAGATAATCCGCCGCTGCCGCCCACAGCACCCAGGAAACGCAGAGAACTGCGAACACACTCTTATATCCGAGCACGGCAAAGTGGACGCGCCATTTTTCCTTCTGCGTGAATTTCTCCGGGTTTTTGCCTTTTACCATCAGCATTCCGGCGATCACGAACATGCCGAGGGCCGCGATCAGCAGCAGGCCGTCTTTCGCCGCCTCAAGGGCAGCGCGGAACGTGAATCCCCAAAAGAGGAATCCTCCCAGCAGCAGCACAGCTGCCGCAGCGCCGCCGGAGAGCAGGCCGATTGTAAATGCTTTGCCGAGATCACGGCAGATGTTCTTTATCTTTTCCATGTTTTATAATTCCTTATTTTCTTCTAACGCATCGCAGAAATGACATGCCACAAAGTGATTGTTGCCCACGTCTTTTAATTCCGGCATCTGCTGTCGGCAGATGTCTTTTGCGTACTTGCATCTTCCCTGGAATTTGCAGCCCGGCTTCGTGTTGATCGGGCTCGGCACCTCGCCTTCGAGGCGGATTTTTTTGCGGTCGCGCTCTGCCTCTACTTTCGGGTCCGGAATCGGAATCGCGGAGAGCAGTGCCTGTGTGTACGGGTGGCGCGGGTTGGCGTACAGCTCCTCGGATGTCGTCAGCTCGACGAGCGTTCCCAGATACAGAACCGCCACACGGTCGGAAATATGTTTGACCATCGACAGATCATGCGCAACGAAAAGATAGGTCAGACCCATCTTCTTCTGTAAGTCCACAAGCAGGTTGACGATCTGCGCCTGAATCGAAACGTCGAGTGCGGAGATCGGCTCATCGAGAACGATGAACTCCGGCTGCACGGCAAGCGCACGCGCGATACCGATTCGCTGGCGCTGTCCGCCGGAAAACTCGTGCACGAAACGGTTCGCATGCTCGCGGTTCAGTCCGACCAGCTCCAGATATTTGTAGATCATCTCCTGGCGCTCTTTCTTATTCTTTGCCAGATGGTGAATGTCGATGCCCTCGCCGATGATGTCGGCAACGGTCATACGTGGGTCGAGCGATCCATACGGATCCTGGAAGACCATCTGTACCTGTTTTTTGAAGGCAAACCGCTCTTTTCCGTTTAACGCATGGACATCGGTTCCCTTGTAGAGCACCTGTCCGTCTGTCTTGTCATACAGGCCAATGCACGTACGGCCGCACGTTGTCTTTCCGCATCCGGATTCGCCAACCATTCCAAGTGTCTCACCCTTGTAAATTTCGAAGGAGACATCATCCACGGCCTTTAAGGTCGCATGATTTCCGACCTGAAAATATTTTTTCAGATGGGAAACGGAAAAAAGCACTTCTTTTTCGTTATTTTCCATTACAGTTCTCCTCCTTCCAGATTTGGCATTTCTACTTTTGGTGCCATCGGGTGATGGAGCCAGCAGGCAGCCTTATGCTCGCCGCCGAATTCCGTTGCCTCCGGCATCTCTTCCTTACAGATCGGCATACAGTAGCTGCACCGCGTGCAGAACGGACATCCGACCGGCGGGTTTAAAAGATCCGGCGGAGTTCCCGGAATTGTCGCGAGTTCCTGCTTGTTTTTCAGATCCAGACGCGGTACGGAACGGATCAGCGCCCAGGTATACGGGTGACGCGGACGATAGAAAATATCCTCACACGTTCCGCTTTCCACGATAATACCGGAATACATGACAGCAATCTTCTGTGCGATATTTGCCACAACGCCGAGATCATGTGTGATCATGATGACGGATGTCTGATTTTTCTTCTGCAGATTCTTGATAATATCGAGAATCTGTCCCTGAATTGTCACATCGAGTGCGGTCGTTGGCTCGTCACAGATCAGAATTTTCGGATCACAGGCAAATGCAATCGCGATCATAACACGCTGACGCATACCGCCGGAAAATTCGTGCGGATACTGTCTGACACGTTTTTCCGGCTCCGGGATGCCGACCATGCGCAGCATCTCGACAGCCTCCTTTGCCGCTTCCTGTTTTGTCATGTTTTTGTGGCCCATCAGATTTTCCATAATCTGTTTTCCGACACGCATCGTCGGATTTAAGGAAGCCAGCGCATCCTGGAAAATGATTGCACACTCGCCGCCTTTGTAATGCTGCCACTGTTTTTTGTTGTATTTCAGAATATTCTCTCCATGATAGAGAATTTCACTGTTCTCTTTAATCTCACCCTGCGGGGCCTTGATGAGGCCCATGATGGATTTCGCCGTTACAGATTTTCCGCAGCCGGATTCGCCCACAATTGCGAGCGCCTGACCTTTCTCGAGAGAAAACTGTACACCGCGGACTGCCTTTACTTCACCGGCATAGGTGTGATAAGAGACTCTTAAGTTTTTTACTTCCAGAATCGGATTGTTTTGTTCGTTCATATCGTTATCTCCCACTTATTACTGGCGAAGTCTCGGATCCAGGGCATCGCGCAGGCCGTCTCCCAGAAGGTTGAATGCCATAACGATGATACAGAGCACGAGACATGGGAACAGAAGCTGTGACGGATAGAAATCCATGTTCTGCTGTCCCATCGAAATCAGGACACCAAGGCTGATCGATGGTGCCTTGAGGCCGATGCCGAGGAAGCTAAGACCTGCCTCCGTAAAAATAAACATCGGGATTGCCGTCGCCGTATCCAGAATCAGGATACCCAGCATATTCGGTACATAGTGTTTTAAGATGATGCGGAGCGGTTTTGCACCGAGCACCTCCGCCGCGTAAACGTATTCCGTCTCACGGAGCTGTTTGATCATACCGCGCACCTGACGTGCCGTGTTACACCATGCGGTGACACTAAGCGCGACCAGAAGTGCAAACAGGTTATTTCCAAGAATCATCATGATCAGAATCGTAAGAAGCAGAGACGGAATCGAGTTGATAACCTCGATGATCCGCATCAGAACCTCATCGACCCAGCCGCCGAAATGTGCCATCAGCGCGCCATATACCGTTCCGATGATGAGTTTGATTGCCGTTGCAACGATCGCGATGATCAGTGATGCCCGCGCGCCGACCCAGACTCTTGAGAAGAGGTCACGTCCCAGGTTGTCGGTTCCAAACCAGTATTTTGACGATACGCCCTGGTTTTTCTCGGCGATATTCATGGATACATAATCATATCCTTTGATATGCGGTCCGATGATGACCATGACAAGCAGAATGCCGAGCACAACAAGAGATCCCATTGCGATCGGGTTTTTGCGGAGCCGTCTCCAGGCGTCCTGCCAGTAGGAAATGGTCGGGCGGTCAATCCGGTTCGCATCTTCCTCGGTGTATCCTATTACTTTAAATTTTTCCGGTGTTAATGCTGCCATAATATCCTCCTTATCTGCTCTTTCCTGTCAGACTGATTCTCGGGTCAACGACCACGTACAGCAGGTCCGTGATAAAGAGAACACCGATGTAAAGTGCTGCGATAATAACCGTCTCTCCCATGATAATAGAAAGATCCTGGTTATTGACCGCCGTCACATAATACTGTCCGATTCCCGGGATGGAAAAGATGCTCTCGATGAAGAAGGAGCCTGTGATACACATGGCAACCGACATCGGAAGCTGTGTGATAACCGGGATAAACGAGTTCCGAAGGATATGGCGGCGGATAATCTGTCCGCGGCTTAAGCCCTTCGATTCAGCAGTCAGCACGTAGTCCTGATTGATCACATCGAGCATCGAGGTTTTCAGCAGACGCGCATACGTTGCGATATAAGAAAAGCATCCTGTCAGGGTCGGAAGAATCGTGTATTCCCATCCTCCGAACCACAGATCCTTTCCCGCAGGCCAGCCGATCGTCGGCAGAACTTTCAGGTTGCCTGCGAAAATTTTCTGAAGCATCAGACCAAAGATCAGGTTCGGAATGGAAATCAAGAGGACCGACAGGGCGATCACCATATAGTCCCAGAAGCTTCCCCTCCTCATTGCCGCAAGAATTCCAAGCAGCAGACCGATCGTGATACCGACCAGCACCTGCTGGATACCAAGGCGGGCGGATACCGGAAGACGGTCATGAATCAGCTTCTGTACCGTCTGTCCCGCATAGACAACAGATTCTCCGAACTCTCCCTTGCAGATTCCCTTCATTGTGATCACATAGCGCTCCATCATCGGCTTGTCGAGGCCGTAGCGCTTATAGAGGTTTTCCTTTACGGTCGGCGAGAGCTTGCTCGCACGCTCCGTCAGCGGATCTCCCGGAACCGCTTCCAGAAGGAAAAACGTGGCCGTTGCAATCAGAAACAGTGTGATCAGCATTTCTGCAAAACGGCGCAGTAAATATTTTGGCATAAAAATCCTCTCCCTGTCCGGTCTTTTCCGACCGGAATTTTTATTATGATAGCGAAAGAAGAGCCTATTGTTTCATAAGCCCTTCTTCCCTCATTTCTTCTGTTTTGCTGCTTTTTTATTTCTGTACAGATGCTCTGTAAAGCTCCTGGCTTGCGCCGAAGGAGGATGTGTAGAAATCTTTTACCCAGTTCTGATAATAGTAATGTTTATCAGAGTAGTACAGCGGTGCAACACCACAATCCTGTGCAACCAGCAGATCTTCCAGCTTCTGGTAAATCTCAAGGCGTTTTGCGTTGTCGTTCTCTCCGGTCAGAGAGTCGATCAGGCTGTCGTACTCGCTGTTGCTATAGAGGCCGTAGGAATCATAAACGCCTGTCTTCATGACGTTCAGGAAATCCAGCGGATCGTTGTAATCGCTGAACCATCCGCCTACAAAGATATCGTAGTTCTTGTTATCGCGCTCGTTTGCAAACATCTGGTAATCGCCAACGGTGTTCAGCTCTACCTTTACGCCCAGATTCTGGGAAATGGACTGCTGCAGGTACTCTCGCTCGAGCTGATTCTCGGTAGCAGAACCCTGGGACAGCAGTGTAATGGTGATGTCTTCCGGTTTGTCGGTGATACCAAGCTCATCAAGGCCTTTCTGGAACAGTGCTTTTAACTTGTCTGCATCGCCTGCATACTGCTCATATTCCTTTTTCATGGTCTCCGACGCCTGCTTGCGGTAGGAAGTTCCGTCGAGCGTGATCGCCGGGGAAACGAAGCCGTAAGCTGCGGTGTATCTTCCGTAAACAGCTGATACCATCTCCTCACGGTTGATGGAGTAGGAAATTGCCTTGCGGATGTTTACGTTTTTCATCAGACCGGATTTTCCGCCCCCAGACTGCTCGTAGCACAGAACCATAGTTCCCGGGTACTCGGTGGTCATGGTCTGCATATTGCCTGCTTCTACTTCTTTGTCATATTTTGCAATGTAATCGCCTGCTGCATCGAAAACGTCCAGCTGTCCGTTATCGAACATGGTTGCTGCTGTTGCGTTCTCTGCTACACAGTACCAGTTTACCTGATTCAGTTTTACGTTGTCCTTATCCCAGTACTGGTCATTTTTCACCCATGTCATGGAGTTATCTTCTACCAGGTTGGTCATGGCAAACGGTCCGTTGTAGACACATTTTGTCCAGTCTTTTCCCCACTGGTCTCCGGCTGCCTCTGCGACATCCTGACGGGTCGGGTAAAGCGGAGTTGCTACCAGCTTGGACTGGAAGGTCGGATCCGCTACCTTTAAGGTAACCTCGAAGGTGTAATCGTCCACTGCCTTGATTCCGATCTCATCGGCAGAGCCCTGTCCGTTATAATACTCCTCTGCTCCTACTACGTTGAACAGGAAGAAAGAATAGGAATAGCCGTATTCCGGATTTAACAAACGTTTCCAGCCGTACTCATAATCTGCTGCGGTAACCGGCTGTCCGTCGGACCATTTGGCATCCTTTCTCAGATGGAAAGTGTAAACCAGTCCGTCATCGGATACGTCCATGGATTCTGCACCGGCATACTCGAAACGGTCTCCGTTTTCATCTGCTACGTCACGCATCAGTCCTTCGTAGCACTCTCCCATCATCCAGCGCCATCCCATATCCTGCACATCGAAATTGTTTCCAAAGGCTACTGCACGAAGATTGATCTGTCCGTCCACTTCGCCTGCAGTCTCCGGTGCTGCTGAATCCGGTGCTGCTGAATCTGCTGCTCCAGTACTGGTTGATGCCGCCGTGGCATTGTCAGCAGTTGCTACCTGTGTCTCT
>ERZ809207.860-NODE-860-length-10230-cov-3.011794_pt1 | contig 10230 bp, 9 predicted proteins | sample MGYA00520515_ERZ809207 | MGnify/ENA primary metagenome ERZ809207 (study PRJEB31570, sample SAMEA3213009) | Homo sapiens | biome: human-gut; feature: human gut; material: fecal | place: Sweden | collected 2011 ... | reverse complement strand
CAAGGACGGGACTCCCGCTTCCAGGCCATCCTGCCTCTGTGGGGCAAGATGCTGAACGTGGAAAAGGCCCGGGCGGACAAGGTGTACGGCAACGACAAGCTTCAGCCGGTGATCACGGCCCTGGGCGCCGGGATCGGCGACGAGCTGGACCTGAACCGGCTGCGGTATCACAAGATCATCATCATGGCCGATGCCGATGTGGACGGCGCCCATATCCGGACGCTGCTGCTGACCTTCTTCTTCCGGTTCATGCGGCCCCTGATCGAGGAGGGGTATGTCTACTCCGCCGTGCCGCCGCTGTATAAGCTGCCCCGGGGCAAGCAGCAGCGGGTGGCCTATACCGACGAGGAGCGGGACGCCATCTCCGCCGAAATGCGGGCGGGAAATCCCAACGTGAAGATCGACATCAGCCGCTTCAAGGGCCTGGGCGAGATGAATCCCCACGAGCTGTGGGAGACCACCATGGACCCGGAGAAGCGCACCCTGCGCCGCATCACCCTGGACGACGCCGTGGCCGCCGACGCCACGTTTACGGTGCTGATGGGCGAAAAGGTGGAGCCCCGGAAGGAGTTCATTGAGAAAAACGCCAAATACGCGGTGAATCTGGACTATTGATTCAAAAAATGTATGCATTTTTTGAATTTCACCATCCCCACAAGGAGAATAAAATATGAGCAAAAAACCACAGTATGACCCTGAGGAGCTGCGGTACCCGGACCAGCACATTGTGGAGCGGTCCCTGGTGCCGGAGATGGAAAAATCCTATATCGAATACGCCATGTCCGTGATCGTGGGCCGGGCCCTGCCCGACGTGCGGGACGGACTGAAGCCCGTGCACCGGCGCATTCTCTACGCCATGTACGAGGACAATCTGACCTCGGACCGCCCCTTCAAGAAGTCCGCCACCTGCGTGGGCGACGTGCTGGGCCGGTATCACCCCCACGGCGACGCGTCCGTATACGACGCCCTGGTGCGCCTGGCCCAGGATTTCTCCATGCGCTATATGCTGGTGGACGGCCACGGCAACTTCGGCTCCGTGGATGGCGATCCCCCGGCGGCCTACCGATACACTGAGGCCAGGCTTGCCAAGATCGCAGGCGAAATGCTGCGGGACATCGAAAAGGACACCGTGGACTGGGACCCCAACTTCGACGAGAGCCGCAAGGAGCCCCGGGTGCTGCCCTGCCGGTTCCCCAATCTGCTGGTCAACGGTTCCTCCGGCATTGCCGTAGGTATGGCCACCAATATCCCGCCCCATAACCTGCGGGAGGTCATCGGTGCGTGCATCTGTGTGCTGGATAATCCGGACGCCACCCTGGGCGATCTGATGGAGCATGTTCAGGGTCCCGACTTTCCCACAAAGGGCATCATCATGGGCCGGGCCGGGATCCGGGCCGCCTATGCCACCGGCCGGGGCCGGGTAGTGGTTCGGGCCTGCCACGAATTCGAGGAATTCGGCAACAACCGCACCCGCATCATCATCACGGAGCTGCCGTATCAGGTGAACAAGCGGATGCTTATCAAGAACATGGCCGACCAGGTGGAGGATAAGCGTCTGGAGGGCATCAGCAACATTCAGGATGAGACGGACCGCAACGGTATGCGCATCGTCATCGAGCTGAAGCGGGACGCCAACCCCCAGGTGGTGCTCAACCGCCTGTTTGCCCAGACGCAGCTGCAAAGCTCCTTTGCCATCAATATGCTGGCCCTGGTCCAGAATCAGTCCCAGCCGAAGATCCTGTCCCTGCGGCACATCATCGACGAGTATCTGGCCTTCCAGGAGGAGATCATCATCCGGCGCACCAGATACGACCTGAAGAAGGCTCAGGAGCGGGCCCATCTGCTGGAGGGTCTGCTGATCGCCCAGGACAACATTGACGAGGTCATCCATATCATCCGCACCAGCTATGACAATGCCAAGGAAAACCTGATGCAGCGCTTTGGGCTGGACGACGTCCAGGCCCAGGCCATTCTGGATATGCGCCTGAAGGCCCTGCAGGGGCTGGACCGGGAAAAGCTCCAGAACGAGTATCAGGAGCTGGAGGAGAAGATCGCCTATTATCTGCGGGTGCTGGGGGATGAGAATCTGGTAAAGTCCATCCTGAAGGAGGAGCTGCAGGCCATCTCCGACAAGTACGGCGATGACCGCAAGACGGAGATCCAGGATGTGGAGGACGAGATCGACATCGAGGACCTGATCGAGGAGGAGGAATGCGTCTTTACCCTCACCGCCAACGGGTACATCAAGCGCACTCCCGTCAGCGAATATACCGCCCAGAGCAAGGGCGGTATGGGCAAAAAGGGCATCACCACCCGGGAGGAGGATACCGTGGTGGATGTGTTCACCGCCTCCACCCACGACTATATTCTGTTCTTTACCGACACCGGCAAGGTGTATAAGAAGAAGGGCTATCTCATTCCCGAAAGCGGCAAGGCTGCCAAGGGCACCAACATCGTGAACATTCTTCAGGTGGAGACCGGCGAGCGGGTCCAGGCCATGCTGCACTTCCGGGAGACCGGCGACGACCAGCTGTATTTGTTCATGACCACCCGCAACGGCACCGTGAAGCGGCTGGAGGTATCGGCTCTGAAGAATCTGCGCAACAACGGCATCCGGGCCCTGACCCTGGACGAGGGGGACGAGCTCATCAACGTGCAGGAGACCCACGGCAGCGACCGTATCCTGATTGCCACCCACGACGGGCAGGCTGTCTGCTTTGACGAGACGGATGTGCGGGCTATGGGCCGCACGGCGGTAGGCGTCCGGGGCATCCGCCTGCGGGAGGGCGACTATGTGGTGGGCGCCGCCAAGGCGGTGCCCGGCAAGACGGTGCTGTCTATCACCGAGCGGGGCTACGGCAAGCGCACAGCGGTGGAGGAATACCGCATTACCGCCCGGGGCGGCCTGGGCATCCGCAACTATATGGTCACGGAAAAAACCGGGCCCATCGTGGGTATCAAAGTGGTGGACGGTACCGAGGACCTGCTGCTGGTGACGGAGGCAGGCATTCTCATCCGCACGGCAGTGGAGAATATCCGCATTGCCGGCCGCGCCACCCAGGGCGTCATCGTCATGCGCTTTAAGGAGGAGGGCGACCGCGTCATTTCCATGGCTCTGACGGACCGGGAGCAGGAGACCGAAAAGGAGTGATCTGATGGGGAAGAAGAAGGAAATGTACGCCCCGCTGACCCGGTGGCAGTATTTTACCAAGACCCTGTATCATGACCCCAGCCGCACCAATGAGTTTGAATATGACGGCGTGGTCTATCTGAAAAGCGAAGAACTGCGGGACATTGAGTATGCCAACGCACGGGTGAACTGGGTGCTTCTGCTGGTTCTGTGCGCTATGTTCCTGACGGCGGTGAAGTGGCAGAACATTGTGGTCATTGCCGTGGGCATGGTGGTGATCGTGGCGGGAGAGCTGTATCGCATGAGCCGCCTGCCCAAGGATATCAAGGCCCACCTGACGGATTCCGGACGGAGGAAGCGGTGACGGAGATGAAGATCATCGCCCGCATTCGCACGGAGCTGCCGGAGAAGTTCGGCGTGCCCCGGCAAAGCGGGCTGGTGCCCCAGCTGAGGGGCCGTGTGGTGTTTGAGCCGGGGTACCGGAATCCGGACGCTGTTCGGGGACTGGAGGACTTCTCCCACATCTGGCTGATCTGGCAGTTTTCCCAGGCGGTCCGGGAGGACTGGTCCCCTACGGTGCGGCCGCCCCGGCTGGGGGGAAACCGGCGTATGGGGGTGTTTGCCACCCGGTCGCCCTTCCGGCCCAATGCCATGGGCCTGTCCTCTGTGCAGCTGGACCGGGTGGAGCTGGACCCGCAGCTGGGCCCGGTGCTCCATGTGCGGGGGGCGGACCTGATGGACGGGACGCCGATTTTCGACATCAAGCCCTATCTCCCCTATACCGACAGCCATCCCCAGGCCACCGGCGGCTTCACCTACGGTCTGGCCCATGCGCCGCTGACGGTAGAGTGCTCCCCTGCCCTGCTGGAGCATATCCCGGCGGACAGCCGGGAGGGGCTTTTAGGGGTGCTGGCCGGGGATCCCCGGCCCCGGTATCAGGAGGACCCCCAGCGGGTATACGGCCTGTCCTTCGCCGGGCGCAACGTGAAATTCACCGTGGACGGAGACCGTCTCACCGTGATCGCGGTGGAATAACAGGATGATTCTATGAAAACAGTTACGATCTATACCGACGGCGCGTGCTCCGGCAACCCCGGCCCCGGGGGCTGGGGGGCCATCCTGGAGTGGAACGGCGTGGAAAAGGAGCTGTCCGGCGGCGCGGCGGACACCACCAACAACCGCATGGAGCTCATCGGCGTCATCCGGGCTCTGTCCTGCCTGAAGGAACCCTGCGTGGTGGAGCTGTACTCCGACTCCAAATACGTCATCGACGCCCTGTCCAAGGGCTGGGTGTACGGCTGGAAGAAAAAGGGCTGGATCAAAAGCGACAAAAAGCCCGCCCTGAACGTGGACCTGTGGCAGGAGCTGCTGCCCCTGGTCGCCCGGCATGAGGTGCACTATCACTGGGTCAAGGGCCACGCCTCCAACGAGAAAAACAACCGCTGCGACCAGCTGGCGGTGGCGGAGAGTAAGAAATTCTGAAAAAATCTGTGATGTTCACAAAAAGTTCACGTGGATTTCATGATTTCGCCATGTTTACAAGGTATTCTTTTACCTGTACAAAGGAACCATTCCTTATGTGATTTTCTCTCTCTCCTAACAAACACACAGAAAACTCCCTCTGCCGCTGGCGGAGGGAGTTTTCTGTTGGAAAAAAAATTCCGGTGCCGAAGCACCGGAATTTTTTTGCGGTCAGATTTACCGGGTCAGGAAGAACATCAGGGCGAACAGGATGCTGATGATCCAGGTGCCCACGTTGATATCCTTGACCTTGCCGGTGAAGATCTTCACGAAAACGTAGGAGATCAGGCCGAAGGCAATACCGTAGGAAATGTTGTAGGTCAGGGGCATGAAGGCCACGGTGACAAAGCCGGTGACGGCGGCGGCGGGATCGTCCCAGTTGATGTTGCGGACGTTGGACATCATCAGAACGCCCACGTAGATCAGGGCCGCGGCGCAGGCATAGGTGGGGATCAGCTGAGCCACCGGGGACAGGAACATGGCGATGAAGAACATCACGGCCGTGGCCATGGAGGCCAGACCCGTGCGGCCGCCCTCGGCCACACCGGCGGAGGACTCCACGAAGGTGGTGACGGTGGAGGTGCCGCAGACGGAGCCCACGCAGGTGGCGCAGGCGTCGGCCAGCATGGCGCGGTCCATGTTGGGGACGTTGCCGTCCTTATCCAGCATATTACCGGCGGAGCAGGCGCCGTACAGGGTGCCCAGGGTGTCGAACATATCCACCATGCAGAAGGCCAGCATCGTGGTCAGCAGCATCACCACGAAAGCGCCGGTGCCGTTGGCGGCAATGAAGGCGGAGAAGTCAAAGCCGGACTTGAACACCGCGCCGAAGGCCTGGGTGCCGAAATCGCGGAAGGCACCGAAGAAGTCGGAGGTCAGGTTGGGAGCCACGGCGGAGGCATAGAAGCCGGGAACGGTGATCAGGCCGATGGCATAGTACAGCACGGCAGCGCCCAGAATGCCCCACAGCACGGCACCGCGGACCTTCTTCTTGCTCATGGCACCGATGGCGAACACGGCGATCAGGGTGATGAGCATGGGGAAGATGGTGGCCCAGGTCTGCTCGCCGGTGAACACATTGAAGGAATGCAGGTTCACGCAGGTGGAGGCGTCGTTGACCACGATGCCGGCGTTCTGCAGGCCGATGAAGGCGGAGATGGCCACCTTGACCTCGTGGGGAATGGAGTCGAAGATGATCTTGCGCAGACCGGTGACGGTCAGCAGCACGAAGATGATGCCATCGAACAGCACCAGCACCAGGGCGTTGGCATAGCTCAGGCCCAGGCCCACACACACGGTGTAGACGAAATAGGCGTTGAGGCTCATGCCGGAGGCCTGCGCCAGCGGCAGGTTAGACAGCAGGCCGATGAGCAGGGTGCCCACCACGGCGGAAATGGCGGTGGCCACATAGATGGCGCCGTAGCTGACGCCCAGCACGTCTGTGCCGTCGCCAAAGGGGTTCGAGAACATACCGGCGTTGACCATCAGAATGTAAGCCATAGCCATGAAGGTGGTGATACCGGCCATGATCTCCGTCCGGACGGTGGAGCCCTTTTCGGTTACATGGAAGAAACGATCCATAAACTCTCTCCTTTTCTGAATTGTTTTCCGCTGCGCCTTCTGGGCGTAACATCTTGATTCTACCATTTTGTACCTTTTCCCGCAACCCTTGTTTCGACAAAAGCTCCCCGCTTCTGCAAAATTTGTGACTCTTGCCGGGAAAAGAGCCGGTTTTTTTGTGGAAACAGCGAGATAAAGCATCGCCTTGAACGCACCGCAAAATTCTGCTGTTCGATGAATCGAATTTTCTTGCTTTTTGGAGAATTTCTGTTATACTGAGCTTGTAACGAGTGTATATTGTTACAGAGAGAATCAGAGAAAAAGGAGAACAAATTATGCTTTTGGAAATTATCGGAGCGATTTTGTCCATGGTGGGTTCCTGGATGATCTTCAAGAAGATGGGCCGCCAGGGCTGGGAGGGCATCGTCCCCATCTACAGCACCTATGTTCTGTGCAAGGTGCTGTACGGCAACGGCTGGAAGTTCCTGCTGCTGTTGATCCCCTTCTACAACATCTATTTCGCCATCAAGATGATGGTGGACCTGGCCAAGGCCTTCAACCAGGGCGTGGGCTTTGCCATCGGTCTGCTGCTGCTGCCCTTCGTGTTCAACCTGATCCTGGCCTTTGGCGGGGCTCAGTATATGGACGGCAGCTTTGCCAACACCCAGCCCGACATGGTGGAGGACGTGGTCAACAAGGCCAGGGATGCCGTGTCCGGCGACCAGAACGACCGGTAAATATCAAAAAGCTCCGGCCCGACCGGAGCTTTTTGACGCTTGATCGCATAAAAAGGGGAGAGGCTTCGGCCTCTCCCCTTTTTATGCGATTCCTTACTTCCCGAAGTACCGGTTCAGCAGACCCTCAAAGGCCTTGCCGTGTCTCGCCTCGTCCCGGGCCATCTCGTGGACGGTGTCGTGGATGGCGTCCAGGTTGTACTTCTTGGCCAGCTTGGCCAGCTCGAACTTACCGGCGGTAGCGCCGTTCTCGGCGTCCACGCGCAGCTGCAGGTTCTTCTTGGTGGAATCGGTGACCACCTCGCCCAGCAGCTCGGCGAACTTGGCGGCGTGCTCGGCCTCCTCCAGGCCGGCCTTCTCCCAGTACATGCCGATCTCGGGATAGCCCTCGCGATGGGCCACACGGGCCATAGCCAGGTACATACCCACCTCGCTGCACTCGCCCTCGAAGTTGGCGCGCAGACCGGCGATGATCTCCTCGCGGACCTCGGCGGGAACGTCCTCGCCAAAGACCTTGCCCACGCCTACCACGTGCTCGGCAGCCCAGGTCTTCTCCTCGGCCTGCAGGGTGAACTTATCGCCGCTGACATGGCACACCGGGCACTCGGCCGGGGGATTCTCGCCTTCATGAACGTAACCGCAAACAGGACAGACCCACTTTTTCATAGTAAATTTCCTCCATTTTATTCAGCATTTATTGGTTTTGGGAACCGCTGGCTCCCTCATTGACTGAATGCAGTATAACACGGATGGAGTCGTTCTATAAGTTGCAATTGCAACAAACGGTAAAATTTTCCCGAAAGATTTTTACTCCTGGGGAGGATCGCTCTCCAGCAGCGTCTTGGCGCTGGCCGCCAGGCCCGCCAGGCCCTGGATCTCGCTGGGGATGATGATCTTGGTGGCCTTTCCGTCGGCCATTTTCTGCAGGGCCTCCAGGCTCTTGAGCTTGATGACCTGGTCGTTGGGGGCGTTTTCGTTGAGCATCCGCATGGCGTCGGCCAGGGCCTGCTGCACCTTCATGATGGAGGTGGCCTCGGCCTCGGCGGCCATGATCCGGGCCTGCTTGGCGGCGTCGGCCTTCAGAATGGCGGACTGCTTCTCGCCCTCGGCCACCAGGATCTTGCTGGCCTTTTCGCCCTCGGCCTGCAGGATGGACTCCCGGCGTTCCCGCTCGGCCTTCATCTGCTTCTCCATGGCGTTCTGGATCTCCCGGGGCGGCAGGATGTTCTTCAGCTCCACCCGGTTGACCTTGATGCCCCAGGGGTCCGTGGCCTCGTCCAGGATGGCCCGCATCTTGGCGTTGATGGTATCGCGGGAGGTCAGGCTCTGGTCCAGCTCCAGCTCGCCGATGATGTTGCGCAGGGTGGTGGCAGTGAGGTTCTCAATGGCGTTCATGGGATACTCCACGCCGTAGGTATACAGCTTGGGGTCGGTGATCTGGAAATAGATCACGGTGTCGATCTGCATGGTGACGTTGTCCTTGGTGATCACCGGCTGGGGGGCGAAGTCCGCCACCTGCTCCTTCAGGCTGACCTTCTTCACCACCCGCTCGATGAACGGGACCTTCAGATGCAGGCCCACGCCCCACACGGAGTGGAAGGCGCCCAGCCGCTCCACCACATAGGCCTTGGACTGCTGCACCACATAGATGTTGCGGACGATAACGATCAGCACCAGCACCACCAGAATGGCGATGGCCACTGCGCCGGGGATAGAGATGTTGTTGGGCATGTGATTTTCCTCCTGTTTTTAATATAAGTAGTGTTTACGGACTTACACGGGTTCCACGAACAGGCGCACGCCCTCCATGCGGACGATCTTCACCTGCGCGTTGCGGGGGATGGGCTGGCCGCTTTCGCTGCGGGCGGTCCAGGTCATGCCGCCCACATACACCGCCCCGGTGGGCACGGCGTTGTCGATGCTCTCCGTGACCCGGGCGGTCTGGCCCAGCACGCGGTCGGCGTTGGTGGCGGTAACGTCCTTGTGCAGCAGCTTCTTCACCAGGGGCCGGGTGGCCGCCAGGCACACGATGGACACCACGAAGAACAGGGCCAGCTGCAGCCAGATGGGACCGCCGCAGATGGCGGCAATCAGCCCTGCCACGGAGCCCACTACGAACCAGATGGACGTCAGCCCCACGGTGATGGCCTCCACCACGCCGAAGATCACCATGGCGGCGATCCAGATCAGCGTCATCATATCGGTGCTTCCTCCTTTCAGACACAGCCCCAGCACCAGGGCCAGAGCCAGGGTCACGGCCACTGCGCCGATGCCCAGCCACTTCTCCCGGGGGGCCAGATTGGCGAAAAACGCGGACAGCGCCGTTTTCAGGGTTTTCTCCGGCAGCGGGGCCTTGGGCACGTCCTGCACCGGAGCCTCCCGGGGCACCTCCTGGGAAAACAGCTCATCCAGGGACACCTGATACCGGTTGCAGATATAGAGGATCTTCTCAATCTCCGGATATCCCCGGCAGGATTCCCATTTGCTGACGGCCTGCCGGGACACCTTCAGCTCCGCTGCGAACTGCTCCTGAGTCAGTCCCGCCCGGCGGCGCACCTCCTGTAACCGTTCTCCAAAGGCCATGGCCCCGTCCCTCCGTTTCTCACTGGCCCCATCCTACCGGAAACGGGCCGCAATGTCTACCAACCTCCGTTTGCACCCGGGGAAAAACTGGAATTTTCTGCGCAACCTCAGGTTGTCATGGTTTTAGTATACTATATTTTCGCCTCCCGCGCCACAACATTTTGAAAAATCCTCCGGATTTTTACCCGGCGGACAAATCGGCTTGACAAATGTTTCCTGCCCGTGTATACTGAACCCATCTGATAAGAAAGGTGGTGCCCGATATGCTGTTTTATAACGCTTTTGTCGTGTCGGGGACCCTTGTGCGCCTGTAACGAGCCTGCAGTAAGATAGGGCGGGCCCCTTGCGGCTGTGTCGGCGTCCTCGGAAGGAGGGCGCTTTTTTCGTGCCCGGAATTTGGAAAAGAGAGAAGAATGAGAGAGGAAGTGTTTTTGCCTTCATGGAAACCACCCGAAAATTATCCCGGCGGGAGAAGCTCGCCCTGATCGGGAAATATCTGCGCCCCTGCTGGGGGCACTTTGCGGCGGCGCTGCTGTGCGCATGCCTGGCCATGGTGTTCAACGCCCTGACGCCCCAGATCATCCGCATCACCGTGGACTCCATCCTGGGGCCCGAAACGCCCCAGCTGCCCGGATTCCTGATGTCCTGGCTGAACTGGGCGGCTCTGGAGGCCCAGCCCCTGCGGGCCCTGTGGTGGGCCGC
>ERZ809207.854-NODE-854-length-10255-cov-3.393824_pt1 | contig 10255 bp, 19 predicted proteins | sample MGYA00520515_ERZ809207 | MGnify/ENA primary metagenome ERZ809207 (study PRJEB31570, sample SAMEA3213009) | Homo sapiens | biome: human-gut; feature: human gut; material: fecal | place: Sweden | collected 2011 ... | reverse complement strand
CGGACGTTCTTTACCCGCTTGACCACCCGCGTGAAAAAGGTGGCGGCATCCGGGAACGAAGATCTCGTGGAGACCTCCGCTGCAGCAATGGCAGCGGCCCCGGCAGCCCATATCTACAACCACACCCCCGCCCGCACCACAGCAGCGCAGGGTGCAGTATTTATCCCCGCTGGCGGCTTTTCGGCTCCCAGCACAAACATCCTGAACCACGCTGCATCCCGGCAGCGGGGCAACGCAGCAGCGCAGACCGTCACCTCGGCGTTTTTTGTTGAGAGCCGCACCGTTCGGATTCTCAACAATTTCAACAATGTCGAGTTGAAAGCCCTCGCTGCGCAGAGTGCCCCGGCAGCCGCCGCAGCCAATTCACACACCATCATTCTTTGACAGGAGGTACCACAATGGCCGGAATTTTCAAAGAATCCGTTTTGACGAAAAAGGGCATCGCCCTTCTCGCCAAGGCACAGGCCGGACGCTGCGCCATCAAGCTGACCAAAGCGGCAGCAGGTGACGGCAGCTACACGAGCGGTGAGGATCTCACCACCCGCACCGCCCTCAAGTCGCAGAAGCAGACCTTCCCCCTGACCACTACCACCGTACAGAATGCCACCAACGTTTTTGTGAAGTTCATCATGTCGAACCATCAGGACAGCGGCGACCTGAAGAACGGCTACTACGTCAAGGAGATCGGCATCTTCGCCACCGACCCGGATGAGGGCGAGATCCTCTATGCACTCGCCATCGCAGAAACGGACCAGTGGGACTATATGCCCGCTTTCAACGACCTGCTGCCGTCCACGATCACCATCGACTTCTTGCTGGAGGTCAGCAACGCCACGGACGTCACGATCCAGATGCCGAACAAGCAGTACGCCTATGATGACACCACCGGCAAGAAGTACATCATCGGCATCGACAACGGCCTTATTTATTTTCAGGAGGTAACGGAATAATGGCAGGAGAAAAAGTCTATATCGCCGACAAGGAAACGCTGGACAAGATCTACAATATTCTGGCGGTCGATCCGATCTACGGCTTCATCGAACACATGAACATTCTCAGCCCGACGCAGCGCATCGAGTACATCGGTCTGAACAAGAACTTCACCCCGGTGAGCCGCAACACCAACGGCAGCATCTCCCTGAACGACTGGGCTGGCTTTGAGATTCTGGAAGCCAACAAGCCCTACATGGTCCGTTCGGACGGCACCCCGGACTACCGCCTTCAGGACAACGACTACTCCAAGAAGTACAGCGACGGCTCCGCTTCGGACGTGGCCAACACCTCCTACGACGGCGGTGCATTCAGCTGGCTCCAGAAGATCTACAAGAACGAGACCGTCGTCGGCGATGACCGCATCGTGAAGTTCAGTCTGACCAAGCGGGAGGGTTACGAGCCTGTCGGTTTCATCGACCCGGACAACAAGGAACTGGAGGGCGTATGGCTGCCCATGTTCTACGGTTCCATCGTCGAGGACAAGATGCGCTCCCTGTCCGGCCTCCAGCCTGACTACAACAAGACCACCGCCGCCCAGAAAACCGCCATCGATGCGGTCGGCAACCGTGCCAAGTTCCTCGGCGGCGCAATCGTCGAGACCATCGCAGACCTGCTGCTCATGTTCGGCAAAAACTCCAACATTCAGGACGTGTTCGGATACGGCAACTGCTCCGGCTACGACCAGAGCCTGACCCCGACCATGGGTGTCAAGCAGAACGCCGTGGTGGGCGGTGGCCAGTTCTACGCCACCACCGACCAGAAGAGCCTGAATAAGATCTTCCACTCCATCGTGCTGGGCAGCTACCAGCAGTGGATGCGCGACCCGTACACCCTGCTGGTGAACGGCGACTACAAGGTCAGCAAGAACTACACCTACGACGTGACCGGGGCGACCTACCACAACACCGGCATCGTCCTGCCGACCACCGATCAGGACAAGTGGGACTACCCCTCCCACTACACCGTGGTGCCCGGTTTCGGAGCCGTGGCAATCGAGCCGTTCAACGGCAGTACCGTCCTCGGCGGCTGCGACGGTGTCTATTACCATGCCGAAGGCACAAATGTGGGCCTACGGTTCGGTCGTTGCACGGATGGCGCCATTACGGGGCCTCGGTGCTTCGATCTGAGCACGGACGCTGGCGACGCGTACTGGAACTTCGGCTCGGCCATTCTCCTGTTACCACCTGTAGGCGTGGCGGTGTAAACCGCCCCGCAGGGGGGTCTGGGGGTGCGCTGCAAAGCGCAACTCCCCCAGTGGAGCCTAAATCGCTTATTCATTTTTGAAAAATAAATAAGGGGAGTGCGGCGGCGTCATCTTCGGTGGGCCTACGGTTCGGTAATTGCAACAATGGCACCAATACGGGGCCTCGGTGCATCAATCTGAACAATGACGCTGGCAACGCGAACTGGAACATCGGCTCGGCCTGATTCTATCTGCAATCTACATCCTACGCCAAAGCCGCCGCACTCTGCATTTTATGCACTGCGCCATGATGGGCGCAGCCTACACCGCTGACCGTTGAAATACGGCTTACTCGCCATAATTGGAAAGATGAGTGGAAATAGGTCCGATACAGGGCACCCGGTAAAGCGGTCGCACCTGCCGGGTGCAGGAGACAGAAGAAAGAATATCTTATAGGCGTACAAGTTGAAAGAGTACAAGTATCTGTATCAAGCAATGCTTTCGGAGGAAACAATCCGCAAGGCATACAAGAACCTTCGGAAAGGCAAAACACGCCGAGCGGAGGTAAAGTATATCGATGCCCATCTGGACGATGAAGTTCAGAAGATGCACGATATGATTTTGAACACCAAACCCGATGGAATAGAAGTCCAGAACCCGAAACTCGGATTCAGGCCCCATAAGCACACCCCGAAGATCATCTACGAACACGGCAAGATCCGAAAGATCTTCGAGCCGGAGATCCACGAACAATGGCTGCACCACATCATCGTGCTGGTGTTGGAGCCGATCATCACCGGCACCGCATACAAGTACAGCTGCGGCAGCTTCCCGAAACGCGGCGCACATTACGCCAAGCGGAGGATTGAAAAGTGGCTCCGTTCAGACCCGAAAGGGACCCGGAACTTCCTGAAAGTTGACATCCGGCATTTTTACGACAGCATCCGGCTGGACGTTTTGATGCGGGAGCTTGCAATCAGGATCAAGGATGAATGGTTTCTCCACGTCATCTGGCTGTGCCTCCGGGAGTTCAAAAAAGGCATCCCGCTGGGGTTCTACATTTCGCAATGGCTGGCCAACTACCTGCTGGAGCCGCTCGACAAGTTGATAACCGAGACCCTCGGCCTCGACAAGCTCGTGCGGTACATGGACGACGTGACAATTTATGCAGCGGCCAAGAAAGCCCTGCACAATGCCGATGTTCAGATCCGAAAGATGCTGGGGCAGCGGTTCCGTTTGAAGCTGAAGAAGAACAGGCAGGTCTGCAAGTTCTTCTATCAGGGCAAGCGGAAAGCAATGGGCCGACCTCTGGATTTTATGGGCTTTGTATTTTACCGGGACAAGACCATCATTCGCAAGCGGATCATGCTCAAGGCCACACAGACGGCCCGGCACCTCCACAAGGCGAAAGAGGCAGGGCGTAGCTACTGCCGCCACAACATCGCAGCCATGCTGAGCTACATGGGCTGGTTTTCCTGCACCGACACCTACGAGTGCTTCAGGCGCAGAATCAAACCGAACGTGAAGATCGGCAAGCTCAAAGAAATCATCTCAAAATTAGATCGGAGGAAAAAGAACCATGAAACCTTGGGTACCCGAAGTATGCTCCAGCCAGCCTGAAGAACTCCAGATCATCGGCCCGGAGACCTACATCCAGCGGCGCAACATCACCGCCGTGGAGCATCCCGAACAGGACGGCACTCCGGCCTACACCGACTACAAGTGCGAGAGCCGGGAGATCACGTTCTCCGAGTATCAGATGCTGGCATCGATCACCGAGATCGACACCAGCAAGGCCATTGACGACTACACCATGCAGCTGATCGAACAGGGGGTTTTGTAATTATGACTGCTACTACTTTAGTTGAGAGCCTGTCCCGCCTCTATGAACACGGTCGTCTGACCAAGGCTGGCATCGCAGCCCGCGTCAAAAAGGGCACCATCACCGAGGACGACTACAAAACCATCACTGGCGAGGATTACAAGGATGCCTAACTCCTCTGGCGGGCTGGAACTCATCGACTTTTTAGTCGATGCCGTGGCGACCCTTCTCCGCATCGCCAAGGCGCAGAACGAACAGCTTCAGCAGTTGGGTGCCGTTGCAGCCGAGGAAGAATCGCTGCACGACATCGAGTGCGCCTGTTCTGCCGTTCTGCCCAGTCCGGCCAGAGGGGAGGTGGAGGAAGATGTACATTGACCTCGACACCGTAATCAGGGCTGCATCGGAGATCTCGTCCATCAGCGTGATCATCGGTGTGATCGTGGCCGTCTACAAGGTCTTTCAGATCAACCGTAAGCAGAGCGACTTCATCAAGTCCATCGAGGACGAGCAGACGCTGCTCTGCTACGGTCTGAAAGGTGCCCTGCAGGGCTTGATCGAGCAGGGCTGCAACGGCCCGTGCAAGGATGCACTCTCCAAGCTGGAGAAACATCTGAATCAGAAAGCCCACGAAACCAACGACATCTAACAGGAGGAAAGCTATGAATATCACCGAAATCGCAACCGCCATTCTTCCCAGCGTCATGGAGATCATCGGCACCATTGCCATGCTCATGGCTGCCAAGATCGGCATTCCTTGGCTCCGCGAGCAGCGCATCTTCTCGCTGGTCCGCAAGCTGGTCAAGGGCGCAGAGAAAGCCGCAGAAGCTGGCAAGATTCCCAAGACCGACAAGCACGCTCTGGTCATCAAGTTGCTCAAGATGAAGAACATCGAGGTCACGCCCTTCTTGGACGCTTTCATCGATGCCGCCATCAAGGAGATGGACGAGGTGGCCGAGAACATCGCCGACGAGATCACCAAAGAATAACACATTCAGACCTTCCCCGGTTGGTGCAGCAGCCCGCCGGGGAGAAAGGAGGTCGCTCCCATGAGCAACAGTTCTCTGATCTCCTACACCAAGATCAGCCCGAACAGGACAAGCCCCCGCAAGAAGCCCATCCGCAAGATCACCATCCACCACATGGCTGGCAATCTGACCGTGGAGCAGTGCGGCGCAGTTTTTGCCCCGACCAGCCGCAGGGCGAGTTCCAACTACGGCATCGGCACCGATGGCCGCATCGGGATGTACGTCGAGGAAAAGGACCGGGCATGGACCTCCAGCAGCCCGGATAATGACAATCAGGCTGTCACCATCGAGGTGGCGAACAACGCCCTCGGCCCGAACTGGACTGTGAGCGACAAGGCGATGACCTCGCTCATCGACCTGTGCGTGGACATCTGCAAGCGCAACGGCATCCAGCGGCTCAACTTCACCGGCGACAAGACCGGGAACCTCACGATGCACTGCTACTTCAAGTCTACGCTCTGCCCCGGCCCCTACCTCAAAAGCAAGTTCCCGTACATCGCCAGCGAGGTCAACAAGCGACTGGGCGCAGAGGCTGCCCCGGAGCCGTTCACCGTTCAGATCACGGCCAGCAGCCTGAACGTCCGCAAAGGGCCGGGCACGAGCTACGCCGTCGCCCAGACCGTGAGCAAGGGGCAGGTTTTCACCATCGTGCAGCAGCAGGGCGGCTGGGGCAAGCTGAAGAGCGGAGCCGGATGGATCAGCCTGAAGTACACCGCCAGAAAGTGAGGGCACCATGCAAGCAGAAGAACTGAAGTATTTGTCCCACGAAGCGGTCATCAAGAAGGTCGCACCGCTGGCCACCTTGGACAACGTCGTGTCCGGCATCCCGGCAGCAATCACCCTCGCCCAGTTCATCATCGAAAGTTTCTGGGGCCGGTCTCCGCTGGCCTCGGCTTCCAACAACTGCTTCGGGATGAAAAAGAACCTCTCAGGCAACAACTGGCCCGGTTCCACATGGACCGGGAAAAGCATGACGTGGGTATCTTCGGAGGCCAGCAGCGGCGAAACGGTACGGCAGCCCTCCGAGTTCCGGGTGTACGCCAGCGTCGAGGATTCCATCACCGACCACAGCGCATACCTCGCCGGGGCGATGAACGGCACCGACCTGCGGTACAAGGGACTGCGCTGGCAGCTGGACTACCGCACCGCCGCCCAGATCATCAAGGACGGCGGGTACGCCACCGCCCCGGACTACGTCGAGGTTCTCTGCGCAATGATCGAGCGGTACAACCTGACCCAGTACAACGTGGCGCAGCCGCCCTTTCTGGTTCGGGCCCCGGCAGCGAATACCCCGCCACCGTGGTCGTCCGTGGCCCGAACATCTTCACCATCACTGAGGTACAGGGCAGCTACGGCAGACTTAAGAGCGGAGCCGGGTGGCTCAATCTCCGCTATGCAGAGTGGATCTGCAGCGAGTAAAACCACACGCAAAACAAAGGGCAGATGCACAATAGCACCTGCCCTTTTCTGCGCCCACACAGAAAGCCCCTGCGTGGCGTTTTGTGTATTCAGAATAAAGTTACACCCCCGGAGAGTTTACACGCTTCTCCGGGGGTGTTTTTTCCGTTGGAAAAATCAAGGCTCAAGGGGCGGCTTTGAATCCCATGCGAGCAAGGTACTTCTCAGCCTGCGGCAGCTGGGTGAATGTGCGGCTCCTGCGCTTCTGGCGATCACGCCCGATCACAAGCGTTTCGCCGATGCCCTGAACCACCCACGTCTCCTTCCCGTGCTTCCACGCCCGGTTGAAATAGACAGCCTCGCCCTTTGCGTTTACCATTTTCATGATTTCGTCCTCCTTAAATATCCATCCCGATGCAGTGATATGCGTACCAGCGGCCCCGCCGCCTGAACACTTTGAACCACTCAGTAAACAGGCACCCGGTACAGTCGTATTGAGAATTCACTCCGTGGATGTACCGATTCTCCGCGAACCACGCCTCAACATCTTCCTGACACCATTCAGGGTTGACAGGCAGTTCTTCCAGAGCAATGCGCCCGCCACCATCAAAGAAGATCACGTTGCGAGGCTCTCCGTCATCACGCTTGGTCCACTCACGGAGATCGCGTTTCAACTGAATTAAGTAGTCGTTCGTAGCGACGACCTTCTTCCCGCTTATCCGTTCCATATCCTCTGCGGTACGAATCGCAATGTACCCGGCCCGCAGTTCATAATCGCTCATCTGATAACCCATCACGGCTCCTCCTTCACAACGACAATCGACAACATACCAGCAACCCCGCCGGGGGACTTATACAACTCCGGGAAAGTCAGCACCACACGGTAGCCTTCCCACTCGGAATCGTTCTCCGCAGCGAACTGCACCGCCCCGAAAAACAGCCCCTCCTTTTTACACGGAAACGGATGATCAATGTAGATCCAGATCGGGGTGTCGTCCTCGATCACGTTCAGCAGATCCAGCAGCTTCACGGTTCAGCCCTCCTTTACCCGCCCGACCTTGTCGCAGGGAACGAACTTCTCGCCGGTCCACTTTGCGAATTTCTTCTCGGTGTTGCTGCCACGGTAGTCCTTCTGGCCGTAACCGTAGACCTGACCGACGACAGGATTCGTGACAACGAGGTCGCCCTCCTCGCCCTGATAGCCGTTCCCGGTGTATGTGCCGACGCTCTTAGAAAAATCGAATCCACCCGCAGGGGTCATGGCGCAGACCCAAGGGGTGCCGTAGCGACGCTGGTTAAAAGGACCGAAGCTGGCGATAATTGCATTCACAGTAGACATTTTGAAATCCTCCATAATCTTTTCTTTTGCGGGTGGCTCCCACGACCGCCCCGGCTGGCTGCCGGGTGGTTTCGGCCCTTGCCACAGGGCCATCATCAGGTGGGGGAGTTTACCACTCTTGCTCGAAGTCTGCAAACTCTGTCAAATGCTTTCTTCCTCACATCCATCAGCGCACCAGACGTTAATTTCCCATCGGGATCTGCCTTTTTAAGCGCGGAAGTAGTAAGTTCTAGCGATTTTTCCGCGGCCTTTAGGTCGTCTGTAAGGGCTTCGTAAATCTGCACAAGTGTTTGATACTTCATCGTTCAGTCCTCCTTGTCTTCGGCTTTCTGCTCAATTTCGAGCAGTTCATTGTAAATTCTTTCGGCCTCGTCGCCGGTTAAGTTGAACTGCTCGATCAGGTCGGGAAGATCGCGGGCCCGCCAGCCGCCCTCGTACAGGGAAGCCGCAGAATACTGGGTATCGTACTCCTCCTGTCCGCCGCAGCGGAGGTCATCGCGCCAGTTCTCGTAATCGGTCTCTGTCATGTTCAACATCATAATTTAGCCCTCCCTCTTAGTAGCAAACCGTGGATTCATTGATGCGGATGAACTTTCCGTACTTCTTGCCGAGCCGCTCTGCGCAGATGTAATTGTACACATCCAGCCGGTTTCTGAACTTCGGATCTCTGTCGGTGAACACCAGCGTCTCGTTTCTGAAGATTGCCTCGAACCGCGTATACTTAGTCATTTTGTATTTACCTCCGTCCTTTACTGTGTCTATATATTACCATACATACGCATGGTTGTCAAGGTGTATAATGCACAAATAACAATGCGTATGTATGGTTATTTCGTCAAATTGACAAAGCCATACACACGCAGTATAATAGAGCCTGAAAAGGAGTGATCACCGCATGAGAAAACTGACGATGACCGAGAACATGACCCCCATCGACAAAAAGCTGATTGAAAAGGGCATGACCAGATCCGACCTGTCCAAGCAGAGCGGGGTGCCGCTTCGGACCATTGAGTCATGGTGCCGCCGCCTCCGTGTGCCCCGTGACGTTTACCAGTTGCTCAAGCTGGCAAAGGTTCTCGGCTGCCAGATCGAGGACCTGATCGAGCCGGAGGCCGGAGAGAAGAAGCAAGAGGAATAAGAAAACCCCCGGCATCGCTGCCGGGGGTCTTTTCGTTCTTCAGATCTCAAACCCTGCGTTTTTGACGGTCTCGGCGATAGCGTTATAGGTGCGCTTGCCGAGAGTGGAGTACCACCGCTCCTTGTAGGCATCCCGCCGACCGTCCGAATAAAACCACGCCCGGCAGACCCCGGCCTCCAGATTGACGAACAACTTGACCTCCAGCGTGGAGGTCTGCTCTCCGTACCAGCAGGTCTGCACCTGCTTCTCGTACTTCTTGGAGAGCAGCGTGTGTTCACAAGCGAACTCCATGGACTGTGCGGCGATGAAGCCCTGAGCCTTCAGCATATCAACCAGAATGTTCTTCATTACGGTGCCCTCCTTAATTCTTGCTGGCGGCCAGTGCCCGGTTCAGGTCGGCCATGACGGTGAATTTGTTATCGACGAAGATCTTCAGCTCAGCGGCCCCATCGCTCCACAGCTTCAGAGCGGTGATCAGGTAGTCGTAGGAGCTGCCATAGTAGGCGAGAGCCTCGGCCTCTTTACGATTCAGCGTGATCTGATATTTTGCAGAGTTTGCAAAGTATTTAGCGGTCATTTTGGATTTACCTCCGTCCTTTATTGTGTCTGTATATTACCATACACGCGCATGGTAAACAAGAGCTAGACTGCACAAAGATACTGGCGTGTGTATGGTCTTTTTGTCAAAAAATAAACCCCGCCTTTTCGGGGCGGGGTGCTTGTTACAGCAGCTCTTTTTTCAGGGTTTCGACGACTTCCAGAGCCTCGTTCTGATCCGCGATGAACTTCTGAAATTCTTCGGAATTCAGCGCACCATAGGAAGTGGTCTGGATGGAGAAGTCCGGGGCTTTCTCGCCGAACACGTCCTCGTTGTAGTAGATCTTCGGGAGATAGCAGCCGCTCTCATACGGCTCGGTGACGGAGATGGAGCGGCGGGTGCGACCGTCTGCGTAGGCGGCATCGTCGATGCAAACCTCATAACGACCGACCATGTAGGTGCTGCGGGTGTAGCTGTTACCGTTGGCTTCCTTGTGCAGTTCCTCGACCTTAATCATTTTCATTTTGTTGTCCACCTTTCCTTTACTGTGTCTATATATTACCATACATACGCATTGTTATCAAGGTGTATACTGCACAATTATTGACCGCACTATGTTGTTTATATTGTCAGCAGGGCAAAAAGAAATAGGCACCCGGCTATCAAGGCCGAGTGCCTATTTCTTTACCGCTCAGGGAGCGGCATGGTCAGGACGAAGAACGCACCCACGAAGTAGATCGTGGGGGGTTCGCCTGATTCACATTTGGTGGAGGCGATGGGAGTCGAACCCATGTCCGAAAGGAGTTCAGTGTAGGTGTC
>ERZ809207.849-NODE-849-length-10287-cov-5.242377_pt1 | contig 10287 bp, 10 predicted proteins | sample MGYA00520515_ERZ809207 | MGnify/ENA primary metagenome ERZ809207 (study PRJEB31570, sample SAMEA3213009) | Homo sapiens | biome: human-gut; feature: human gut; material: fecal | place: Sweden | collected 2011 ... | reverse complement strand
GCTGGACCTTATCGATGCGGCAGCCGGTCAGACTGCCCTCCAGCTCACGACGGACCGCCGTGAGAAAAAATGCGTCAAATGGCATGGGATTCCTCCATGGTCAGGATAAAAAGCTCGTTCAGCCGGTCGAGCTGGCCGGTGAGATATAACGCGCCAAACAGGCATTCCAGCCCCGTGGCTCTGGCATACTGCGCATAGGTGGCGTTTTTCGGCACCTGATGCACGTGCGCGTTGCGCCCGCGCTTGTAAAAGGCCAGCTCCTCCTCTGTCAGAAGCGGGAGCATACGCTCGGCCCGCGCAGCCTGCGCCGGAGCGCAGACGAGGTCGACCGTCGCACGGTGCAGATTGCCGTTCAGCGCCTTGCCGGACGCACAGAGGAAGCTCCGCACCAGCAGCTCAAACACCGCGTCGCCGCAGTGCGCAAGACCGAGCGCGCTGATCTGGTTGACCGCGCGCCGGTCCATGTTCAGATGAAAATAGTTTTCCAAGCAAATGCCTCCATTGTTCGGAACTTTTTATACTATACCACATCTGCAGGCAGGTTTTCCAGTGGGCGCAAAAAAATGGTTGACTTATTGGTTACAATCTGTTACAATTCAAAGTAGTTTATCGAACGAAAGAGGGCATTTTGTATGCAGAAGAAATTCCGCCGTCTGGCGGCAGTCATGTTATGCCTGACGCTGCTGGCCGTACCGGCGCTGGCCGCCGAGACAACCATTGATCTGGATTACGTCACGATCGTGGGCGAGGGCTTTGCCGCCGATACCTTCTGCGGCGTGGACGCGCTTTATAATGAGACGGGTGCGACGCTGTTCTGCAACGAGCTGATCGAACGGTTCTACAGCGCCGTTTACGGCGTGACCGTGTTCACGAACAACGGCGATATCACCGCTGCCAGCCCGTCGGGCTACTGGTTCGAGGTTACATACACGCCGCAGCCCGGCGATATCGCCTATGCCTCCGCCGAGGCGCGGGAGCGCTACGGCAACCACTATGCCATCGTCAAATCCGTCGACGATGCGGGCGGCACCGTCACGCTGTTCGAGCAGAACTGGGTCTGGGACGGCAAGGCCGGTGTGAACCGCAGGATCCCCTATGACGGCGGGGGCTATACCTTCTATACCATGTGCTCCAGCGCCGGACGCGCAGCGCCCGCCGGAGAAGCGGAGCCTGTTGCCGCAGCGCCTGCGGCGGAGGAGCCGCAGCCCGTATCCGACGACGTATCCACGATCTATGCATGGGGCAGCGGCATATCCAGCATCACCGGAACGCCGTCCAGCTGGGCCGCGGAGCTTGTCTCGCACGCGGACGTCTACGGCATCACCATGCTGGCCGGCGGCAGCTATCAGTCCGCCATTACACGCAAGGCCCTTGCCCGCCTCGCGGCGAACACCGCGCGAACGCTCGGACTGGTCGAGGACGTATCCGATCCGGTCGCCGTTGTGCAGCAGCTCGGCGTAATGCAGCCGAACGCCGACGGCAGCTTTGACACGACCTCCAGGGTCACGCGCCAGATGGCCGCGACGGTGCTGCTGCGTCTTCTGCGGCAGTCGAACGTGGTCTTTGAGGCTGATATGTCGATGCTCGACCGCTATCCCGACAGCGCCTCCATTTCCGACTGGGCCAGAGAGGCCGTCGCGATGATGACGCAGTATGATCTGATGAACGGCACAACGAAGGGCTTTGAGCCGAAAAAGGACATGACGCTCGAGCAGTGTCTCGTCCTGCTCACGCGCATCTGCGAGTTCTGAACGGATAACGAACAAAATGATATGCGCAGCGCCTGCCCCGCATGGGCAAGGCGCTGCGCATCAGTCTGTCAAAGAGCTGCTGTATTCCTAAAAGCCATAAAAACAGCTGCCTGCGGCGCTTCGGGCCTGCAGGCAGCTGTTTTTTACATTGTTACATGGGCAAGCGTCTTTACATATTCGACCGACTGCATGATCTGTGCGTAAAGCTGCTCGTCCGACGGCTCCAGGAAGCGGAAGGACAGATCCCGCACGCTGACGCAGAAGCTCATAGGCATTTCCAGCGCGCAGCCAAGCGTTCCGCCCTGCCGTTCCAGCGCGGCAAGCATGGCCGGATATGGGAACACGCCCTGCCCGATCGGCTCGTTCCAGATATAGCCGTCGTGGATGCTGCCGTCCTTCATGTGCAGATACGCGACCGGCACGGAGGCGTTCTGCAGATCCTCGTCCAGCCGGATCTCGCCCCGGCAGAAGCGGTAGGTATTTCCCGGATCATAGGTATATTGGACGTGCGGCAGATTCAGCTCCGCGAACACGCCGCCGCATTCGCTTGCCGGGCCGACGATATCGCCGTAGGATTCCAGCCCCAGCCGCAGGCCATAGCGGTCAGCGGCCTCGGCCGCCCGCTTGACGTGCTCCTCAAACACGGCGTACCGTGCCTTCGGGCCGCAGCGCGTATTGACGAGCTGCGCGCCGATCTGCCCGGCAAATTCGATCTTTTTCAGCAGACGCGCGAACTGCGCCTCGTCCGTCATGTCGCAGTGCGCCGACAGCGCGGTGCATTGCAGATCGCGCTTCTGCAGCTCCCGCTCGATCTGCATAACGTATTCCGGTGAAACGCGCTCTGCGACGATCTGCTCGCTGATGCCGTCGATGGCGGACAGCTCGATCGTATGGAACCCGCAGCGGCGGGCCATGTCCATGGCGCGGATCGGGTCCGTGCCCGGAACGTTATTGGCGCAGAATGTAAATGGTGCAAGTGTCAGCATATGGATCCCTCCTGTTCAAAGCGCAGCATGACCTTGGCCTCGCGGCCGCTGGATTTTTCGCGGAATGCCTCGATCCCCTTGGAAAACGACAGCTCGCGGGAAATGACCTCCTCCAGCTTCAGCTGGCCGGCCATGGCGATGGCCGCCGGGAACTGTCCGCTCGGCACGCAGACGGCGGAGAGCGTCGCGTCCTTCCAGTAGAGCGTGAACAGATTCAGCTCCAGATTATAGTCCATCCCGTAAAGCCCGAAAAACACGACGGAGCCGCCGCGCGCGACAAGATTCATGGTGATCGCCGCCGATTTCCGATCGCCGCTGGCCTCGATGACCGCGTCGTAGCCGATTCCGCCGCTCAGCGTCAGCGCCTCGGTCACGACGCTCTGTGTATTCGGGTCGATCACAACGTCCGCGCCGAAGCGCAGCGCCGCCTCCCGCTTTTCCGCGACCGGCTCGACCACGACGATCTGCCCGACCGGGTGCTGCCGCACAAGCTTGAGGATGATCTGGCCCATGGCCCCGCAGCCGAGCAGAATGACCCGCTTGCCGTAGCCGAGCCGCGCTTTGCCTACGGCGTGCATGGCCATCATCAGCGGCTCGATCAGGCTTCCAGCCCGCAGGCTCACCTGCTCCGGCAGGCGGAAGACCTGCTGCTGGCGGATATTCAGATACTCCGTCATCAGATCGGCATAGCCGACGCTGGGGTTCGTACAGTATTCCGGTCTGTTGCTGCGGCAGGCGTCACACAGGCCGCAGGGCTCATACGGGTTGATCGTCACGCGGTCGCCCGGGTGGAGCGCACGGACATTCTCGCCCACCGCTGTCACGACGCCGGAGCCCTCGTGACCGAGATAGCCGTTCAGCGGATACGCCGCGGTTCCGCGCAGCATCATCATATCATAGCCGCAGATCGACGCGAACGCCATTCTGACCTGCACCTCGCCCGGCCCCGGCGTGGGCGGCATGGGAAGCTCCTTGAAATACAGCTTCCGGTTCGGCTGCATCCGAAGCGACCGGATCATAATTCTGCCTCCTTCTGCATGGCTGCGCGGTACTCCTGCGGCGTCATGCCCGTTCGTTTTTTGAATACCTGACTGAAATATTTAGAGTTTTCAAAGCCGACGTTTCCGGCAATATCGATGATGCGGTCTTTCGTCTGCAGCAGCTGCTTGGCGCGGCGGATGCGCTGCTCGCTCACATAGGCGTTGAAGGCCTGCCCTGTCTCCTTTTTGAACACGCGGCTGAGATAGGCCGGGTTCATATGGACATACTCCGCCGCGACCGTCAGCGTCAGCGGCTCAGCAAGGTTCTGCGCAACGAAGCGGCAGACCTCGTCGATGGCGCTGTTGGACGTCGTGCGCAGATTGCGGATGCTGGAAAACAGCGCGGTCATCTGTTCACGGCAGATGGTGAACATGGCCTCGACCGTCGCCGGACGCTGCGCGCCCAGCAGCGGGGTCAGCGCGAGATCGACGCCGAAGCTGCTGCTGAGGGAATACATCTGAACCGTCAGCTGCGTCATGACAAACGAGCAGACCTCATCCGACATACTGTGGCTGACCATGTCCTGCAGCTCCCGCAGGATTGCAAGCGCCTCCAGCTGCCGCGCATCCTGCATACTCAGCGAAAGCGCCGAAAGCTTTTCGTGCAGCAGCTGCTGCGTGACCGGCACGCGGTAGGAAAACGCCATCTTCGGCTGTAGGCAGAGCGGCGAGAAGAAAAAGCGCAGCTTGCGCAGCTCCAGCAGCTGGCGGCACTGATTGTGCCACTGCGGCAGCGGCAGCGGTACGTCGGAAATATCAAAGGTCATCTGCCCGAGCGCATGCTGCGCGGCCAGTGCGTTGATCTTCCCCGCCCAGAGCGCCCAGTCCGGCTCCGCATCCTGCCCACCGGCGAGCAGGATGCACAGGTTCTGGTCGCGGTAAATGCAGATATCCGTGTTTCCGAGCGGACGAAGAAGCGCAGTCAATTCTGAAAAGAACGATTCCAGCGCGGCATAATCGGAGGAAAAGCCGGGATCCGGCTGGGAGCCGAGCAAAATCCAGCATTCTTGGCTGCCTACATGCAGCCGCCCGAACTGCTGCTGCGCAGACCCCGTGCCGACCGGCACAAGGCCCATCAGCAGCTCCATGACCTCCAGACTGTGCTGGACATATTCGTTTTCCGGGGGCCGGACTGCGCCCGTTTCGTGCTTTTGCAGGCGTCCGGCCTCCTCGACCGCGTGCAGGAGCATCGCATCCGAGGGCATGGCGTCCGGCAGCAGCTGCTGCACCTTGACCGCAGCCGCGCCCTCAATGACCGCCTCCGACCCGTCAGACAGCAGGACGAAACGCGGGCAGATCCCGCGCGGGAGCAGATAATTGATAAGATCCTCCGGGTTCCAGAAGGTCATATGCACCGGCATGATCACAACGTCCGGGTGCAGCGACTCGATCAGCGACATTCCGAGCACACTGTTGTCCGCCGTTCCGCACAGTTGAATGTGCCCGGCCTGCCCCAGAAGGATGCGGCGCAGATGCTGCGTCTGCGAATACAGGGATGAAATAATCAGGACCTGAATCATGACAGCCTCCCGTTGCTTTTTTACTGATGTCAGATATTTTATCACAGCACGCGCGCAATGCCAAGCTTTTTGTTGGATTTGCTCCGTTTCTGTCTGAATCTCACCCCAAATATGTATATTATTTTTACTTCCGACAATCCAATGCAAAAATTCAAACTATCAAGGTATAATTTTCGCACTTCCACCATGCATTTTTCACAATGTCGTATGCAAAATTGTGAATATGCACAAAAACCACCGGCATATTTTGACGCGCTTTTGTATTTTTGGGTGGGAAAAGGTTGAAATATAAAGCGCAAAGCCCCGGTTGATTCGGTATCATGGAAACAGCAGAACGCCATATGTAAAAAAACTTGTTGGAGGAAAAAAGAACATGAAAGCTCTCGTTTACACAACACAGGCGAAAATGGACGGAAGAAAAGTCATCGAACCCGGCAAATGTGAGCGTCTGGACATCCCGGAACCGCAGCTTCTGCCGACCGACGATATGAAGATCCGCGTCGACTACTGCGCCATGTGCGCGACCGACGTGCACATCGTCACGATGGGTCTGTACGGTATGCCCGCACCCTGGATCATGGGCCATGAGCTCTGCGGCACGATCGTCGAAGTCAATCCCCGCGCCACGGAAAACGGCTTTGCCGTCGGCGACAAGGTCGTCGTAAACTGCACTGCACCGTGCGGCTGCTGCGACGAATGCAAGCGCGGCCACGACATCTTCTGTAAGCATCCGATCGCAGGCTCCTTCGTTCACGGCTTCACCGAATACTGCACCGCCGTCTGCGAGCAGGTCTTCCAGATCCCGAAGAACAGCCCCATCGATCCGAAGTATTACTGCCTCGCAGAGCCGATGGCCTCCGCGATGGACGGCATGGATCTGGCCGACATCAAAATCGGCGACAACGTGCTGCTGCAGGGCTGCGGCGCGATCGGCTCCATCATCCTCAACATGCTCCTGCTCAAGGGCGGCGCAAACGTCACCGTTTCCGATCCCATCGCAGAAAAGCGTGAGACGGCTCTGAAGCTCGGCGCACAGTATGTCATCGACCCGAAGAATGAGGATCTGAAAGAACGCGCGATGGAGATCACAAACGGCCGCGGCTACGACGTGATCTTCGACGTTTCCGGCGTTCCCGCCGCCGCTCCGCTGCTGCCGAAGCTGCTGGCCAACAAGGGCACGGTCGTCTACTTCGCCGTATTCCCGATGGACTATGAGCTGCCGCTCAACCTGTACGACCTGTACACGAAGGAAGGCCGCCTGCAGACCGTCTTCACCACGATCTACAACTATCCGCGCGTCATCGACCTCATCCCGAGAATGAATCTGGACGTGATCGCAAACCGCGAAATGAAGCTCAGCGACGGCGTCGAGATCTTCAACGCGTTCCTGGAATCCAAGAGCAACAAGATCATCGTCGACTGCCAGCGCTGATGGCTTCCATCCGATTTCCGTTCAACAAAAAAGAAGAGATAGAAAGGATACAACATGGAACATAAGCAAACTGTAACCGAGGTCAAGGAATCCCGGTTGAGCGTCAAGCAGAAGGTTCTGTTTGGCATGGGCGACTATCTCAATACCATTACCTATGGTATGATCAGTGCCTTCCTCATGGCCTTCCTGACCGATACCCTGCTGATCCCCATGGCAGCAGTCACCGCCATTATGTCCCTGTCCAAGCTCTGGGACGCCATTAACGACCCCGTCATCGGCGTTATCATCGACAAGAGCCGTTCGCCCAAGGGCGTGTACCGCCCATGGCTGATTCGGATGATGGTTCCGTTCGCGCTGTCGAACATCCTGCTCTGGCTGCCGATCGGCCATTGGTCGACCTCCGCCAAGATCACCGTCGTCTCCATCGTCTACTGCCTGTACATGGTCTTCTTCACGGCCTATCATATCGCCTACGGCTCGCTCGGCGGCGCTATGACGCAGAACACGGACGACCGCGGCTCGCTCTACGGCTACCGCCTCGGCACATCCCAGCTGCTGTTCTGGCTGATGACGGTTCTGTGGCTGCCGCTCATCAACCTGCTGATGTCCGGCGGTATGGCGCAGGACAAAGCATATTTCACCGCTGCCATTATCTTCACTGTCCCCGGCCTGCTGTTTGCAGTCCTGCTGTACCGGAACTCCAGGGAAGTCGTCGAGCCCCAGAAGAGCACCAAGCTGCCCGCAAAGGATCTTTGGCACTTCGTCATTCAGAACGGCCCGTTGCTCATGGTCATGTTCGGCCAGTTCGTCTGCGGTATTTACATGTACGGCCGCAGCGGCGTCATGATGTACTACTTCACCTATTATGCCGGCAACACCAACCTCTTTACGATCTATAATCTGATCGCCATTGGCTGCGGTATCGCAGGCCCGTTCACGGCCCCGATCCTCATGGAGAAGTGCGGCAACAAGGGCCGGATCGTCGCTCTGGGCGCAATCGGCTCCGGCGCGCTGTTTGTCGCGATGAACTTCATCAACGCCGGTACCAATCCCCTGCTGTTCTACATCTTCGCCGGTGTCAGCGGCTACTTCAACGGTCTGATCATGGCTGCGGTCTACGCCTGCATGCTCGATACCATCGAGGTCGGCCAGTATAAGACCGGTATCCGCGCCTCCGCGTTTGCCGTCTCCCTCTGCCACTTCGCGAACAAGCTCGGCATGACCATCTCCACTGCCGGTGTCGGCGCTGTTCTGGCCGCGCTCGGCTTCGCCGCCAACCAGACGCAGAACGGCGACGTCCTGTTCTGGATCAACGGCTTCTTCACCTGGGTCCCCGGCGTCATCGGTATCGTCGTCGGCGTTGTCTTCCTGTTCTACAAGCTCAACCGTGAGCGTTACTACGAGATCCTTGCCAAGCTCAAGGAAAAAGCCGAATAATCCCCCCCGCAACCACAAGCTGAAAGGAGTTTTCACATGGCAGAGAAAGCCTTAGTCCATCGCATGGAGCAGGCTGCCCTGACGACGAAGATCCGGCTTCTGGATCTGGCGCATCAAACGCTCATCCATATCGGCGGCGACCTGTCTGTCTGCGATATGATGACCGCCATCTGGCAGTATGCAATGCACTATGACGTCAAGGATCCACACTGGGAGGGCCGCGACCGCTTCGTCCTGTCCAAGGGTCACGCGGCAGCCGTCACCTCGTTCAGTCAGGCCGCCATCGGCTGCTATGACGTCGGAGATATCTACAAGGAATACGCCACCAACTTTGGCCGCTTCGGCATGCACTCGTGCAACCTTGCAAACCCGTATGTCGACGTGTCTACCGGTTCGCTCGGCCACGGCTTCCCTGTCGCCAGCGGCATGGCCACCGCGCTGAAGCGCAAAGGCTCAAGCAGCCGCGTCTACACCGTCGTCGGCGACGGCGAGTGCGGCGAAGGCTCGATCTGGGAGGCGGCAATGTACGCCCACCAGTATAAGCTCGGCAATCTGGTCGTCTTCGTCGACCGCAACGGCATGTCCTTCGACGGCCCGACCGAGGAATACATGGCACTGGAACCGTTCGCAGACAAATGGCGCGCGTTCGGCTGGAACACCGTCACCATCGACGGCCATGACATGAACGCCATCCTCGACGCCATCGACGCGCTGCCCGCGCCTGATTCCGACGTTCCGACCGTTATCATCGGCAAGACCGTCAAGGGCCACGGCGTCAGCTTCATGGAGAACAACGTCTCCTGGCACGCAGGCTGCGTCAACGAGGCCGACTGGATCAAGGCAAAGGCCGAGATCACCGAAGCATATGAAAGAAAGTGGGGTGCGGAAGCATGAGTGAAGCGCAGGGCAAGCTGCTGCAGGGCGAAATGAACATGACCCTGAACATGACCATAATGACCAGCGCACGCGACGCTGTCGGCAAGTGCCTGGCCACGCTCGGCGGCGAGTATGACAACATGCTCGTTCTGACCGCTGACGTCGATACCTCCTCCCGCATTCAGGCGTTCAAGGAAAAATATCCCGACCGCTGCTACAACGTCGGCATTGCCGAGCAGAACCTGATGAGCGTCTCCGCCGGTCTTGCCCACGAGGGCTTCCGCCCGCTGGCCTTCGCGTTCGCACCGTTCGCGTCCATGCGCTGCTACGAGCAGGTGCGCACCGATATCTGCTATTCCAAGCTGCCGGTCGTCATCATCGGCAACGGCGCAGGCTATTCCAACGGCGCTTCCGGCTGCACGCACTGCGCGCTGGAGGACTCCGCGCTCATGGTCGCCTGCAACAACATGACCGTTCTGGAACCGGGCGACCCGTTCCAGATTGCAAAGCTGCTGGAGGCGGCGATGGAGCTGAACGCCCCTGTCTACATCCGCCTTGGCCGCGAGGCCACAAGCTCCTTGTATCCCGAGGATACGAAATATGAGATCGGCAAGGCGCTCATCCCGCGCGAGGGCGACGACGGTGCGTTCATCTGCACCGGCATCATGGTCCACTTTGCCATGGAAGCCGCCAAGCGCATCCACGATGAGCTGGGCAAGGAAATCCGCGTCGTCGATATGTTCACGATCAAGCCGCTCGACAAGCAGGCCGTCATTGACGCCGCAAAGACCGGCCGCGTCGTCGCGGCGCAGGACCACAACCTGCTCGGCGGTCTCGGCCAGCTGGTCGGCTCGTGTATCGCAGAGGCAGGCATCGCCTGCAAGCTGGTCAGCCGCGGCTGCCCGGACTACTTCGTCCCGATCGCGAACCCCGAATTCCTCTACGCCCGCAACGGCATGGACGCCGACGGTCTGTACGAGGCAATGAAGGCCATGTTCTAAGCACGTTCCTACCCTTTCCTGTACAGGCGCCGGGAGATCTCTCCCGGCGTCTGTCAAATAAATAAAAGGCACACGGACTCTGCCTCCCTCAACATCAGTCCGTATGCCTTTTCTGATATGCTGCTTTTACGGAAATCTTCAGCGAATTCGTAACTTCTGCGGCAAATTCGTGCTGCTCTGCAAATTTTGACCGCAGATATTCTAACGCAGCTACTCACAAATTCGGAGTACCGTAACAGGCGGC
>ERZ809207.848-NODE-848-length-10295-cov-2.860840_pt1 | contig 10295 bp, 7 predicted proteins | sample MGYA00520515_ERZ809207 | MGnify/ENA primary metagenome ERZ809207 (study PRJEB31570, sample SAMEA3213009) | Homo sapiens | biome: human-gut; feature: human gut; material: fecal | place: Sweden | collected 2011 ... | reverse complement strand
CGTACATCAAAAAAATCCGGGAACGCATCCAAAGAGGCGGACGGGATGAGTTAGAGTCAAGTCTGGATGCATTAGAATGCCGAGCAGCCTTATATGGCGGAAATATGGAGCGTATCGAGGCGTGGTTAGAATATCAGGCACCGGATGAAAATAAAGAACTTTATATGATGGATATGTATGCTTATCTGATCAAGATCCGCTGTTATCTCTTAAATGGAAAGCATATGATGGCAATCGTATTAGCAAAACGTCTGATCAATTTGATCGAGCCGGTCAACAGGTATATGGATCTGTGTGAGTGCTATATGTTATCAGCCATGGCATGTTATAAGGCAAAAGATAACAAGCGTCTGTGCGAGGAGCTGCAAAAGGCATTAGACCTTGCAAAACAGTATGGATATTACCGCCTGTTAGCAGACGAGGGAGCCTGTATGGTAGAAATGTTAAAAATTTATCATAAAGAGGCAGGGGCAGACAGCTTTACGGAAAACGTGCTCGACCTTGCAGGCAGTGTAGCAAGTCATTTTCCGGATTACTTAAAGTCACCGGGAGAGCATTACGGTGCTTTAACGGAGAGAGAAGCAGAGGTCTTACGCCTGATGGCAAGAGGCATGAGCAATGATATGATCGCAGAGGAATTAGACAAGAAAGTGGGAACCGTAAAATTTCATACGGCAAACATTTTTAAAAAGCTCAAGGTACAAAACCGGCAGCAGGCGGTAGAACGTGGCTATGAGATTGGATTTATAGGATTAGAAAAAGGAGGTACTGATGAGAAGAAAAAGTAAATTTATCATGATTCTGTTCGTATGCATGGTGGCTATGTTAGCCGGATGCGGACAGTCGAAAAAAGAACCGGATGATTATGCAACCAATAATGTGAAGAGTGAAAAGACAGATAGTGCGAAAAAGACATCAGAAGGGATAGCAAAGGACAAGATTAAAGTAGGTGTAGTCCATTTGTCCGACCCGGCAGAGGGCAGCGGTTACACTTATACACATGAACTGGGAATCCAGGGAATGCAGAAGAATCTCGGATTATCAGATGAACAGATCGTAAGAAAGAACAATGTAGATGATACTGATGCGCTGGCAACACAAAAGGCAATACAGGAGTGCATAGACGAAGGCTGCAATATTATCTTCGGTACAAGCTGGGGCTACATGGATGTGATGGAACAGATGGCAGAAGAGTATCCGGACATTTATTTTTGCCATGGAACCGGTTATAAGAGCAACGGAAAAAATTTTACGAACTATTTCGGACGCATCTATCAGGCGAGATACTTAAGCGGGATTGTTGCCGGAATGAATACAAAGACCAATAAGATCGGTTATGTGGCGGCACAGGATTCCTCGAATTCAGAAGTGACAGGAGGGATTGATGCCTTTGCAATGGGAATCGCATCGGTAAACCCGGATGCAGAAGTATATGTAAAGATCACACATAGCTGGTATGCACCGGAGGCAGAAAAAGCGGCATCCCTGCAGCTTTTAGATATGGGCTGTGATGTCATGGCACAGCATTGCGATACACCGTATCCACAGACAACGGCACAGGATGCAGGAGTCTATGGAATCGGATACAACTCTGATATGCGAAAAGAGACACCGGATGCCTGCCTGTGCAGTGTAATATGGAACTGGAGTGCATATTATACTTCCGAGGTACAGAGTATCATAGATGGTACCTATGATGGAAAGAATTATTATGGTGGTATGGCAGAAGGATTGGTGGACATTACGGACTTGGCAGATTTTTGTGCCGATGGAACACAGGAAAAAGTAGATGAGGCAAGGGCAGAGATTTTATCCGGAAAATGCAATGTCTTTGATGGAAAGATTGAAACCAATACAGGGGATACAATTGGAAAGAAAGGTAAGACACTAGACGATGATACCATCACGGGAGGTATCAATTGGTACTATAAAAACGTGAAGATTGTAGAGTAGGAGAGATACGGATGGAAAAGACAAATAAAAGACAGATAAGATTTGACTTAAAAAAGAAGATTTTAATGCTTGGGGTTCTTCCGGTCTTAGTATTGGGACTGATGGTTATCTTTATAGCACAGACCATTGTCAGGGATTCTCTGCTAAAAGAGATTAAAGATGCATTGCAGAGTGCGGCAACATCTACGTTTGCAGCGTATGACCAGAATTCAGGGGATTATATTAAGACGGAAAACGGAGAAATATGGAAAGGAAGCTACAATATTTCCAAGTCGGAAAGTCTTGTGGACAGTATCAAAGAAAAGACAGGATTAGAAGTGACTTTTTTCTATGGAAAAGACAGGATCATGACCTCTGCAAAGGATAAAAAGGGAGACCGTATCTTAGGTTCCCCAGCAGGAGAGACCATCCAAAAAGAAGTCTTAGAAAAGGGAAAAGAATATTTCAGTGATTCTGTGTCCATAGACGGCACGCTTCACTATGGTTACTATGTTCCGGTTTATCAGGGAGACAGCAAAAAACCGGTCGGAATAATTTTTGTGGGAGCAAATAAGGCACAGAAGGATTCCGCGATCAATAAGATCATCAATACCGTGATCTTAGTGGTACTGATTGTAATGTTGCTCTGTATCGCAGTGGCAGCAGTGTTTGCTTTTAATTTTTCAAGAGCATTGAAAAAAGGAATCAATATGGTACAGTCCGTGTCCTCCGGTAATCTGAAAAATGAAATGGATACAAAGTTGATAAAAAGGCAGGATGAACTCGGAGACTTATCAAAGGCGATCAGCAGCCTGCAGGAGGAAATGATCAAAAGTATTGCGAATATTGCAGGAAATGCAGAGGCGGTGCTGATGGCATCCGGCGAACTGGGCGAGACGGCAAGAGAGACCACAACTTCTATGCGGCAGGTAGAGGGAGCGATTGACAGCATCATGCAAAGTGCGGCAACGCAGGCAGAGATTTCTGACAAAGCGGCAAAGAATGTACATAGTATGGGTGAAAAAATTGAGCGGACCACAGAGGAGATGGAACAGATGCAGCAGAATGCAGATGCCATGTCCTGTGCAGAGAAACAGAATGTGGAAACCATCCGGGAACTGCTTGAAAGCAATAAAGAAGTGCAGGAACTGATACAGGAGATCGAAGCACAGACAGCAAAGACAAATGAATCGGTAGTACAGATCAAAGAAGCAACGGAAATCATTGCATCCATTGCTTCACAGACAAACCTGTTAAGTCTCAATGCGAGCATTGAAGCTGCAAGAGCAGGAGAAAGTGGAAAAGGCTTTGCGGTCGTTGCTACAGAAATCCAGCAGTTAGCAAGCAAGTCCAATGAGTCGAGTCAGAATATCTCTGATATTTTACAGCAGCTTACGGAGAACTCTGATCGTGCAGTAGAGACCATGGGAAAAGTTACAACGACGATAGAGGCACAGACCGAACATATCAAAGAGACCGAGACAATGACAGAAGCGGTTATGAAGAGAATTTTAGAATCCATAGAAGGAATGCAGGTAATCGCAGACAGCGTAGAGTATTTAGATGGGGCAAGAAAAGAAATCGTAGAGACCGTGTCAGAACTTTCAGAAATTGCAAAACAGAATGCAGCCACTACGCAGGAAGTATGTACGGCAGCCAATACCGTAACAGAGAATTTTGATATAGTATCCGGCAGTATGGAAGGCTTAAAAAATATTGCGGATGAGTTAGAGGGAAGCATGAAGCATTTTCAGGTGTAAAAAGTAAGAAGTAAAAAATCAAAAAAGCGGTTGACAAATGCCTCATAAAGTATTAATCTAGACATCAGATAGAACAAACCGTTGAAAAAGAGTAGTAGACGTTAGACCAAAGTCACAGAGAGCTGCAGGTGGTGGGATTGCAGTATGGCGGTATTCGTTGAATGGACTTTTGAGGGCAGCCTGAAGCGTAATACATAGTAGGGTGAGCCGGGAACCAAACCCGTTATCAATGAGGCATGTATGATAGTATGTGAAAGAGAGGACAATTCGTCAATTTGAGTGGTACCGCGATAATATGATAATATTACCGTCTCAAGCAAATGCTTGAGGCGGTTTTTTTGTATCTTAGAAATTGCAAAAATCCGATACCGAAGGTTCTTTCAGAAGCGGAAAGATGGGCAGATTTATCTGCAACATCCTTCTGCTTCTGAAAGGAAGTGCGTAAGCACATCGGATTTTTGTAATGACAGGATAACATCCCTATGTGAAAGCGGAATCCATAAAATCAAAACCCATAAAAATCGGCGAACTTGTATCTGCGTTTGTTCTGGATCTAACAACAGCCAGAAGGCAGAAAGAAAGAGGTAAGAAAAATGAAGAAAAAATTATTAGCAGTCGTAATGAGTATGGTATTTGTAACAGGAATGTTAGCAGGATGCGGAAGCAGCACAAAAGAGACATCCACAAAAGACACAAAGAGTACAGAAACAGAAAGCAAAGATTCCTATACCATCGGAATTTCCCAGTTTGCGGAGCATGGCTCCTTAGATAACTGCCGTGAAGGATTCTTAGAGGGCTTAAAAGAAGCAGGCATCGAAGAAGGAAAGAACTTAAAAGTGAATTACGACAATGCACAGGCAGATACAGGAACAGCCGGAACCATTGCAGACAGCTATGTGTCAAAGAAAGTAGATCTGATCTGCGCGATCGCAACACCAAGTGCCATGAGTGCTTATAATGCGGCAATGAGTGCAGACATTCCGGTCGTATATACCGCAGTATCCGATCCGGTCGGAGCAGGACTTGCAAAAGAGGATGGCAGCAACGCAGGAAACATCACAGGTTCCTGTGACCTTCTTCCGGTAGATGAGCAGTTAAAAATGATCCGTAAGATGCTCCCGGATGCAAAGAAGATCGGAATCCTTTACACCACTAGCGAAGCAAACTCCGTCAGCACCATCAAAGAGTACAAAAAAGTATCAGATAAATATGGATTTGAAATCGTAGACACAGGAATCAACACCCTTGCAGATGTAGATATGGCAGCAGCGGATTTAGTAGGAAAAGTGGATTGTATCTGCAACCTGACAGACAACACCGTAGTACAGGCACTTCAGACCGTGATTGAAAAAGCCAACAGCAAGAAAATTCCGGTATTCGGAAGTGAGATCGAGCAGGTAAAAGCCGGATGTGTGGCAGCAATGGGAATTGACTATTTTGAACTTGGAAAAAATACAGGTGCTATGGCAGCAAAGATCTTAAAAGGTGAAGCAACTGCAAAAGACACAGAATACATCAAAACAGCAGATTCCGCACTCTATGTCAACACAGAAGCAGCAGATAAAATTGGTATGGAGTTAGACAAAGATTACATTGCTGATGCAGCAGAAACATTTACGGAGATTACCGTAGAATAAAAAATACAGACGGAAAACTTGGAGGTAACAACGTGGCACTGGTATTGAGTGTATTAGAACAGGGCATGATCTATGCGATCATGGCATTAGGAGTATATATCACATATAAAATTCTGGATTTTCCGGACTTGACCGTAGACGGCAGCTTCCCACTGGGAGCTGCCATTACGGCTGTTATGATCACCAAAGGAGTTCATCCACTGATCACATTGGTGGTGTCCTTTGCAGCAGGAGCAGTCGTAGGAGTTCTGACCGGAGTCATCCATGTCAAATTAAAGGTGCGGGATTTATTGTCGGGAATCATTATGATGACCGCATTGTATACCGTCAATTTAAGGATAGCAGGACGTGCAAACCTGCCGATCTATACAGAAAAAACAATATTTGATAACGATCTGGTCAACAGCATTTTTAAAGGAAACGCAGCACAGTTTTCAACCGTTGTCATTATTCTTATCATTACCTTAGTGATGAAATATTTACTGGACTGGTATATGAGTACAAAAGCCGGATTTTTACTAAGGGCAGTAGGAGATAATGACACCATTGTAACATCCATGGGAGTCGATAAGGGCTTGGTAAAAATTGCAGGACTTGCAATTTCTAACGGATTGGTAACCTTAAGCGGATGTATTTATACCCAGCAGCAGAGATATTTCGATGTTTCCATGGGAACAGGAACCGTTGTCATTGGTTTGGCAAGCGTGATCATCGGAACAAGTCTCTTTAAAAAAGTGACATTTTTCCGGGTGACCACCAGTGTTGTGATCGGTTCCATTATCTATAAAGCATGTGTGGCATTGGCGATCAGCTTTGGTTTACAGTCCACAGACTTAAAACTGGTCACAGCAGTCCTGTTTTTAATCATTTTAGTAGTCAGCATGGACAGAAAGAAGAAGGTGAAGAACAATGCTTGAGTTAAAAAATATCAATAAAAACTATAATCCGGGCACTGTCAACGAACTCTGCCTGTTTGAAAATTTCAATCTGACCATACAGGATGGTGAATTTCTATCAGTCGTCGGAAGTAACGGCTCCGGTAAGACCTCTATGCTCAATATCATTTGCGGAACGATCCCGGTGGATTCCGGTTCGATCTTAGTCAGTGGAACAGACATCGTCAATCAGAAAGACTATATCCGTCACAGAAGGATCGGAAGAGTGTATCAGGATCCATCCAAAGGAACCTGTCCAAGCATGACCATCCTTGAGAATATGTCCATAGCCGATAACAAGGGAAAAGGTTATGGATTAGGAAGAGGCGTGAACAAAGCAAGAGCAGAGCATTACCGTGAAATGTTAAGAGATTTAAATCTTGGATTGGAAAATCAGATGGAGACAAAAGTCGGTTCGCTTTCCGGAGGTCAGCGTCAGACCCTTGCCCTTTTGATGGCAACCATGAACCCGATTGAATTTCTGATCTTAGATGAGCATACAGCGGCACTTGATCCAAAGACCGCAGAGATCATCATGGAGTTGACCGATAAGATTGTAAAAGAGAAAAAAGTAACAACGATCATGGTCACACACAATCTGCGTTATGCCGTAGAATATGGAGACCGTCTGATCATGATGCATCAGGGAAATGCCATTATCGATAAGGCAGGCGAAGAAAAAGCAAAGATGAAAGTCGATGACATCTTAGAAACATTTAACCGGATCAGTATTGAATGTGGTAATTAGAAAAGAGAACGAGAGGGAATAAACAATGGGTTCACTGGATGATTTGAAAATTTTGGATTTTTCTACCTTATTACCGGGACCATACGCAACATTGATGTTAGCGGATATGGGGGCAGAGGTGTTGAAGATCAGCTCTGCGAGCAGACCGGATATCGTATTGGACTATCCGCCGTTTATCGGGGATACCGGAGTGTCTGCATCACAGGCATGGCTTGGAAGAAATAAAAAGACCATGTTTTTGAACTTAAAAACCGGGGAGGGAAAGGCGGTTGTAAAAGAACTTGTCAAAGAATATGACATTGTGCTAGAGCAGTTTCGCCCCGGTGTTATGGAAAAATTAGGACTCGGCTACGAGGATTTAAAAGCAGTCAATCCGAAACTGATCTACTGCTCATTGACCGGATACGGACAGACAGGACCACTGCGGGATGCGGCAGGACATGATATCAACTATATGTCAAGAAGCGGCATTATTTCACAGGCAGGGCGCAGGGAATCAGGACCTTCCCTGATGAATTTTCAGATTGCAGATATTGCAGTCGGTTCTATGAATTCCGTGATCGGTATTTTAGCAGCGGTCAATTATCGGAAAAATACAGGAAAAGGACAATACATAGATGTGGCAATGATGGACGGCTGTGTGCCGTTTAACAGCTTAGACGGTGCCGGATTTTTAGTTTCCGGGAAAGAACCTAAGCGTGAGGGAGAACGTCTCAATGGTGGCTGCATCTATGATTTTTATGAGACAAAAGACGGTGAATATCTAAGCGTCGGTTCCTTAGAACCACAATTTTGGAGCAGATTCTGCACGGCGATCGGACGTGAGGACTTAATAGAAGGAACGGTATATCCGCCAAATATCGATGAAGTAAAAGCAGAGATCCGTGGCATTTTAAAGAAGAAGACAAGAGATGAATGGGTAGAAGTATTCTCTCATTATGATGCCTGCGTACAACCGGTTTTGAATTTAAAAGAAGCACTTTTAGAGGATGAGCAGGTAAAAGAACGTGAGATGGTAGTGGATGTAAAACTGCCGCTTCATGAAGACGTAAGTGTCAAACAGCTTGCAACGGCAGTCAAACTGAGTGAATGTCCGTGTGAATATAAGTTTGCCGGTTATCCGGCCGGCTATCATACCAAAGAAGTGATAGAACAACTGGGGATGGATTATGCAGAGTTAAAAGCGAAGGGTGTTTTTGACTAAAAAATCAGAGTACATAGGATGTTTTTAGACTTTTTTTGCAGAGATATTGCGAAATAATTGAAAATTTAGTATCATTAACAGGTAGGTATGCTTAGCGAGCAGCAAAAACAATGAGATGGGAGGATAACGATGTATCCAATAGTAAAAAAGGAACAACTGGCAGATAAGATTTTTCTTATGGATGTCAAAGCCGAAAGAGTGGCAAAGACCTGTATGCCGGGACAGTTTATAATTGTAAAAATAGACGAAGAAGGCGAGCGTATCCCGCTGACAATCTGCGATTATGACAGGGAAGCAGGAACAATTACCATTGTATTCCAGGTGGTTGGAGCTTCTACACAGCGTATGACCGGATTAGAGGTTGGAGATTCTTTCCGCGATTTCGTAGGACCGCTCGGATGTGCTTCTGAGTTCTGTTCAGAAGAGATCGAAGATTTAAAGAAGAAAAAGATTTTATTCGTGGCTGGTGGTGTAGGAGCAGCACCGGTTTATCCACAGGTGAAGTGGATGCACGAAAATGGAATAGATGTAGACGTGATCGTTGGTTCTAAGACCAAAGATATGTTGATTTTAGAAAAAGAGATGGAGGCAGTTGCCGGAAATCTCTATGTAACAACGGATGATGGAAGTTACGGACGTTCCGGAATGGTTACGACCGGAATTGAAGATTTAGTAAAAGACGGCAATACTTATGATGTCTGTGTTGCAATCGGACCGATGATCATGATGAAGTTTGTCTGTCTTTTAACAAAGAAATTAGAGATTCCAACCATTGTTTCCATGAACCCTATCATGGTGGACGGAACCGGTATGTGTGGTGCCTGCCGTCTGACTGTTGGCGATGAAGTGAAGTTTGCATGTGTAGACGGACCGGAGTTCGACGGACATCTGGTAGATTTTGACCAGGCAATGAAGAGACAGCAGATGTATAAGACGGAAGAAGGAAGAGCCATGCTGAAATTACAGGAAGGCGATACACATCATGGCGGATGCGGACATTGTGGAGGTGACAAATAATGGATGTATTAAATAAAGTACCTGTCAGAGAGCAGGAACCAAAGGTAAGAGCAACCAACTTTGACGAAGTATGTTTAGGATATAACAAGGACGAGGCTGTAGAAGAGGCTTCCCGCTGCATCGGCTGTAAGAATGTAAAATGTAATGAAGGCTGTCCGGTATCCATTAATATTCCGGGATTTATTGCAGAAGTAAAAGAAGGAAAATTTGAAGAGGCTTACAAAGTGATCAGTGAATCCTCCGCACTTCCGGCAGTCTGCGGCCGTGTATGTCCGCAGGAGAGCCAGTGCGAGGGCAAATGTGTCCGCGGAATCAAAGGCGACGCTGTTTCCATCGGTAAACTGGAGCGTTTCGTTGCTGACTGGGCAAAAGAAAACGGTATCAAACCGGTTCCGGCAGCAGAGAAAAACGGCCACAAGATCGCGGTTATCGGTTCCGGCCCTGCAGGTCTTACCTGCGCAGGAGACCTTGCAAAACTTGGCTACGATGTAACCATCTTCGAGGCACTTCACAAAGCCGGCGGTGTATTAAGCTACGGTATTCCGGAGTTCCGTCTTCCGAAAGACAAAGTAGTTGCCGCTGAAATCGAGAACGTAAAATCTCTCGGTGTTAAAATTGAGACCAACGTTATCATCGGAAAATCCGTTACCATCGACGAGCTGTTAAAAGATGAAGGATTTGAAGCAGTCTTCATCGGTTCCGGCGCAGGCCTTCCGATGTTCATGGGAATCCCGGGTGAGAACGCAAACGGCGTATTCTCCGCAAACGAGTTTCTGACCAGAAACAACCTGATGAAAGCATTCCGCGATGATTACGATACCCCGATCGCACACGGCAAGAAAGTTGCTGTAGTCGGCGGCGGCAACGTAGCTATGGACGCTGCAAGAACCGCACTCCGTCTCGGCGCAGAGGTACACGTTATTTACCGTCGTTCTGAGGCAGAGCTTCCGGCCCGTGCAGAGGAAGTTCATCATGCAAAAGAGGAAGGTATCATCTTCGACCTTCTGACCAACCCGGTAGAAATTCTGACCGACGACAAAGACTGGGTAACCGGTATCCGCT
>ERZ809207.847-NODE-847-length-10311-cov-6.783151_pt1 | contig 10311 bp, 10 predicted proteins | sample MGYA00520515_ERZ809207 | MGnify/ENA primary metagenome ERZ809207 (study PRJEB31570, sample SAMEA3213009) | Homo sapiens | biome: human-gut; feature: human gut; material: fecal | place: Sweden | collected 2011 ... | reverse complement strand
TAGACCTTGACTGGCGTTTTCTTTTCGGCAGTGCGGATATATTCGATCAGTTCCGCTGCGTTCATGTGTGCGCTCCTTTTCATGCTTATTTACTGTAAATTCATCATATCGGATACTTCGATGCAATACAATGCACAGCAATGCGCAGATTATTGCAAAAAATGCTCATTTCTTTGCCACAATGTCAAGTGATGAATTAAGAAAATAAACATATAGCCATCTTCTCCACAAAGAAAAATAAATCACTGTCGATTCCAGTGTAGATAAATTTTCTTTTGCCTTCTTCATAAGGAACTTTTCTGTGTTTGTAGGCGGAAAAACATTTACGTTCTTGCCCTTGAATACAACTTAAAAAAATGCTATACTTATACATAAGTATCTGCCTGTACTTTCGGCAGATTGATTTTTGCGCATTGGTTAGAGGCGGCTAACCGCAAGGAGGTGTTGACTTATTATTATTTCATACCCTGAGGATCGTTTTGTTCCCTCCGCTGTAAGCATTGCTGCATCAAGTCAGATTATGCAGGCGAATAAAACAGCCGATAATCAATATCTCATTCCCCTCATGGATGGTATTATTGAAAACATTGATATTGCCGATGGAATATTGTTGACAACATCAGAGTTTGTTTCACAGGAAGATATTGAAATGACAACAACACACGACGATTTGAGCCTGTTTCAGATTTCCTTTTGCATTGATGGCAATATGGAGTGGTCTTACATCAATAACGAGGTTATTCATCAATTTCAAATTGCGGCACAGCAGAGCCAAGTACGCTACGGAACATTTAAGGAGTGCCGAAGTAAAATAAGCGGAAACAGAAAATTCAAAGGCATCAGCATTACTTTGGATGAAAAAATCTTTGAGCAAATTTTCACCTGTATCAAAATAAGGGGGGCATTATATGATACAAGAAAAACAGCGCCCGTAAGAGTATATACCTACACACCAAACATCAGTAAAATTCTCTCTGAAATCCTTGCTTGCCACTTTTGTGATGAAATGAAAAAGATCTATCTGCAAGGAAAAATTTTTGAGTTAATTGCTGTTTACTGCGACGAGGTTATTTGCAAATCTCCTACAAATGACTTTGGCATCCGTATTAGTGTGGAAGATTACAATGCGCTGTTGAAGGCACGAGAATTTATTGGTGAGAACTTCGCCCACCCCCTCACAATTCCAATTGTCGCAAAGGCGATTGCTATCAACGAGCAAAAATTAAAGGATGGATTTAAGCGGTGCTTTGGAGTTACAGTTAATGATTATGTTGTAGAAAAACGGCTGGAAGCAGCGATACGATTATTGAAAACTGGAAAACATACAGTGCAGGAAGTGACATGGATGGTGGGGTATTCTCATACGGGATATTTCATCGAGCTTTTTCGGAAGCATTATGGAATATCCCCCGGCGAAATGTTAAAAAACAATAGATAAGAACTTCATGTAAGTCTGAAAAGACCGCATGAAGTTCTTTCTTTTGTGACATAGGAACTTCCGATAGTGACACTATGCAGAAAATCATCGTGCTATACTAATAGCAGTTAGCGTTATCTAACCAAAAACTTGGAGGTTATTGCTATGAGCAGAACTAATGAAAACAAATTAAAAATGAAGGACATTGCAACCATAGGCATCTTTAGCGCACTCCTTTTTGTGGTGACAATGGTAGCAGGAGCTTTGATGGGAATTAGCATGGTGTTGAATATGTATTCCGTTGCGGTTGTTGCCGTTTTATCTGCGCCGCTTTATATGCTGATTATGGCAAAAGTACATAAGAAAGGCGCAGTCTTATTGACTTTTGCTATTGTCGGCATTCTATGGGGGCTGTTTGGCGGTATTTTTGTCTTGATTTGGATGTTAGGGTTTGGCGTTGTAGGCGAAGTCCTTGCCAGCAAATCAAAGTATCAGAATTATAAAATGCTTACCGTTTCTTTTGGATTGTATTCAGTTGGATATTATTTAGGTGCCATCGCACCCCTCTATTATTATCCCGCATTTTGGTATGGATTTGACCGTCCAAAGGAAACCGTGGATGCAATGATTGCAGCAGCACATTCTACGACTGGGCTTGCTGCAATTCCGGTTACATTGATCGCAATTGTGATAGGTGCTGTAATTGCAAAGAGAATGTTGAAGAAGCATTTTGAAAAAGCAGGAGTGATTTAATGCACCGCATAGACCCCCGGATAGTGATTATTCAGATTGTGCTTTCAGGGATATGTGCATTTTGGATTTTTAAGCCGTTAGCCATGCTTTGTGAAGTGATTTTTCTGATGAGCTTTCTGTTATATTTGCAACACCCGAAGGAGGCTTTGCGGCTGGGCGTATGGTTTGCGTTCCTTGTCGGATTGTATGCCTTACTGAATGAGAGCAACGCTCCGCAAATCATAGTCCAGCCCGTTTTCCTATTACGCAAGCTCTCTCCCTTACTGGGCGTAATGGTTCTGTCACTAAAGGCGTTGACCGTGAGTGAGCTGTTCATGGGGCTTCAAAAATTACATTGCCCTAAATCAGCTACGCTTGCGCTTGCTGTCGCATTGCGATTTATTCCCACTATTCGCCATGAGCTTGAACAGATTAGAAACGGCATGAAAACAAGGGGCGTCCCCTTAAATGTGATTACTTTTGTAAAAGCTCCTGCCATGACCACAGAATACATGATTATTCCCTTTATCATGCGCTGTATAAAGGTAGCGGATGAATTGTCTGCGGCTGCGGTCACTCGTGCAATAGAAAATCCTGTGCCAAGAGGGATGAGAGTTCCTCTGAAAATCAGAATAAAGGATATTGTGTATCTGATGATGGTGATTTGCGCTAATATCGGAACACTTCTTTATTCATTGTGCGGGTAGCGCGGAGGTTCAGAATGAGTATGATCACAATAAGAAATTTACAATTTCAATATGATGCCGCCCCGGAGATAAATGCTCTTTATGGAATTGATTTGGAAATTCGTAAAGGAGAGTGCGTTATTTTAACGGGAGAAAGTGGCTGCGGGAAAACAACTTTAACACGATGCCTCAATGGTTTAATACCCAACTTTTTTGAAGGAACGCTTACAGGAGAAATATTGTACGAGGGTGTTCCAGTAAACAAATTGGAACAGTATGAGCTTAGTCGCAAAATTGGCACAGTGTTTCAAGATCCCCGTTCACAATTTTTTGCAGTAAACACAACGGACGAAGTAGCTTTCGGGTGTGAAAATCTTGCCTTTTCCACGGAGCGGATAAATCAGAACGTGGACGCCGCATTCTCCCGAATGAATATTGACGTACTGCGAGATCGAAGTTTATTTGGGTTATCCAGCGGCGAAAAACAGCGGCTGGCAGTTGCTTCTATCTATGCAATGGATACCGATGTCATTGTTTTGGACGAACCGACGGCAAACCTTGATGGAGAAACAATACAAAATCTCCGTGAGCTTTTATTTACACTAAAAGCCGAGGGGAAAACTCTCATTATTTCTGAACACCGCCTTTCCTGGCTTGTAGGAATTGCCGACCGATATGTATATATGCGCAAAGGGAGAATTGAAAAAATATGGGGTGCGGCGGAGGCTGCTTGCCTTTCGCCCGATGTGCTGCGAGAATACGGCTTACGCAGCATACAAAATGTGCTTTTCCCTACAAGGAAAACTCCTGCGAGGTCTGATGCAAACGAGCTGACGTGTCAAAACCTCTGTATTTACTACGGAAAGCAGGAAATTATCCATGATTTGAATTTTCACTTTACATGGGGCGAAGAAGGTCGGATTATTGGAATTGTCGGTGCGAACGGTTCCGGGAAAACAACATTTTCTAAAGTGCTGTGCGGACTTATGGCACCGCGAACTGGGGAAATTCGTCTGAACGGCAAAAAAATGACCCATAGAGAGCTGCTGAAAAAAACATACTTTGTTATGCAGGACGCGGATTATCAGCTTTTTACGGAAAGCGTTGCCCATGAAATGGAATTGGCGGCACGAAAAAATAAGCAAAAAAACGTTCATGCTTCAAAAGAGGAAACAACAAACATTCTTGACAGGTTCGGCTTGGCCGAATATTCCGAAAGACACCCGCTATCCTTGTCCGGCGGACAAAAGCAGCGGGTCACGATTGCTGCGTCCATCGCTGCAAAATCGGATATTCTTGTTTTGGACGAGCCGACGAGTGGGCTTGACGGACGGAATATGCTCCGTCTAAAGAATATTCTGCGTGAACTGAAAAAACAGGGAATGCTGATTTTCATTGTAACCCATGACGCAGAATTTCTTGAAGGATTAACAGATGAATTACTGACTATTTCAAATAAGGAGGAAAACATGGACAAAAGAGAAAAACAGCAATCGCCTTTAAGGGGTATTTTGCAGTTTGCCAGTCAGAGGAAAGGGCTTTTGAGGATTTCTGTTATCCTTTCTGTTCTGTCCTCTGCGTTTGGTATGGTTCCATACGCTGCTGTAGCTGTGTTGCTTGGGAAAGCGTTAGACAATGCTTTGACCATAGAATGGGCAGTCAGCTTGACCTTGGTGGCTTTAGCAGGATATTTTCTAAAACATTTTCTATATTCAAAATCAACCCTATGCTCCCACAAGGCAGCGTATGAAATCATACAGAATATCCGCTGTGCAATTATGCGGAAGATGTCAAAAATGTCTATGGGGACAATACAGGAAAAATCTTCCGGCGAATTTAAGCAATTAGTCATTGATGATACGGAACGACTTGAAGGACAGATTGCTCATGCCATTCCCGAAATGACAGCAAGTATTCTCATTCCGATTTTTGTGTTTGCCTATCTGCTTTTTGTGGATTGGCGTATGGCGCTTGCTTCTCTTGCTTCGGCTGTTTTGGGAAATGTTATCTATTATAGCATGATGATAGGGCGCAGCGAGAGGATGAAAGAATATATGTCCGCGAATGGAGATATGAACGCAATCATTGTTGAGTATGTAAATGGTATGGAAGTTATCCGTATGTTCAATCAGACTGCTTCTTCGATGGGACGGTTTAAGGGAGCAGTATTGAAAGTGCGGGATATTACTACCGCATGGTATAAGCACTGCTATCCTTTTATGAGTATCAGTCAGGTTGTTATGCCCTCAACGATTGCATTTGTTTTGCCCGTCGGCGTTGTACTTCTTTCGGGTGGTACTACGACATTAAACGAGGTTATTTTATGTATTCTTCTCTCTATGGGGCTTGTTGGCTCTTTACAGGCAATGATTGAGTTTTGGCATGACATTGCCGCAATTTATGAGATACAGCCCCGTATTATGGCACTTTTAGAAGCAAAGGAGTTGCCCGAGCCGATAGAAGCACAACACAGTAGCGGCAATGATGTGGAGCTGAAAGATGTTCATTTCAGCTACGGAGCAATCGAGGTTATCCATGGCGTTTCCTTTACGGCAAAGGCTGGGACAGTCACAGCGTTGGTAGGTCCGTCCGGTTCGGGGAAATCAACTCTGGCAAAACTCATTGCCCGCTTTTGGGACGTGAGCGCGGGTGCGGTAACTGTGGGCGGCGCGGATATTCGCAATCTGCCGTTATCCGAGCTTTCCGAAAAAATCAGTTATGTTTCACAGGATAATTTTCTGTTCAATATGAGCCTGAGGGACAATATCCGAATCGGTAAGCCGGATGCTACGGATGCAGAAGTAGAACGGGCTGCGTCACTGGCGAGATGTGATGACTTTATTGCCCGCTTCCCTAATGGTTATGATACCAACGCCGGGGATGCAGGTGCCCGCCTTTCGGGAGGGGAACGGCAGCGTTTGGCGATTGCGAGGGCAATTCTAAAGGACGCTCCGATTATTATTCTTGATGAAGCTACGGCGTTTACCGACCCGGAGAATGAAGATAAATTGCAGCAGTCCATTGACCATCTGACAAAAGGGAAAACGCTGATTGTGATTGCGCACCGCCTGTCCACTATCATGTACGCAGATAAAATTTTAATGTTGGAGGACGGTTCGATTTCAGCGGCAGGAACCCATGAGCAGCTATTATCTTCTTCGCAGACCTATTTGGATATGTGGAAAGCCCATATATCGGCAATGGATTGGAGTATGAACAAGGAGGTGGAAATATTATGCTGAAAGTAATTAAACGAGTATTGCGTTTGAGTGGTGATTTGTCAAAGCGTATTCGCCAGAACGCAAAGGCATGGAAAGTAGCACAGTAGATTATGATCCTCAATTCGTTAATCTGAAAGATTTTGCGAGCACCAATCCATGAGAAAAAAGTAACGGTGGGTAAGGATTGTCCCTTGCCCTCCATTTTCCTGCACAAAAGTACAATTGCTAAACCTTATCTAACAAACAAGGACTATATCTTTGTCTTCTGCTTCTTCACCGTATATGAGCATTGACTTTGCAGCATTCAGCCTATAGCAGGAACTTTCAAGGTTCCACTTGCGAAATGGCAGAATCCCTGCTATAATGTTTATGTAAGTTTCAGAATTGCCACCGAGCAATTACAGTGAATGAGTAACACAGTGCCTGAGGATGAACATCTTCAGGCACTTTTTTGTTTCTTCTGCCTCTCACAAACAGAGGCACAGACGGGGACGGCGGGGAGTATGCCCCCTCCCTGCTGACAATTTCATATCTGGGATCCTTGGGTCCAAAAGCGCTTAGAGAGCTTCGGTTCTTTAAGCGCTTTTTTATATAGATCGGAGCCTAACCGCTCCCTTACCCTTTGCTCCGGGGAGCCTTTCGGCATACCCGTACAGATAGATATTACATGCAGGAATGCAGAAAGGAAATGCCAGTGGAAGCCGATTACATGATGGTGATCATCCCGTGTATTGCGGAGATTGCCGCCTCAGATACGCCTGAACGAGTCAAAAAGCTCCGCCTTGGAGCCATTAGCGAGCTTCAGCGGTATCTGCATTATTACCGGCAGCTTGGCTATATAACCAACACAAACCGACGATTATTCTATGAAAAGGAGAAGTAAAATGAATCAAAGATTACAACACATTGTGGAGCACTACGACGAGATGTGCATCGGAACGGATGAGCATTTTCGTTTTCACTGCAAGCAGTGCGGGAAGTGCTGCATCAACCGGGAGGATATTCTCCTGAATCCCAAAGACCTCTACAACATATCCAAGGAACTGGGACTTGCGCCACGGGACACCATTGCACAATATTGCGAGGTATATCTGGGGCAAAACTCCCGAATCCCCATTGTACGGCTCAAGCCGAGAGGATCTATTAAGCGTTGCCCGCTGCTCAGGGACCGGAAATGTTCTGTTCATAATGCAAAGCCTACGGTTTGCGCCCTGTTCCCACTGGGCCGCAGCATAAAGCTGGATGCGAAAGAAACGGATCCGAACGCCATTGAGCGTGCCAGAATCCAGTATATCATCAACCCCATTGAGTGCGGAGATCGTTCCGAAGAGCATACCGTACGCGAGTGGGTAGAAAGCTTCGGCATACCCATCCATGACAACGATTTTATTGCATGGCAGAAAGCACTGTTCTCTGTAAGACAGCAAATCGTGGAGCTGGAGAAAATGCTTCCTGACAAATCCATGGAGCGGGTCTGGTCCATTACCTATCAGGCGCTGTATCTCAATTATGACATTCAGGAGGATTTCCGGGAACAGTTCCAAAAAAACAGCGACCGTCTTATCGACGCACTTGAACATCTGCCGGTATTGTGGAAGGAGCTCAGCCATGAATGACGACCGCAACCGTAGCCAAATCATTCGCATCGATGCACGCAACTGCTTTGTGGAAAGTCTGAATGATGCCTTTGAGATCGGGAAAGCGCATTTTACATTTGCCTCCTACGACCTCAGCAAGCCCTCCGGCCAGCGTCAGACCAACAGCATTCAAATCTACATCGATATGGCGGAGGTGTTGGAGTTGTGCCGGAAGCTGGTGGGTGGTGAATTGCGCTATCTAATGCAGGTTAAGAAGAAAAATGGCGACAGCACGCCACTCTATCAGTGTCTTGGCGGCACTTCGGTGGAAAAGCTCGCAAGGTACGGACGGGCACGGGCGGATGGGAAAAGCCTGTCGCGGACTGCGCAGCTCGTCTGCGGCAGTAAGACGGATTTTCTTTTCGTTGCTGACAGCGGTCCCGGAGAAACCAACGCCAAAGGTCTGATCGTACCGCGGTTCGGAAAGAATCCGGAAAACCATGTCTCGGTCAGCATGACTTTTGAACTGTTCAGCGAGCTTATGCTGATGACCAAAACCCACTACCAGTCGTGGCTGACGGCATACTATCTGCAGAGCCCGATAAAATCAGCGACATTGCCGGCGCAGGAAACGTATGCAGCGCCTGATAACGCCCCGAATACACTCTTCTGAGGTACAGCCCATGAGGTTTCGTACATTCAGAGAAAGTATCCGAAACTTGGGTGGTGTGTGGACAGGTAACGATGTGTATTTTGCACAGACACAATCGCAGCATACTGCAGCCTTTTTGCCGGAGTATCCGGAGAAATCTAAGAGGGACAGTACAATCAGCTGTTGCTGGCTCAATGGAGGCTGGGACTACAGCGGCGTGTATGCCGAAGAATTAAGGGTGAAGAATGGCTGCATACATCGGGGTTACGCCCTTCTATCAAACGGAGTTGATGCTGTCGAGACGGTTCGTGCCATCAAAACGATTGAGGATTGCCTGTGGAAGCAGTATCCTCAATACTGACATTTCAGCGATACAGTATACCAGTGCGGAGGAGCTTGCAAAAGCAGGCTCCTCCGTTTTTGCGTCTACATCTCTACGGTCTATTTCGGCATCCAAATGCTTTCGTCATGCACAATCGGGTGCCAACCGATTTCTGTTCCAGCCGTCAAGATTTATGCGCAAGATTATCCGCAGGTTACGGCGGAATGAAGTCCGTCGGCAATAGAAGCATTGTCCTGAGCTGCCTCTAAGCATCAGAAGCAGTGAAGCCTCAGATTCTCGATGATTTGTAATATACACAGGAACGCCGCAAGACGGCAAGCGAAGCGGCGAAAAAGTACGGCGTTCATAGAAAAGTTGCACATTTGTATGGAGACAGGAATTGAAAAGTTCGCGCTTTGCATGGTATAATCATATTGGAGAGTTATAAGTATTTTTTGAGCCGCGGAAGGATACTTCAACATGAATAAACTGATAGCATTTGTGTATAGCCTTGGGCAAAAAATTGAAGAACTATTCTTTTTCTAAATGAGCAAAAGGAGGATATTTTATGGATAAGCAAACAGCAGGAACCGTGGTTGCCACAACAAAGCAATGGTGGTTGAAAGTCAACAGAAAACCTATGAGAATGCACGCACTGGATGGGGCAGAATTTCCCTACATCATCAAGATTGAATACACCGTTGACGGAAAGGCTTACAGAAAAAGAAAATGGATTAGCGCTGGAAAACCTGTTCCAAAGGTGGGAAGCAATGTGCAGGTGATGTATAATTCCGAGAAGCCGTCCAAGGCAAAAATCCTGTAATAGCGTTTTGTTGACGAGAAACAAAAATCCCTTTAGGAACTAAAGGCGCCTTCCACACTCTCCCATCGGGAGTATCGCGCGTCCTGCGGAACTGTATTCCCGGTCGGCAGAGAAAAACTGTCCGACCGAGAATGTTTCATCACTTCGTTCCGTTAAGTGAGGAGAATGACAATGAAGATTAAATGGATTGGAAAGTATGACGGAAAAAATCTTCCTACTGTTGATGTCGGAACTGGTGCAAAAGAACTGCCGGAAGTAACAAGCAAGTCTGCAATCATGCTTATTCCGATTGTTCTTTTGTTTGCTTGTTGTGTTTATATCAAAAAAACTTATCTTGGAGGGGTCGCATTTTCAAGAGTTGATTGGATGATAGGTCTTGTGATTGCGTTACTTTTCTTCCCGGTTCATGAACTCATCCATGCCGTAAGTTTTCCAGCGGGTAGTGAAGTCATTATGTTCTACACGACGCAGGGACTTGGAACGACATGTACATCACTGATGACAAGAAATAGGTTTATCGTGGTTAATATGCTTCCATCCCTAATTTTAGGTGTTGTTCCGCTAATTGCATATATGATTGTTCCAAGCACTTATGCTTTTGCAAGCACTGTTCTCTGTGTTTTCAGCCTTGTTCATGTGGGGACTGGGTATGTTGACTATCTGAATGTTGTACACTTGTTAAGGCTTCCTGCGGATTCAAAAATTCAAATTTCTGGAGCAAAGATATACTGGATGTAAGTTAGGATACTGACATTCTGAAATTGTAAACCACCTTGAGGGCAGCTATTTTCGTACAGAAAACGGCTGCTCTTTTCTTTTGCCTATGAGCAGAAAGGAGCGACCAACCATGACAAAGCCAAGAGAGAAAACCCGCGAGGAGC
>ERZ809207.839-NODE-839-length-10361-cov-5.296041_pt1 | contig 10361 bp, 5 predicted proteins | sample MGYA00520515_ERZ809207 | MGnify/ENA primary metagenome ERZ809207 (study PRJEB31570, sample SAMEA3213009) | Homo sapiens | biome: human-gut; feature: human gut; material: fecal | place: Sweden | collected 2011 ... | reverse complement strand
TAACCCGAAAAAACAGAATATATGAGAATTACAAGTGGCAGCGAGTACTGGCTTGCTATTGATAACCTTATGAGCGGTAAAACTCTTGCAAACCTCAATGGGCTGTAAAAACAGCCCTGCAAAAACAAAAAGGCACATAACCGAAAACAGTGACGGTTATGTGCCTTTTGCGGTTTATTTATCCTTATTGTTGCTGAATTATTTCTTAATCCAAAACCCATATGAGGTTTATTTTTTAACAAAAAAACATCAGCATACCTGAAATATACCGCAAAATAATTGCTTTTTAAGAATAATGAAAATGCACGATATATTGACAAAATCTACAAAAAACACACCGTAACTTGTGCATAACATAAAACCCTGTTGTGAAAACGGCAAAACTGAATGTAAAAATAAATATAAAACTATCACATTGAACAAATACAAAAAAATGTTGTAATTTTATTGAAAAAATCTCTGTCAAATGGTATAATCAACTATAAAGAATATGGGTTAGTGTTCTCATTTTGACTGAAACAGGTTAAGGATACAATTTTCGGCTGAATTCTCGTTGCTTTTTGTAAATTAATTGCAAAATTCCGTGGCTTTGCCGATTATGTTTCACCGTTGGTCAGGCGGTAAAGGTCAAAACTGAACCTAACCAAAACCAAAATATTCGGTTATGGAGGTAATATTTATGAAAACAAAAATTTCTCATTTAGGCAGAAGCTCTGTTTCCGTCATCCTTGCGGTAATGATGCTCCTGTCAACAATGCTTATCGGCACTGTTTCAACAGTTAATGCTACAGATAATCAATATTATTATCGTGGCACTGAAAATGATTGGAGTGCTGAAAAAATGACACCGATAAGCGGTACTTCATTGTATTATTATAAGTCAAAAAATTTTAATTCGATTAACAATTTTAAGATATCTAACGGAACTGACTGGACTTCTTCAAGTAATTACGGTGCAGATAATGTAAAGGAAAATTCTGAAATTGCAATTAGTAAACTCTCAGGCGATGACAATAATAATGCGAGCATTTCCGCTCAATCTTCTGAGTATTATATTATTTTTGATTCTAAAGATAATAAGATGTATGCGACATTTAGTTTGCCCATAGACCCTACTGAGCCTACAACAGCAACCGATTCGTCTGCTGAAACAACTCAGCCTGTTACGGGTGATTATTATTTTTGGTATTCTACTGATAGTAATATTGCAAATTATTCTGAAAAATGGAAAAAAGAGCCTATGACTAAAAATGGTTCAAGCTATTATGTGAGTAATCTTTCTGTTAATAAAGGCGGTAATTTCTATTTCATAGTGAATAAGGATGCTGAAAAACCTTATCGTAATACGGTATGGAATGCTGGAAATGATGTAAAAGTTGACTGTACTGCATGTAATAATCTTAGTAGAAAAGGTCCACAAAGTTATTATGTTTCTGATCAGGGTACTACGGTGTGTTATTACTATATTTCTGTAAAAACAGACGGTTCATACTCTTTTACATTTGACGGTGATAAGACTGTTACGGTGACTGAAGGTTCAATTAAGCCTCCTGAACCGACCGAATCCGTAAAAATTACAGTTCCTAAAGTTGATAACGCAAATGTAACAGCTGTTGCAAATTCTAAAACCTACAACGAGGGTGATTCATTTAATATCAAAGTAGGATCTTCATTCACGGTTAATGTTACGGGCGAAAACGATTATACTCTAAATAAAATTACATACGGAACGCAAAGTAAAACTGAAACCGGTGCAAACTTTACGGCTGTGTCCGATGCAACAACATTTAGTGTAGATATGGTTCAAACTGTTTCCAATCCGGTTACAGTAACATTCAATTCAAATAACAGTGATTACGGTACTGTTTCCGCTAAACACAACGGAACTAATTTCACTTCCGGTGGAACAGTAAAAGTGGGCGATGAAGTAACATTCACTGCAACCCCAAGCAAAGGTTACACATTTACCGGCTGGACTGTAAACGATGCATCAGTTTCTCCAACAACTAATCCGTATACAATTACAGTCAACAACAACACAACCGTAACCGCTAACTTTAAAGCAGAAGATTCAGGTACACAATCCGGCTACTATATCCTTTGGGGAAATGATGCTACATTTTCCGAGTACAAAGCTAAAAAGCTTGATTTAACGAATGATGGTAAGTATTACGCAAGTTTTAATGTTGCAACTGACAATATAGATATTATGAGGAAAGATTGTTTCTTTGTATTCTCTACAAGTAATACAACAAGTGGCGTTACACCTGAAGGAACCAAAGTAACAGTTAATAAAGTCGCTCAAAACAAATTTTATTTTGAAAACAACAATAGTAATATTAGTGGTGTAGGTAGTATAAGTGTTCCAAAAATTTGGAACGAAAATGCTGATTTGCTTGGATTCAAAATTATTGTTTCAGATATTGATTCTTCTAATAAGAAAGTAACTTATTCTTGTGAGCCTACTTTTGATGTAGCACCTGCTGATACTGTTGAAATCACGGCAAAAGACGGTACAATTCGTGCGGGCTATACTGATACTGGTGCCAGTAAAACAACTGCTGTTTTAGGTGATACAACTCTTTCAATAACAACTCCTGATGCTAAAGAAATTACTGCATCTGATTCATACCCGATTGATGGTGAAAATCGTGCTGTTACTGCTAAGAGAGTTCCTAATGGCTCAAAAGTAACCGTTACAACCACAATTAAGCCTACGGCAACCTTTGCAGGTCACAATGGCAGTGATTACTATGTTAAGGGATTCAGCGTAAACGGTATCTTTGGCGGAGTTCTTTCACAGACTGAAGGTAAAAATCATAGTAGTGATGTATATACTTATACTTTTGAAGTAAATCAAGAGATTTATGGTTCAAAGCTTGAAATCACTCCTGTGTATTTCCTCAAAAATGATGAGAACTGCGTATATTTCTACATTGAGAACTACGATTCTGCAAAACAAATTTGGGGCAATGCTCCTTCATGTTATGTATATTATGGTAGTGGTAAGACAACATTAGAAGCATTAGGCTATTACCCCGGACAACCAATGGTTGACTACAACGGTTCTATCTTTACTCAGATTCCAAAATCTATAGTCAATGGTGATACCCCAGAAAAAATTACAGGTATGACGCTTAATAACTATGTTTGGGACGATGTTCATAGTGCTTATAACGGTAAAGATCAAAAAACTGATAATGCGCAGACATACGACTACGATGATTTTGTTAAGATAGCTGAGAGCGGTGCTGCTGCTGATAACATTATTTATCGTTTTAAGTATAATGAATTCGATAATGAACCGGCTGATACATTTGCTGCTTCTAAAGCTGATGCTGATGGTTGGGAAGTATTCCTCGACTACCAGAATTATCCGACAGATATTTTTGGTAATAGAATTGGTAATGAGAAGCTTGACTATAAGGACACTCAGAGTGTAACCAGTAAGGAGAAGTGTCTGTCAATTATTTCGGACGGTTATCAAAATAACTACATCGGTAAATATGCAACTGCGTGGAGCATTTATAACAAGGCTGGCAAAAGAGTGGCTACTATTCCTTCATCAGCTCTCTTGTATGCCCTTGACAAGACCGATGCGCAAATAAAAAAAGCCATTGATTCTGCATTAACTCCTGCTGACTTCCTCCCAGGTAAGGAAGATAGAGATACTTATTGGGCAACATTTAAAACTTTATATAATGATTATAAAGGTTTTTATGCTCAGATTAACTTTGAGGCAGCTATCAAAGGTGGTGCCGATTATGGCAATCGTCTTGACGGTCGTTGGTACTATACTAAGAGCAGTCAGAAAATCACCGGTGAAATCAAGATTCAGTATGCAAATACACTTGATGACTACAAAGTAGGCGATTTCCATGAAGATACATTTGCTGATGAAAATGCTACATCAATTGTCGGTACGACAACAGGAGCAAGTGCATACTTTACCAATCCAGCGGATAGAGTAAGAAAACTTGAAACTTTGGCTGATAATACTCAGGATTATAAGTTTGAAGTTAATGCAACTTCAACTGTAGCATACACATTTGTTGGTTGGTACCGTCTTATTGATGGTGATTACAAGGCAATCAATCCTTCAAATATGAGCAGTTTGACAGGTGCAGTTACACAAAATTCAGATGTGACGCTTGTTGCTCGTTATATCAAAACCCCGGGCGGTTCAATGACCTTCCACCATTCATTGTACAACGGAACAAATGCAGGCGGCGGTAAAGCCACTCCCGAAATTCAGGTTGTTGTTAAAAACAACGAGGGTAAATCTCTTTATGATTCAGGCAGGATTGCCGGCACAGCTTCAATCGATAAGACTAAGATTGCTGAATTAGCAGCGCAAACAGGTCTTACTGTAACTGTTACTCTTTACACAACAACAAAGAACCTTTATAATTTCAATGGTTACTATTCTGCTGAAAACACAACAGATATAACTGCTTTTGCTCCTACTACTGGTTTTACAACAAATGTTAGCGGAGACAGAACAGAAGGTCTTGTAACTACATCAGAATATACGTTCTCGTTTAATGAATACTATAATAAGTATGCAAGCACTCTTACTGCTGCTGATGCGGGAACAGTATATTATAATTTCTATTCTGACATTACTTCTATTAAAGTACCGTATAAGGTTCAGTTCTCTTATACTGACAGAATGGGTGATAAAAAGTATTACAACAAGGCTGGTTATGTTGATCCCGAAAACACTTCATCATACACATTTGTTGAGAATGCTACTAATGTTGAAGGTGTAGAATCACATTCTGTAAAGGTAACTCTTACAGATAGCTTTATCCTTTCTCTTGCACCGTATGAGTCAAACTTTACAAAGAATCTTACTTGGGATAATCCTACAGATTCTAAGCCTTTTGATTCATCAGTTACTAACTCAATAGCTTCTGCTGTTGTTAATTCAACTCAGTCAGACAGAACAATCCACCTTAATATTTATAAAGACAGTGAGGGTAATCCTACTCCGCTTATAAATAATGCTGGTACTTTTGCTCTTTACGAAAAAAATGGTTCATCTGAATTACCTTACGGTTCAGTGTTCTATGAACAAAATTCTGACGGAACTTATAAGTATGATATCACTGCTCCGAAAACATATAAAGATAGTGGTAAAGAACTTCAGTTTATGTATTGGGCAATCTACTCCGATCCGGAATGTAATAATCTTGTTATTAAAGCGTACAACAGTGAAGGACATTTCAGCTATGTAGCGTATGATAACTGTTGGATAGTTCCTGTTTATGGAGAAAGCTCAACTCCAGTTGCATCTGTTAAGGAAGTTTCTACTTCAACTCAGTTTATGGAAGTAACAAGAAACCAGTGGACAGCTGATAATGCTGACAGCTTCAACGGATTTGACGCTGATAGTATGACTACACTTGATACAGCTGAAGATTTCATTAAGGGTAACGGTGAAGACAAGCTTTACGCTGACTTTGTACTTAACTTCTTCTATAACGGCAAACAGCTTAGTGTATTTGATCCTGACAGCAAAAAGGTTCAGACGGGTATTGTGATGCAGAAGTTAGAGTTAGAAAAAGATTCCATTGGTGTAGGTTACAATACTGATATGAAGTACTACGCTAATAAGTACATCAATGATCTTCCTGTAGCAGCTGAAGAAGCTAAAAAAATAATTTTGACAGGTGAATCAAGTATCGAGTCGCTCACAAAACAGATTAATAATGGTAGACTTGATAACAAGAACAGACTTCAGTATTATGCTCGTTTCAATAATACCGAAACTAATGCAAATTGTGTTTATAGAGTTTACACTTATATTAAGTATGTTAATGAATCAAATGAAACTGTTGTTGAACTTGGTAATCCTATCTACTTTACACTCTATGATATTGCGAACGCAACAGTTTAATTTTAAATTTATTGTGTGCAACAGACAATACTGTTGCACACATAAAATTTAGGAAGGAGTTATTTATGAAAAAAGAGTATTCTTCTCCTGAATTTGAATTAGTAAAATTTAAATTCGAGGATATAATTTTGACCGGTAGTCTTGATGATACTCCTGAGGCTACTAAGAGTGATGGTGACGATTGGGGGTAACGATATGAAAAAAACATATTGTTTAAAATCCCTAAAACGCTTTTCCGGATTGTTATTATCTGTATTTTTGATTATTATTTCTACATTTCAAATTTCTGCGGCTTCATATGAAACCGACGGCTTTGTATATTCTGTTTCCGACGGTAACGCGAGCGTAACCGGATATAAAGGTGATAAGACCGATATTGTTCTTCCGCTTAAGCTTCAAAGCTGGTCGGTATCTGAAATTTCTGATTTTGCCTTTGTGGGAAAGACCGCAATAACATCGGTCAGGCTTAACGAAGCAAGATATCTTAGAAGAATCGGTACTGATTCTTTTTACGGTTGTACTTCGCTTGAATCAATTTCAATTCCTATCTGGGTGAGAGATTTTGGGGCTGCCGTATTTCAGAATTGCACAAGTTTAAAATCTGTTACCTTTAACTGTGTGCCGAGTAAAATTACCGATCAGATGTTCTACAATTGTACTTCTTTAGACAAGGTATATTTACCTGCCGGTACAAGTGCGATTGGTAAGAGTGCTTTTGCTGAATGTAAATCATTATCTGAGGTGTATATTCCTACATCCGTGACTTCTATTGCTTCTAACGCTTTCAGAAACTCTCCGAATGTAACAATCAAGGGCAGTTACGGTTCTTATGCAGAAGAATACGCAAAGGCTAACAATATTCCGTTTAACGGCATTTCTAACTATAAAATTGGCGATGTTAATATGGACGGTAATATTGATATTTCTGACGCAACCCTTGCGCAGAAGTATGTTGTCGGTATTGTTGAACTTTCGGCAGAACAAAAACATCTTGCCGATTATAACAGTGACAGCAACATCACAGTAGTTGATGCAACCCAAATTCAGAAGTTTATCGTTCATTTAAACTAACCAATAAAAAACAGGCTCACTTTTTGTGAGTCTGTTTTATTTCGGAGGACGCTTTGCCAAAATACTTAATAGCTGATTTTATCGTTGAAATTGAACCAAAATTTGATTACTTAAAAAAATTGTGCGAACCGTTTTTGTATGAAGGGGAGAGAAGTGCAGATTTTTCTGCCATACCGTCAGCCTCATACTTAAATTCCCTGTTGAGCCGTATGGTTGAAGGTTCAACCATTGATGAAGCCGAAGAATTTGCAACGGCGTCAATTTTTAACCGCAAAATAATTCACCGTGGCGCTATGCTTGTGCATTCCTCGGCACTCGTTTTTGACGGAAAAGCGTATTTGTTTTCCGCCGATTCAGGTGTCGGCAAATCTACTCATACAAAGATGTGGTTGAAAAGATTCGGCTCAAAAGCTCATATTCTCAATGACGATAAGCCTGTTGTGAAAATTAAAAACGAAGTCCCGCTATGCTGCGGAACTCCGTTTGACGGCGGAAGCGGAATTGCTAACAACGAAACTGTCCCCGTAGGCGCTATAATATTCATTGAACGCTCAGATACTAATTTTGTTACAATTCCCGACACAAAGGAGATTGTACAAAGGCTCTACAAATCGACTGTCAAATTTGTGAATAAGTCAGACGGAATCTCTTTGCTCTCAAATCTCGATAATCTTATTCGGCATACAAAATTTTATGTACTGCATTGCAATACAGATGATTCTGCCGTTGATGTTGCCTACAACAATATAATTAAAAATTGCAAATAAAAGACGGTCTGTTCTCGCAGACCGTCTTGTTATATGTATAAAATTGATTACTTGATTTCCTTAATCCAGCCTTCGGGAGCTTCGATTCTGCCCATCTGAATACCTGTAAGTGTATCGTAAAGCTTCTTTGTAATCGGACCCATTTCATCCATACCGCTCGGGAAACAAATTTCCTTGCCGTGGTCGTTAATTTTGCCGACAGGTGAGATTACGGCAGCTGTGCCGCAAAGACCGCATTCTGCAAAGTTCTTAACTTCATCAAAGTAAACTTCTCTTTCTTCAACCTCAAGACCAAGATAATGCTCAGCAACATACATAAGTGAACGGCGGGTAATTGAGGGGAGAATGCTGTTAGACTTTGGAGTAACAACCTTGTTGTCCTTTGTTACAAAAATAAAGTTAGCACCGCCTGTTTCTTCAACCTTAGTTCTTGTAGCTGCGTCAAGGTACATATTCTCGTCAAAACCTTCTGCATGAGCGGTAACAATAGCGTGAAGGCTCATTGCATAGTTAAGTCCTGCCTTGATGTGACCTGTGCCATGAGGAGCTGCTCTGTCAAAGTCTGAAACCTTAATTGTAATAGGCTTTGCACCGCCCTTGAAGTAAGGACCTACAGGAGTAGTAAATACTCTGAACTGATATTCTGCCGACGGCTTAACACCGATTACAGGACCGCTGCCGAACATATACGGGCGAATATAAAGTGTTGCGCCTGTGCCGTACGGAGGAACATAATCGGCATTTGCCTTAACAACATTGCATACAGCCTCAACAAACTTTTCTTTTGGAAATACAGGCATCTCAAGACGCTTACAGCTGTCCTCCATTCTCTGTCCGTTAAGGTCAGGTCTGAACACAACAATTCTGCCGTCACAGGTAGTGTACGCTTTCATACCCTCAAAGCAAGTCTGAGCATACTGCAAAACGCCAGCACATTCGCTGATAGTAATTGTGGTGTCGGCTGTCATACTGCCGTTGTCCCACTTACCGTCTTTATAATTAGCTACGAATCTTTCACCGATGGGCATATAACCGAAGCCGATGTTTGCCCAGTCAATATTCTGCTTTTCCATCATAAATACTTCCTTTCAATTTAAGAAAAACCTCATTGGTTATGTACATATTTTAGCACTTTAACACGCAACTTGTCAATGTTATAACAGCATATTTCACCGTTTTTATTATTATTTAGGCTGTTTTTAAAGCATAATATGAATTTTGACGCATACGCAACTTTCATTTAGCGGATATTATATGCAGAAAATTAAAAACATAATATTATATTCTTTTTTGGAACAAAAAAACCGCTTTGCGGATATATACTAAACTCAATAATTTATCGGGGTGATATTATGGCTGAGGTTGTAAAAATTGTTTTGACCGGCGGACCTTGCGGCGGCAAGACTGCGGCATTGGAATATATCAGCGTAGAACTTAAAAAGCTTAATATTCCGACAATTACAATCAGCGAGTCTGCAAGCAGGCTTTTAAGCGCAGGCAAAACTCCCGAAAATATGGGTTCATACGAATTTCACAGAGAGCTGTTTGAAATGCAGCTTGCCGAAGAAAATGAAAAAACGCAGCTTGCAAAGGAAATGAATTGCGAAAAAGTGGTGTTGCTTTTTGACAGAGGCTTGCTCGACAGCAGAGCATATGTTACGGAGAATGAGTTTGCAAAGTATGCAGGTATTCACAATTTGAATGAAGATGTGATACGAAATTCATACGACGCGGTGTTCCATCTTGTGACTTCTGCAGACGGTGCAGAAGAGTATTACGGAAAAGAAACCAATATTTTCCGCAGAGAAGACAGCCTTGAAAAAGCAAGAGAAGTTGACATAGATGTTATGGCTGTGTGGACAGGCACACCGCATTTGCGTGTTATCGACAACTCAACAGACTTTGATACAAAGCTGAAAAGACTTTTAAAGGAGGTTGTCGCTTTTCTCGGTATTCCGAAGCCGCTTGAAATTGAAAGAAAGTTTTTGATTGAATATCCTGATATTGAATTTTTGAACAGCATAAAAACCTGTCGCAGAATTTCTATTACACAGGCGTACCTCACCACTCCCGATGAAGGATATTTCAGAATCCGCAGAAGGGGAGATGGTGACAAGGCTGTATATATCAAAACCGTAAAAATCAAGATATCGGATATTAAGCGGATTGAAATTGAAAATTATATTTCAAAAGAACAATACGATTCGTACCTTGCTCAAAGGCAGTATGTTACAGGCGTCATCAGTAAAGACAGATATTGCATTGTCGATAACAACACATACTACGAACTTGATGTTTATCCGTTCTGGAGTGACAGGGCTACAATTGAAATTGAATTGCTCAGCGAAAATCAGCCGTATCAGCTTCCTTCATTTGTTAAGCTTGTCAGAGAAGTTACCTCAGAGCCGAATTACAGGAATCTTGCACTTGCTCAGAAATACGGAAAGCCTTAATTTTTTCGGCATATAAGTTTGTGAAATAAATTTGAAAAATTTTGAAAAAAGTGTTGACAAATTAGCGTAATATGGGTATAATATAAAGGCTGACTGATGAGGTCAGCAACTTAATGCGCCAATAGCTCAGCTGGATAGAGCAACTGCCTTCTAAGCAGTAGGTCAGGG
>ERZ809207.832-NODE-832-length-10400-cov-2.585017_pt1 | contig 10400 bp, 7 predicted proteins | sample MGYA00520515_ERZ809207 | MGnify/ENA primary metagenome ERZ809207 (study PRJEB31570, sample SAMEA3213009) | Homo sapiens | biome: human-gut; feature: human gut; material: fecal | place: Sweden | collected 2011 ... | reverse complement strand
AAATATTATAGACAATTCCTTCTAATGATTTTCTACCATTATAGTTGAAACTATCATTTTCTATTTCAAATAATTCTCCACTTTTAGAGATTTCTATTTGTCCTTTTATTGGTGTATTTTTATAATATACAGTTATAAAAGGACCATAAGTTGTATAAGAATAATGTGTATTATCTCCAATAGTAAAATCTAATCCATCTTTATCTAATAAATAACCTTGTGGACTTTCTGTTTCAATTAGTTTATAGTTTCCTGCAACCAATTTTAAATAAGTTATAAATCTACCATTTTCATCAGTTTTAAACTCACTATAAACTTTTCCCCCAACATATTGAGATACATATTGTTTAGTATCTTTATTGTAAATTTTAAAAGTAGTATTTGCTAATGCAATAGTTTTACCTGTTTCTACATCTGTCTTAAATACTTGTAAATATGCAGATAAGGCATTGTTTAGAATATTATAATATTGTTCTTTTTCAGAATTATAATCAACTGTTATAAAAAAGTCATAAATCTTTTCATAACCTGTTGTTGAGTTTACTTGATGGAACTTCCATACTCCATAAGGAAGATTTATTGTAGCATAACCATTTTTATCAGTTGTTATCTCATCAAACTTATCTCCATTTGGATAAAATATTTCAAATGTTATTCCTTTTTCTGCATTTAAAAAAGTGGTTTGACCATCAACAAAATCATATTGTTTTAAAATACTAACATAATTTTTTACTACTGTTTCAAACACATCTAATTTATCATTTTCTTTGCCTTTTAAATCAAAGTTGTACTTTGTATTATCTAGTAAATAACCATTACTAGCACTTATCTCTTGAATATAATATGAATTATATGGAAGTACATTTGGACTTTTTCCATATCCATTCTCATCAGTAGTAATTGTAGTCACAAGTTTACCTGTTGCTTGTTCATAAACACCATATTTGGCATTTTTAAGAGTCGCCTGTCCTTGTGGATTTGTTTTATTAGTTTCTTTATCTTTTTTTGTTATTTCTACTGAACCATAATAACTATTAACTCTTACCTTTGCTATAACTGGATCAGTTGTTCCAGGAACCATCATATTTTGGATTCCATCTCCAACAAAGAACTTATAACCAGAATTATATGGCATTTTTTTAGTAAGTGTTAAATCTATTGCACCATCTTTTGTAGGTTTAATAATAAGTTTATTACCGTCTACATTATAGTCTGCTCCATTTACACTTACAGAATAATTTGATAATACATTATTTGTATCAGTTAAAGTAATATTTTCTCCAACTTGAACTTTATAAACTCCACCATTAAAAGATGGTCTATCATAATGGTGTGCAATTAAATTCTCAATTTGTGCTTTCTCATTTGATACATCAAAGGTATCTCCCTTTGACCAACGAGCAGTATGGAATGTTGTATTAGCACCACTACCAATTATTGTGTCCCATATCATACCTTGTGTTGCTGCTCTAAATTGCAAAGTTTGGTGTCCAGGATAAGTATATCCATAATAACCAATTAAAAGTAATCTTTCTTTTATTGAATTAGGTAATCCAGTATCCTCCCAACTACCTTGATTATAATGTGTTCCTTCTGGAATATTAGGTTGAATACAATATGCAACCTGTCCATCTACTTCATAAAGAGTAAAATGCCAAGAATGATGATCACTTCCATCTGCTTTTGCTCTATCATACCAATATCCAGAATTTGTTTGAGTTAATGTCGCTGCACTTACTGCTTGTGCATTAACAGTAAATCCAACTAATAGTCCTATTACTAACAATAGGGTTGTCGTAATTTTCTTCATCTCTTTTCCTCCTCTCTTGAACATCTACCCGAGATGATACAGGCAGACCATAAAAAAAGCACTATCATTACGAATAGTGCAATTACTATAATTTTTAACATTTCAATTTTCTCACTTTCCGAAAAAAATGACTCATTGTGAGCCACTTTAATACTTTGATTTTAGGGTTGAATCTAATCCCTCTCCACTTCTGCAAAAGAAATGAAGATACCAACCTTCTCCTTGTTCATCAATTACAGGATAACACCTAAAATAGTTTATTTCTGGTTGAATTGGTGCTTCTGGATGTTGTTCATTATAATCAAGAACATAGTCCAATTCTGCATTTTGTATTTGTGTTCCTCTTGCAAAACAAGCACTTTCAGAACTAAACTCTTTTTTTCCACCAGTAATTGAATCATAAAATGATGTTGATACATTATTCTTTTGTCCAGAGTTATTATCTTGCGAATTAGAATTTGATTGTTCAATTTGCTTTGTATTCTGTGTTGTTTGTTGTGTAGTATTATTTGACTTACTATCACTCTCTTTCTTTTGTGTCACTTCTTGTTTAGGAACTTTACTAACTGAAGAACTATCTTTCTTCGTTGAATTGATTATAGTTTCTTTTTTTTCGTTTTCTGCAGTTGTATTTTGTTTTTCTTCTTCACTTTTTTCTTGAATTTCCTCATTCTTAACTGCCGTATCATCCGTATCTAATTTTTCATCAACTTTCTCAATTTTGGTTTCTTGTTTTAGTTGTTCCTTTGATTGCTCTTTTGATTGTGAATTGAGCAATGAATTGACACATATTGCACCACTCACTATTACTGTGCATAAAATACTTAAAACTAATTTTTTCATTCTAATCACTCTCCCTTGATTACTTTTAATCTAGCACAATGTTTAACATTTTTCACTTATGCGTTTTATTAACTTAATACATACTTTTTTCAGTTAGTAATAAATAGTTAGTAATAATACTAGGGAGGATTGTAAGGAGGGATTTTCGGAATACAAACTCCCACTACCTTTCCATTGCTTTCTGCTTTTGCAAGTGTTTTTTATAAAAATCAATGGCATTAACAACAAAGTCCTCAATTTTATCATCGGTAATACTTTTTGGGAGTACATTTCTTATTCTACTCTCGTTAAGTTTTATCTTGGGAATCTGGTTAGGTTTTTCTTGTGATAGAATATCATCAATTTTATCTTGCGTTAATGTTCCCTCTTGACTTAATCTTTTTAAGATTCTTGCCTGTGCGTGAGATGGTGTAGCAACATTACATTCAATACAATCTAATACTGCATATTGTTCTTCATCTTTTAAGAAAGCTAATTCAAAAGCAGGAAGTAAAGCAATCTCTTTCTTATCTACCAAGTCTAATAACTCTGGTATTAGTTCAGTAAGTTTAATATATCTAAATACTGTATCTCTGCTATCTCCCTTTTCTTTACCAATTAAAGTTGCTGTATCTAACCTTGTCGCAACTTGCGACGAAGTTAAATCATTTCTTTTACCTTTATTCCTTAATGCTTCAAATTTCATTTTATAAGCAAAGGCTTGTTCACTTGGTAATATTTCTTCTCTTTGAATATTGCTATCTACCATTATGATAACTGCTTCATCATCTGTAAGTTCTCTTACAACACAGGGTAATGTTTCTTTATTTGCTAATTCACTTGCTCTTTTTCTTCGGTGTCCAGAAATCATTTCATATCTTCCATTTGGTTTTGGTCTGACTAATGCAGGTATAATTACTTTATTATCAATAATACTATTTTTCATTTTCTCCATTTTATCATCATCAATAACCTTAAATGGGTGGTCTGGAAAGTCATCAATATCACTTATCTTAATATCAACAACTTTTTCTAAATTAGCAGTTGTTCGTTCTTCTTCTGTTGTAAAAAGGTCATCTAACTTTGGTAGTGGCATTTTTGATAAATCTTTTGCCATCATCAAGCACCTCCTTTGACAACGAAGAATATGCTTCTGCTACAACTCCACTTTTATCGTAAGAAAAAATACTTCCTCCTGATGAAGTGGATTCGGCAGTCTTAACAGTACGAGGTATTTTAGTATCATATAGTTTTAATATACTCCCATAGTTATCACTTATTTGTTTTGCTATTTCTCTTGATAAGTTAGTTCTTTTATCTACTAATGTTATAAATGCTCCATCTATTTTTAGTGTCGGATTTATTTGTCTTCTTACCTTATTTATTATTTTAAATAAATCGGTCATTCCTCTTAAAGCGAAGTATTCGCTTTGTACTGGAATTAGAACACTATCTGCACTTGCAAGAGCATTTATAGTTAGCATACCTAAACTAGGCTGACAATCTAATAAAATATAGTCATAATCGTTTTTTACAACAGATAAACAATTCCTTAAAGTATATTCTCTACTCATTGCATAGGCTAGTGCATTTTCTAATGCTGATAGATTTAAACTAGATGGAATTAAATCTATATTTTCTTTGTGGTGTAATATACTTTCTTTTGTTTTAATTTCTTCATCATTCATTGATTGTTCCATTAAATCAGATAAAGTATATCTTAAATCGTCTTCATTATACCAACCTGCATAAGTTGTTAGGTTACTTTGTGGATCAACATCTACAATTAAAACTTTTTTACCTTGCTTTGCTAATGCTACTCCCAGATTAAAAGTTGTTGTTGTTTTACCAACCCCACCTTTTTGGTTTGTAATAGCAATTACCTTGCACCTACTTTCTTGCATATATTCTCCTCCTTTCTTTTTAATTTAGCCACCCTACAATTAAATAGAGTGGCTATGTATGGGTACAAAAAAAGAACTGACTATTTCTAATCAGTTCAAATATGTTTATTTAATTTTAATATAAGTTCATCAACAGGTTCTGTGTATCTACCCTGTTCTAATATTTTATTTCTAAATTCATTTAAAGCATTTAATACTATTTTTATTTCATTATTATAAATTTGTAATTTTATTTTATTTTTCTTAAACATATACTTCAACTCCAATATATACTTTAAAAATTTTAATCTAAGGCTATATTCTTGGTGTAGTCTTCAAATTTACTAACTATTTCCTCTTCCATCTTAGTTGTAACTCTAACATAAATATTATATGTTGTTTCTATTGTACTATGTCCTAATCTTTTTGAAACAGCTTTTATATCTGCACCTGCTTCTATCAATCTTGTTGCGTGAGTATCCCTAAAATCGTGAAATCTACAAGGAATACCTAATTCATAATGAATAACTCTAAATGGGTATTTACAAGTATCTGTTCCCTCATAAATTCCATTATTTTTTACAAATACAAAATTAACAGTTGGTAATCCTACTTCTATTTCTTTGTAAGCATTTATTATTTTTATTTCATCTTTATTAGTATATGGATTCTTAACAGTTTTAGCATAATGCATCATATAATAATCTCCATATTCTTTTTTATTTGCTTCTTGTTCTGCTTTATATTCCTTTAATGCATTTACTAGAGTATCTCCAATATCTATTGTTCTATAACTACTTGGAGTTTTACAAGTTCCAAAGAACCACATTGTTGTTGCTTTTCCACTAATATGACGACCGTGTGTTGCTCCAGCTTGATTTTTCTTTAAAACATTTTTGTTAACTGTTAATTTCTTATTTTCTAAATCAATATCATCCCAGGTTAATCCGAAAACTTCCGAAACTCTTAATCCAGTATGATATGCAGTAAGCATAGCATAATATGCACAATGATTTTTCTTGAATCTATTTAAGATAGTATCAATTTCTTCCTTTGTAAATATATGTGCTGGGTCTTCATCTGGCTTATCGTATTTAGGTAATCTAACTTTTACAGTTGGATTTTCTTTTACAAATCCAACAACATCAGTTGCATAAGTAAAAGATGTTTTTAATACTTTTAAAATGTTTTTCATAAAGTTTTTTGAGTATCCATATTCAACATAAGTGTTATTAACAAACTCTTGAATTGTCGCTGTCGTTATTTGACAAAGTCTATAAAATCCTAACTTTGGTTTGATATGATTTTTTACTATATTTTTATACGCTTCTATTGTGTGATATTTTAAATTGATTTCACAATGCTCTTTCATCCAATAATCAAGATAATCAGAATAAGACATTGTTTTAGGTTTAAAACTATGCCCGGTATTCAAATACTCATTGTATGCAATAATACCTGCTTGTTTTGCCTCACTTTTTGTTGCGAACCCTGATTTGTTTTTAAATTTTCTTTTTCCATCGATTGAAGCAATTTCAAATTTATATTGATATACTTCTCCTCTTTTTTGAACTGTTACATCAGCCATAATAATCTCTCCTCCATTTACATTTGAGTAAATGAAAAAGTTGGCACGAATGCCAACTTTATATTGTTTGCAAAAATGTTTGCATAGAGATTTCCTTGTTTTACAAGGCTTTCCGACGATTTTGTTTTCAATTTTTTTGTTTGCAAACAAATTGCAAACATTTTGCTATTTTTAGCACTTTTTTGAACTTTTCAAAATCTCGCAAACCCTTATTTTATGGGTTATTTACCACAACAGTTCTTGTATTTCTTACCAGACCCACATGGGCAAGGATCATTTCTTCCTACTTTTGGTTCGTTGTTTACAACTGGAGTGTTTGATACTGATGTTCTTGGTGCATTATTATCTGTTTGATTTGCTAAGCCTTCACCTGTAATTTTTACTGAAGATGTTCTTTGAACATTACCTTCTCTTTTTCTTGCATTCATCAAGAATTTTACAACATCAGTTTGAATATCTAGGTTCATTTGTTCAAACATATCAAATCCTTCAATTCTGTATTGAACAACTGGGTCTTTTTGACCATAAGCTTGAAGACCTATTCCATCTTTTAGTTCATCCATTGCATCTATGTGATCCATCCATCTGTCATCAACTATTTTAAGCATAACAACTCTTTCAAGTTCTCTCATCTCTGGTTCGCCAATTTCTTTTTCTTTTTCATTATATAAGCTATGAATTTTATCTTTTAGTTCTTCTGCTACATCATGTGCTTTAATTCTATCTTTATGAAGCGCATTTAAGTCATCTACTCCATATATTTCTTTAATCTCTTGTTCAAATCCTTCGATATTTAAATTGTCGGTATCTGCTAAATACTCGTTAGATGTAGCGTCTGCCAAAGAATCCATCATTTTTGTAATATGTTCTTTTAAGTTCTCTCCATCAAGTACTTTTCTTCTTTCATCATATATAATAGTTCTTTGTACGTTCATAACATCATCATAAGAAAGTACATTTTTACGAATGCTAAAGTTCTTACCTTCTACTTTCTTTTGAGCATTTTCTACTGCATTAGAAATGATTTTTGATTCAATTGGCATATTTTCATCAGCTCCAAGAGTGTCATAAACTCTTGTAATCATATCTCCTCCAAATATTTTCATCAAATCATCATCTAAGCTGATATAGAATCTTGATTCTCCTGGGTCACCTTGACGTCCGCTACGTCCACGAAGCTGATTATCAATTCTTCTTGATTCATGACGTTCAGTTCCTATGATTTTTAGTCCTCCAGCAGATATTACTTTTTCCTTTTCATCTTTAATTTCATTGTCATATTTTGTTTTTAGCTCTTTGAATTTATTTCTTGAAGATATTATTTCTTGATCTTCTGTTTCGTTAAATGCTGTTGCTTGTTCAATTTGATCTTCTGAATAACCAAATTTTCTCATTTCTTGTTTTGCTAAATATTCACTATTACCTCCAAGCATAATATCGGTACCACGTCCAGCCATGTTTGTTGCAATTGTAACTGTTCCAAACTTACCAGCTTGAGCTATAATTTCAGCTTCTTTTTCATGGAACTTAGCATTTAATACTTGGTGTTTAATACCTTCTTTTTTAAGCATATTACTTAATTTTTCAGATTTTTCAATAGATACTGTACCAACTAATACTGGTTGTCCTTTTTCATTGCTTTTCTTTATATCTTCAATAACAGCTCTGTATTTAGCATTTTCATTTTTATAAATAATATCATGATGATCATCACGTATCATTGGTTTATTTGTTGGTATTTCGATTACGTCTAATTTATAAATTTCTTCAAATTCTGCTTCTTCTGTCATAGCAGTACCTGTCATACCAGCAAGTTTACCATACATTCTAAAATAGTTTTGGAATGTAATTGTTGCTAATGTTTTTGATTCATCAGCTATTTTAACATGCTCCTTTGCCTCAATTGCTTGATGAAGACCATTATTATATCTTCTTCCATACATAATTCTTCCTGTAAATTCATCTACAATAAGAACTTCTCCATCTTTTACTATATAATCAATGTCTTTTTTCATAATTCCATGAGCACGAAGAGCTTGGTTTATATTATGCACTAGTTCTGAGTTTTCAATATCATTAAAGTTTTCTAAGTTAAATTCTTTTTCAGCTTTTTGAATACCTTTTTGTGTTAAAGAAGCTGATTTTGCTTTCAAGTCAACAATGTAGTCATATTTTTCATTATCTTCAGCTTGTTCTTGATTCTTTATATCTTCTTCAACTAAAACTTTAGGTGATAATCTTGAAACAAAACTATCAGCCTTTTTATATAAATCTGATGATTGTGCACCACGTCCAGATATAATTAATGGTGTACGTGCTTCATCAATTAAAATACTATCAATCTCGTCGACTATAGCATAATTTAATTCTCTTTGAACTAATTGATTTTTATATATAACCATATTATCTCTTAAGTAGTCAAATCCAAATTCGTTATTAGTTCCATAAGTTACATCTGATGCATAAGCTGCTCTTTTGGCATCAGGTTCCATTCCACTAATAACTAATCCAACTGTTAGACCAAGAAATTTGTATAGTTTTCCCATCCATTCACTATCTCTTTTAGCAAGGTAGTCATTAACTGTGACAACGTGTACTCCTTTACCTGTTAATGCATTTAAATATACTGGTAATGTAGCAACAAGTGTTTTTCCTTCACCTGTTTTCATTTCTGCAATTCTTCCTTGATGTAAAATGATACCACCAATAAGTTGAACGTCAAAATGACGCATTCCTAAAACTCTTTTTGAAGCTTCTCTCACAACTGCAAATGCTTCTGGTAGAATACTATCAAGTGTTTCGCCTTTTGCTAATCTATCTTTAAATTCTACTGTTTTATCTCTAAGTTCATCATCTGATAGTTTTTGAACTTCTGGTTCTAAACTATTTATTTTCTCCACTATTGGTTTCACTCTTTTAACTTCTTTTTCACTGTATGTTTTAAATAATCCCATTGTTTAACTTCCCTTCTAAAATTACATTACTTCGTAAACTATATCATTTTTTAGGCAAATTATCAAGGTTATTTGAAATTTAATCATAAAAAATTCACATTACTATTAGTTTATATAAATACAATATTTTACATTGATTGTACATATTTTTTGATTTTATTAATATATTGTTACAAAGGTGTGATAAGTATGTTTATTTATAATTTAAAAGTAGATGGAAACAAATTAGGGAAAATTTTCTTAGGTATTTTATTATGTATTATGATAATAATAACCGCAATTGTCGTTTACCGAATTTTAGGAAACAACTATTTTAAAACTAGTGACAATTCAGAACCACTTAAGGTTCAAGAGCTAACTGTTAACAACTACACTAATGTTTTAAAAACCGTTCATGATAATATAGATGAATACATTGGAATGAAAATAAAATTTTCTGGTTATGTGCATAGAATGATTGACTTTAATGATAATCAATTTGTTTTAGCTAGAAATATGGTTATTTCTTCAGATTTTCAAACAGTTATAGTTGGCTTTTTATGTGAATGTGATACCGCAAAAGAATTTGCTGATCAGACTTGGATTGAAGTCGAAGGAGAAATTTCAAAAGGCAACTATCATGGTGATATGCCAATTCTAAAAATAACTAGCATAACAAAAATTGACAAACCTTCAGATGAATATGTATATCCTCCAGATTCAGCATTTGTTCCAACATCCGCAATATTTTAAAACTAAAAAACGACTTACAAGAATTTCTACGCAGTGCAAACTGCTAGAAATTCTTGTAAGTCGCATATTTATCTTCTACGGAATTTACTCCTACTAGGAGTAAATTCCTAGAATATGAAAAAGAGCTAAATGATAGCTCTTTTTTTCATCTTTCAAATATAGATTTAACAACACCTTTATCAATAAATGTTGCAAATATGTTTTTTAAAACAATCAAAATTATTGGCCCTACAAACATTCCAATAATTCCAATAAATTTAAACCCTGTATACATTGCAATTAAAGTAAATATTGGATGTATTCCTATTTTTCCACTTACGATCTTAGGTTCTATAAATTGTCGTACTACTGACATTATAATCCATAAAACTAAAATCCATAATGCTAGATTCAAATCTCCTGAACATGCAGTTATTATTGCCCATGGAATCATGAAAGTACCCGCACCAAAAATCGGTAGTAAATCAACAAAACCAATAATTAGAGCCATTAATAATGGGTATTCTACATTCAACCCTAAAAAATGATAAATATATAATCCAATTAAACAAATTATAAAAGAAATAAAAATAAGAGTAACTTCTGCTTTTAGGTATTCACCAAGTGACTTT
>ERZ809207.823-NODE-823-length-10471-cov-13.341590_pt1 | contig 10471 bp, 10 predicted proteins | sample MGYA00520515_ERZ809207 | MGnify/ENA primary metagenome ERZ809207 (study PRJEB31570, sample SAMEA3213009) | Homo sapiens | biome: human-gut; feature: human gut; material: fecal | place: Sweden | collected 2011 ... | reverse complement strand
TACAGACAGCAACGTATCCGTTTGCCCTATGATGCACCACCATTGTCCTGCGGGCTTTCTTTGTCAAAGAACTAGAAAAGGCATCGTATGGAAAGGGGAACAGCACACGATGCCTACGTTGAATCAGGTCAAGTCAAAATCAAGGATAGCAATTATCAGTTTTGCTTCCAGACGATTGCGCAGTTCTTCATCAACTTGCAGACGAGGATAGCCGTCAGAGCCATAGCTCGTCCGAGTTGACAGTGCAGCAATGTAGCTAGAATAATGCCGGACTACCCGGCTCACTGCTTCGGCGTCTCCTGCAACAGCGGCAGCGATTATCGGGTAAGGAAGCAGCGATGCCCGTGTGTGCGCAGATTTAGTCATCCGCTTCACCTCCCATCAGCTTTTTCAGCAGCCGATAGGCTTTATACCTGCGAGTATTGACCGTTCTTCTGGCCATGCCCATGCACTTTGCTATCTGTTCGTCTGTCATCCATAGAAACCAGTGCATCATAAAAATTTCCCGGTCTTTTGGTGACAGCCGTAGAAGTGCTGTGGCCAATCGGTCGTTCTCGATTAGCACAACAGCATTTCCCACGGGAAAAGCCGTATACTCCCATGAGTAACGATCGTAAACTGCAAGCTGGGCCACATCTGCCTCGGACAGTTCTTCCAAAGATGCAAAACGTTTTTGATGACGGCTGATCTGCCGATAGCCGTTACATGCCTCGCATTTCAACACCTTTTTGCAGTAGCTGTCAAAGGCGTGCTGCTTGTGTTCGTAGTAGCGGTTTGGTTTCAAGTTTTCACCTCCCCTCGTGCTGGGAGGCAGCTCTTTTCTTCCCCTTTCGCTCACTACTCGTTCACCAACGGGTTCATTTGGCTGATTTTTAAGATTGGTATGAAAATTTTTCCTGCCGTTCATAGAATTGTTCCTTTCGTTCTGTTCGGGTTTATAGGCCGGAGCAAAACGAGGCGGAGAACGGCATCCGATACCCAATCGTAGGTTGTCAAAATGCGGGGCTTTATCGGATGTGAATTGAAGTATATAAAAAGCGAGCCACAACTCACTTCTATGAGTATGGCTCGCCCCTACGTTATTTGAATATTTTTTTAATTGGTGTTAGGGCTTTTCGAGTGGGCGGTAAGCCCCATTTTATTTTGCGCTCCTTTATTTTGATACTCTTATCCATATAGCTCTTTGCTTCAAATTATGAGCTATAACTCACACAATGTGAGTTGTATGGTTATTTATATGAGCGATAGCACACCCTACAATGAGGTAGAGGTGATGTATAGTGAACAATCCTCTTGACTTGTTTGCATGGAAAGTGCGGTCAGAACGCAAGCGACAGCATTTGACACAGAGAAAATTGGCTGAACGGCTCAATATGAACGCCCGTACAATCATAGATTTGGAAACCTGCCAGAGTAACCCCAAATTTGAAACGGTGGCTCTTGTCGCCAAAGAGTTAAATATCAGCGTGGATGCTGCCATTTTTCCAGACATGGTAAATCAGACGGTTTCAAAAACAGTTGTAGACTTCTTTGCCGGGAAAAGTGAGGCGGAAATTGAAAAATATATTGCGCTTTGCAAACAGGCGGAAGCATTTCAAAAAGACGAATAACGCGGCCGGATATATCAATCCCGGCCGCGTTATTTTTTACCTATTTGTTTCTATGCGGACGGATTATGATATACGCACAATGGAACCTCCGCATCGCATACGCTGAATTTTGTTAAGCAAGGCTCCATCCAGCCGCATTCTTTCGGATGTTGACAAACTCCTGATAAATGCCGGGCTGCTTCAAAAGTTCTTCGTGCGTGCCCTGCTGTGCAATCTGGCCGTTGTCAATGACCAAAATCTGATCGGCATTCTGGATGGTATTCAGACGGTGGGCGATTACGAGAAGTGTCTTGCCCTTTACCAGTTCCGAGATGGCCTCCTGAATATAGCTTTCGTTATCAGTATCTACGTTTGCGGTAGCTTCATCCAAAATGATGATAGGGGCATCTTTCAAGATGCAGCGTGCAATCGAGATGCGCTGCTTTTCACCGCCGGAGAGTGTAGCACCGCCTTCACCAACTACGGTCTGGAATCCATCAGGCAACGCCATGATGAAATCATAGCAGCGGGCCTTCTTAGCAGCTGTATAGACTTCTTCCTCTGTGGCGTCCGGTTTGCCTATGCTGATATTGTTGTAAATGGTATCTTGGAATAAGTACACTCGCTGGAATACCATGCTGATTTGCTCCATCAACTCTGCCAAAGGCACGTTCCGAATGTCCATACCTCTTATTATTATGCTGCCAGATTTTACATCCCAAAGCCGAGCCAGCAAATTGGCAATAGTAGACTTGCCGCTGCCAGAAGGTCCAACTAAAGCAGTCATGGAATCTTTCTTCATGGCAAAGCTGATATGATGCAGAACTTCTTTGTCCTGATAAGCAAATACAACATCGTTAAACTGAACTTCTGGCTGTCCCGGCTGTGCCTGTGCAGGAAGATGCTGCTTGCCCGTGTCGGGAAGTTCAGGCTCATTCAGGACTGCTTCAATGCGGTCGAGAGCTGCATCCATAACGGTAAGGCGAGATGCTTCCCCATAAAGAGCTTTCAGCGGTCCAAAGAGGTCAAACACAAACAGCAGAACACCAAGCACATAGGCCAGCGGAAGTGCGCCGCGCTGTTCCAATACAATCGACAAGCCGAAAATCGCCGCAATACCAATGCCGTAAAGGATATTCAGACTCATTGTCCATGGTGTCATTTTCTGCTCAAAAGCAAGGGAGGTGTTTCTGGAACGCTGGAAATTGCCAGTCAGTTCTTCTGATTTTTCGCCCAGCAGGTTGTAGCTCTTAATGACGCCAATGCCCTCCACAAAGGACAGCACTGCATCGGTCAGTCGTTCGCTCTGCTCCTGCCGCTCTGCGGCCTCTCGCAGGGAAACCTTGTTCATTCCTTTTGATACCAGCCATGCCAGAACCGTGACTGCGGCAGCAATCAAACCAAGCTGTACGTTCAAATAAAACATGAATACCAGCAGAATCAAGGAGGACAGCAGATAGCCCATCATGTTGCCCAGCGTACTCATAGCGACTTCTTCAATGAATACCATATCCGTGCTAAGAACAGAGCTGATTTTGCCAATGTTGCCGGAAGTAAAATAGCCCATCGGAAGTTTCCGCAGATGGCTGCCCAGTTCCATGCGTTTATCCGCAAACATCAAATATCCTGCGGCACTTTGCAGGCTGTCGCTGAGGTAATGAACAAGCATTTGCACCAACACTGCTGCGGCAAGTCCAAGGCCGATATAAAGGCAAGTCTGGCTGGTCAGTGTGTCAGCTGCAAAGCGGCTTAAAACTACAAAGGCAAGAACGATTGGCATTTTTGACAAAATGGATTCCAAAAACGCACAAACGAATGCACCTTGAATACGGCCTTTATAACGGCCGGAGAGTTTCAAAATTCTTGAAAACATCGCAAACATTTAGGCTCCCTCCTTTGCAGTGTGTACTTTCCATTCGGCACTGTCCTGTGCGGCTTTCCACAATTTCTGATATTCAGGGCAGGAGCGAATCAAATCCTGATGCTTACCCGCTGCTACCAATTTTCCGTGGTCGATGACACAAATTTGATCGGCATTCATAATGGCGGGCAGTTTGTGAGCAATCACCACGAGGGTCTTGCCTTTTACAAGTTCTGCAATGGCTGCTTCCATCTTTTCTTCATTTTCGGGGTCAGCATAGGCTGTTGCTTCATCAAGAACCACAATGGGGGCATCCTTTAAGATTGCTCGCGCCAGAGAAATACGCTGACGCTGACCGCCGGAGAGCATTTTTCCGGCATCGCCTGCCATGGAGTGAATGCCCTGCGGAAGTTTTTCAATGAACTCCATGCACTGAGCTTTCTTTGCGGCCTCTATTACTTCTTCATCCGTTGCAGTCAACCGACCGAGCCGGATGTTTTCCAGCAGAGAAGTATTAAACAAATACTGATCCTGCGCCACATAGGAGATACGACTGTTCAATGCTTCAAGGCTCATATCGCAAAGTTTCTGTCCGCCGATGGAAATGCTGCCCTTTTGCGGGTCATAATAGTGAATCAGCAGTTTTGCCAAGGTACTCTTGCCGGAGCCAGATTCACCGACAAGAGCAGTTTTTTGTCCAGCCTTTGCCGTAAAGGAAATATCATGGAGAACTTCATCCTCAACCACCGCGGGCTTTCCATCCGGGCTGGGCTGTGTTGTCTGGTAAGCGAAAGAAACATGGTCGTAAGTAATGGTGTCATCTATTCCATGGAATCTATCATTCGTCTGCTGAAGTTCCGGCGCATCCAACACCTGCTCCAATGCGGAGATTTTATAGTTGAGCTGGGGCATGGTTGGCAGAAAGCCAAGAGATTTCAGCAGCGGCATACCGATACTCAAAGAAAGACACAGCACCAAAATCAAATTGGGCAGAGCCGACCAGCCGCAGAGGACAAACCATGCACCCACAGGCAGGGTTAGGATGATGGTACAAGGAAGCAGGCTGCTGTAAATCGCCATCCACGGCCATGCCGCCCTATACCATGCCAGTGTATAGTTCCGATAATCTGATATATCTTTGCGGAACCGTTCGTAAGAATCTGCGTCTTTATTGAAAACCTTGACGACTTCCATACCGTTGATGTACTCAATAATGGTATTGTTCATCTTTTGCCCGGCCATATAGTAAGGTCCCATTTTCTTCATACCAACGGAATACATCGTCATCATGGCAACTAAGCTAAGCGGAATGGATGCCAAAGATAACAGTGCCAGCTTCCAGTCTACAAAGAACATTGCCACATAAACTGCAATGGGAACCATCAGGTTGGCGATGCCCTCCGGCATAGAGTGTGCCAGCAGAACTTCCAGACTGTCTACATCGTCCACGAACAGCTTTTTCACGGTGCCAGTGCCTTTGTCCTGAATAACACCCAGCGGCAGTTTTTCAAACCGTTTTTGCAGAGCCGTCCGCAGGCGGAGCAGCGTGTCATAAGCTGCTTTATGAGAGAGATTCAGGCCCCAGCCATAGAAAAGAGCTTGCAGCACCAGACATACCAAGACCAGTATGACATGCTGGATGATAAAGGAAGCAGTGATTGCCTCCCCCATGACCAGCGGTGCAATTACCTGATATGCCAGCACAAAGGGAAAAACACCCAGCAGAACACTGACCAGCACGATGGCTGTTGCAGCATAGAGGCCTTTTTTATGAGGTCCGGCATATTCAAATACTTTTTGGAACATAAGTCCAACCTCCTATCATGTGAAATATTTTTCAGAAAGAGATTTCAAAACCGTTGGCGATAACTGCTGATTTTGAATTGTTCCATCATCATCCAGCTGCACAACCTCTGTGCAGGTACGGACAATAAATTCAAAATCATGAGAAACCACGAACACGATTACCCCGGAATCGGAAAGTTGTTCAATCAGCTTGCTGACACGCACCATAGAATCATAATCCAAGCCGCTGGTGGGCTCGTCGAAGTAGATTACGGGGCTGTCCTTTACGATTGCCACTCCAATGGTAACCCGTTGTTTTTGACCGCCTGAAAGCGATGCTGGGTGTCTTTCCCGATAGTCCGACAGTTCCAATGCGTTCAATACTGCATCTATTTTTTCTTTGCAATCTTCCTGCATTCCAAGGGAAAGTTCTTCTTCCACGCTGCTGGCAAAGAGTTGATAGTCTGTATCCTGCATAACAAGATAGGAAAGTGACCGCCGCTGCCGGGGTGTGAGCTTTTTTCCATCAAGACGAACTTCTCCATGCCGCTGTTTCAACAGGCCAGTCAGAATAGACAGGAGCGTTGTTTTTCCGGCACCATTATGGCCTAAAATGCCTATCACGTCCTCCGAATGAGCTTCAAAGCTGACATTCTGGAATACTTCTGGACCTTTCTTGTAGGCAAAGCCTAAATCGTGGACTTCTAGTAAGTGCGTTGTATTTTGAGAATGCGACTTTTCCTGATAATGCTCTGCATCACGTTCCGGGTATGCGGTCCGCAGACCATAAGAAATTCGTGTTTCTTCGGGCAAAGAGCAAAACTGTTCCCTTGTAAACTCATGCTCAATTTTTCCATTCTGTATCAGAAAAGCCCTGTCAATCAAATCTCGCAGATAGTAAAAGCGGTGTTCTACTACAAAAATGGTATAGCCGGCACTCTTGAGCTTTTCCATGATTTCAGCAAGCCGTTTGGTGGCGGCATAGTCCAGATTGGCCGATGGTTCATCAAAGATGTAGACCTTTGGGGCAAGCGCATAAACAGAGCCAATCGCAATCTGCTGTTTTTCTCCGCTGGATAACGCAAAAATACTTCGATTCAGGTATTCGACCAACTCCAATTCTTTGGCTGCTCGTGCAATTCGGTCAATGGTTTCCTCACGGGCCAGTCCGAGATTTTCACAGCCGAACGCCAATTCTCGTGTGGTATCGGTCATAAAAAACTGTGAGCGTGGGTCTTGAAAGACAGTTCCTACCTGTCCGGCCAGTTCGGAGGGCTTCATTTCCAAAAGCGAATGTCCATCCATAAGCAGATCGCCTTTGATTTCACCGGGGTAAAAATGTGGAATAAGTCCATTGAGGGAACGAATCAACGTTGTCTTGCCGCAGCCACTTCGCCCGGTCAGAAGAATAAACTCGCCGGTCCGTACAGTCATGTCAATGCCGCGGAGGGTAAAATTTTTGCTTTCTTCATAACGAAAGCTGAAATTCTGGAATGAGATCATCGTCATACCCTCCATAAAATGATTTTGCCGATTTGGGTCTGGTCAATAAAAAGCAGTCCGACCAAAAAGAGGATACCAAGCAGTGATACCACAATTTCCGGCCATGCAAAACGAATCGGGCGCAGTGCATACCGCTTACATTCCAATTCCAGACCACGCGTTGTGCCGGAGGCCGCCAGTTCATCGGTAACTTTCAAGCAGCGCATCAGCAACGGTATCAAAATGTACTCTATGGTTGCTAATGGGTGACATACCCGCTTCCACACTGTATCGCTGATACCGCGAATATCCATTGTGCTTCGGATTTGCCGATATTCAATCCGTAGGGTAGGAATATAACGGAACATGACCACAAGCGGAATCGTAACTGCCTGCGGCAGCCGCATTCTTTGGAGGGCTACCATCAAGTCATCCATATAAGTGGTCCGCAATATCCAGAGCCCCATCATTACAATGGGAATCAGTTTCAGAACGGTCACGCCAAATACGCTCATAATCACGCTCAAAACTGGAACTTGAACATAGCGGAGCAGGGCATTAAGATAAGCCACAACGATATAAGTTATTATCATTTTTGCGGCCCATTTTCCGCCATTACCTAAGGCAATGAACAGCCCATAAACCAGCATGAGCGCAAGGCTGACCACTTCTCCGGCCAGAAAATAACTGACAAAACCGATACAGACTAAGAGAAGAATTTTGCAGCGCGGGTCCAGAAGCGCAGTTCCATGAAGGGGCTGTCGCTCAATAATTTGTTTGATTTGTGTTTCATCCATTCTGATGCCTCCTTATCAACAGCAGAGCGCGGGACTACTTCCAGCCCCGCGCTCTGAAATCAGGCAGCCCGTTTGCCTGCGTTTGTATGATGGATTTTCAGGGGGCTGTTCTTGTTATTTTACAGAAACGAGTCCAGCCTTGATGAAATGCTTTTTCAATGCTTTCTGGCCGATAAATCCGCCAATCAGGCCGCCCACCAGTCCAGCAGCAACAATGACTACCAGCATGGGAACAGAAGTGATATTGAGCATTCCCTGAATGTACTCCGGGGCAATATTGTTTTTCTCCATTGCGCCAACAAACGCACTTTGAAGAAATTTGATGGGGCAGATAGCACTAAAAGCAAAAATAGCACTGAACAGCGCATAGGCCGCCATCATGGACTTCATTGTGATTTCATTTCGGCCCATGATCAGAAAATCGCAGATGACACCGCCAATTACCAAGCCGATGGGAATGAACCAGAAAGCACCTACCAGCAGGAACAGGATAGCCTGAATTGCGGCACAAATGGTAAACACGCCTTTCTTCGGAACTTTGGCCAGCAGAAGCATCATAACGATGCCATTCGGAATAGCCACAACGGACGGATAAAACACGTTGGTCACTGGGCCAGCCACGCTCATAATAGTGCTGATAATCATGCAGATAATCCACATGAGCGCTGTCAGGATGCCAATGAGAATAAAGTCTTTCGCATTCAACTTTTGTTTCATTTTTATGCCTCCTCGCTTTTATCGGAAAATAAAAAATGCGATGTGGTTATTTGAAACTAACCACATCGCAAATTGTACCAATTTAGATTATCAAATCCAACCCAAAACCTACCCGTTTTGACCCAAAAACAGTCAGAAGCTACTTTTTATGGGTATCAAATCGGCTTTCACGGTAGTTCTTTGGTGCCACACCATATCGCTTTTTGAAAGCGGCGGCAAGATTGCTGGGCTTTCCGTAGCCAACGATTGCTGCAATCTCGCTTACATTTCGGTCCCCCTCCAATAGCAGCTGTGCTGCCTGTGTCAAACGCTGTTCAATTATGTATTGATGAATAGGCATACCATAAAATGATGAAAAACCGCGTGTCAATTTTGTTGTGCTTAAATGCACCAGATGGGAAAGTTCTTCACAGGATGGGGCAAACGCAAGCTGACTGTCTATAATCCGTTTAGCTTCCATAATGGCAGTCCGTTCCGTTCTGGACATGGAAACATTTTTTCCCATTAGAATATCCAATTCAAGGACTTCGCCTAAATAAATAGACAATAGCTCCAGAAGTTTTCCGTCAAGATATAAGTAACCCAATCCTCCACGGTATTGTGTAAATTGGCTTGTTTCCGCTAGAATTTGTTCCATGATGGGGGTCACAGGAACTTTTGAAATGCCATCAAGAAGTTTCTTTTCGTAAGCCGTTGCTTCCTGCCCATCAAAATAATCTGTGAGCAGCTGCGAGAAATAGGCAATCGGAATTTTTATACTCTTAAATGAAAAATTGCTATCCTTTTTATAGCAGGCATATTCGGTTCCACCATGTCCCGCATAGATGCAGGATTCATTTTTTTGAATCGTAATGGAACGCTTTTCATCCATGATACCCCAAGAGATTCCATCATTCAGGCAGAAGATAATCTGCATATAATCTTTACTGACGGTTCCTTGTACATTCATATCCGACTGGTAACACATTTGCCAATCCGAAAAGATGATGCCGTGCTTGATTTGGGTCTGAGCAATTCGTCCTTTTCCCATATCAGACGGAATATCCATTGAAATCGTTTGGGGCGAATTGGCTATCAGGTCGTTGTATAGCTTACCAAGATAGTGACTTCCGTGCGTCATAGGATGAGGTTCACCTCCCATTTTGGTTAGTCTGTACTAATTATGATACTTTATTTTTGCATCACAGTCAAGATGTAGCCAAAAGACAGGGTTTGAATTGTAGTATTAGTAGAGGGGACGGTTTAGGGGAGAACTTACAGAGCAAGCATAGGAAGTGTGTACCCACTTCCGTATTTTGCTCTGCAAAACAGCTTGTTGGGAAGTGTCCCAAACCCTCAAAACGGAAAGGAGAGTAAAACGAATGGAAGGCAGAAAACGAACCGTGCAGGTCAAATTTTATGTGACGGAAGAAGAACGGAGGTTGATTCGAGAAAAAATGAAATTGATACCAACCCGGAATATGGCCGCCTATCTGCGAAAGATGGCGATAGATGGTTATGTTGTCCACATCGACACCACCGACATCCGGGCGCAGACCGCCGAATTGCAGAAGATTGGTGTCAACGTCAATCAGATCGCACGGCGGCTGAACAGCATGGGGCCGCTGTACACACAAGATGTTGCGGACATCAAAGGAGCGCTGGCGCAGATATGGCAGTTACAAAGATACATCCTATCAAGTCAACGCTGAAAAAGGCACTGGACTACATCGAGAATCCAGCCAAGACGGATGAAAAAATGCTGGTGTCCTCCTTTGCCTGCTCCTACGAAACCGCCGACATCGAATTTGAACTGCTGCTATCACAAGCCATGCAGAAAGGCAACAATCTGGCCCACCACCTGATACAGTCTTTTGCGCCGGGCGAAACCACGCCGGAGCAGGCCCACGAGATTGGCCGGCAGCTTGCAGATGAAGTCCTGCAAGGCAAATACCCGTATGTGCTGACCACGCACATTGACAAGGGGCACGTCCATAACCACGTCATCTTTTGTGCCGTGGACATGGTGAACCAACGAAAGTATGTTTCCAACCGACAGAGTTATGCCTACATCCGGCGCACCAGCGACCGGCTGTGCAAGGAACATGGTCTGTCTGTGGTGATGCCCGGTCAAGACCGAGGCAAAAGCTATGCCGAGTGGGATGCACACCGCAAGGGCACGAGCTGGAAGGCGAAGCTGAAAACCGCCATAGATGCAGCCATCCCGCAGGCCAAGGATTTTGACGATTTTCTGCGGCTCC
>ERZ809207.821-NODE-821-length-10501-cov-4.925522_pt1 | contig 10501 bp, 10 predicted proteins | sample MGYA00520515_ERZ809207 | MGnify/ENA primary metagenome ERZ809207 (study PRJEB31570, sample SAMEA3213009) | Homo sapiens | biome: human-gut; feature: human gut; material: fecal | place: Sweden | collected 2011 ... | reverse complement strand
CTCTTCCGATCTAGAGCCTTTGACTGCAAGCACCAATATCAGCTTCTAATCCTTGAAACGATTTTTGTTTACTTTTTCAATGAATTCACTATATCCAATTGTATATTTGGAATCAATTGTGATTCTTCCATCATCAGATTCAAATACTACTAGATACTTTGCGTGTTTCTTTCGATAGATAATTTTTATATCACTATAATGTATTGTACACTTTCTTCTCCAAAAATTAGAATGCGTAAATGATACATCATCATATATCGTATAAATATTAAAGTATGACATTATTATAATAACTGAAATTAGGATCATTCCGGCTAATACAAACGAACAAAAAATTGGCATATTATAAATTGGCACATTATTAATTAACATTAAAATAATAAAGAAAAGCCAAAATGATAAGCTTAAAATTCCGATGCAAAGATACAATTTAGGATATTTCACTTTATTTGTGCTGGGATCATTCTTACACACAAAATGAAAAACTGCAAAAATAATGATAAGAATTAAAATCTCAATTAACATGAAATTATGTCGCCTTTCTCACTGTGTTTGGACAAAATCTTGATGCTGCAGCGTATTGAAATTTGACATTGCCGGCTGTACTATGTTCTCCTTCCAATACTTTGAATCTGTTATCATTATACCATAAATTACTTGCTTTTTCAAGGGAGTTTGTCATATTCTTATTTTGCAGTTGTACATCATTATCGTGAATCTGTGCCAGGTACTGATGATACGATCATGTCGACCGCATAGAAAAAACGCCTTCGGGCGGAACATAGGGACATAACAAACTGGTAAAAGAGTGCTGCTGACGATTGCTTTCCTTAGGAAACGCTGAACAAAAGCGTAGTTAAGGAAACACTGAATAAAGCCCGCTTGACGACTTTATTCAGTGCTTCTTTATAATAATATCCTTGCTCTCTTCGATCAGCTCGCCCCAGTCTCTGTCGTTTGCCTTGAAGTTCACAAAAAAGGAGAGCGTATCCGCCAGCTGGTCTGCCAGATCATAAGGGATCTGTTCACTTGTCAGCACCTCATACAGAGATGCCATATCCACATTGCCGTTCTGAATCATATCGCTGATGACAGCATGCACGGCTGCCTGCTGCTTGCTGCCCATATTGGGGTTGTGAGATTCCACAATGGACTCGATTTTTCGGATGGTATCTTCCCCATTGCCGGAGTCGCCTAGTTTGAGCAGGTCAACGGGGATTCCGTCCTCTTCGATGCGGTGGAAGGTGATATGCTCGGCGATATACGCTCGGACATCCTGCTCTGCCGTTTCACCGCAGCCCACAGACAGCTTTTCCAGTATTTCCTCTTCTGTAAAGGATTCACTGGTATCAAAGACAATAACGGGACGGTGCAGCTTTTGCAGGCTTACCATTCGTTCGGTGAGACAGTGTGTTTTGCCGGAGCCGCTTTTTCCCAGTGCAAAGAAGTGCATATTATCCTTGCGTTTTTCGTCAAAGACCTGGTAGGAAACACCGCCGATGCGGTTTTCCGTGAGGGGGATAAAATGCTCCGGTGCAGGTGCTGTGCTGTACCATTCTGCATAGCGGCTTTCCTCGATCATGAGTTCCACGTCGGAATCCAGAATCCGGTCGCTTTTCAGGGCAATCAGAGCAGGCCGCAGACTTCTGTGGTTGGAATATACCACCAGCGGATAGCGATTTTTCTTGGTGGCATGGAGATATTCGCACGCTTTCAGGCATTTCAGAATGCGGCAGGTGTTGTCGGCAGTTCTCATAGACGGGATCAGCACATTTTCTATCGCAGACTCTTCCAGGATCAGCAGATCTTCCTTAACGATCAGTTGGTTTGTGCCTTCCTGGAAGTCCATTTCCTTACTGTGCCGGAGGATCTTGAGCTTGCCGCTGCGAATTGCATCATTGAGCGCAGCAATAAACTGTTCTGACACCGCATCTTCTGAAGTGTCGGAAACTGTCTGAGAATCGGATAAAACGGAGCGAATCAACATCGTGATAGGCTGACTGTCGAACTCAAGAAAATAGGCTATCATACAAGAGTAAACGGTATCCAGTAATGCACCAGCTCTTTTTTTGTCATCGTCGATAATACTGCGGTCGCTCAGGATAATGGTTTCATCCTTTGCGTGGAGCAGTTCCGTTTTCACCGCACTCTTGTTGGAACAGAGGGTCAGCGGCTTTGTGCCTCTGTTGAAAATCTGCATGAGGAGCGTCGCAAACCGTTCCGATGCGGCATCAGGTGCAGATATGGTCAGAATACGCTCCATGCTGTATTTCTCTTTCCGGAAAAAAGAACTCAGCAGACCGCAGAGGGAAAAAACGAAGAGCATCATCTTCTTGTCTGTGTCAAGGTACTTTTCGCAGATTCCCTTTATACCGAGAGGGCGGTCTTTTGTACTGGGAAGAACTTTTTTGGTGAAATAGGGGGAGCAGTGTTTCAGCAATTTCATGTCAAAGCATTTTCTGTTGCAGTCAAATCGAATAAAGGTGCTGTTTTCACTCTGTTCAATGAAAGAAAAGCCAGGATATTCTGAAATGTACAGAATACGTTTCTGAGCAAAATTGTTGATGCAGTGCGCAACATAATCGTTTGCCATAGCTTTGCTTTTGCACACCCATTGAAAAGATTCAAACAGAGGCAACAGATTCTTGCTTGCCAATTTGTCACGAGGAACGACCGCAGAATGGATGTTGTCGTCCATACTGGAATATAAGACATACAAAAGTTCTTTTCGGTATCCGTCTTTGTCGATATAGCAATGGTGAACACTGCGAATTCTTAACTTGCCGACTAGGGTTTGGTTTCCATGATCTATGCAAACTCCATAACCATCTATTTGACGTTCGCAAAACATCCGGGGCATTGTTTGTCGAACTTGTTTGAGTCGCTCAATTTCTGCAAGCTGACATCGATTTTGATTCACGAAAAATTGGAGCGTATCCTGAAGGCTGACTTGTGTCTGATACATTTGATACTGTAGCTGATCCAGATATGGCGTGACGTTTTGCTGAAAATATTGCGTTAATGCAGGTGAGAGAGGGATGTTTGCGTTTGCAAGCGCCTGATTGACATCCGGAGTTATTTGCATATTTGGACTTCCGTTCATATAGGTGACCTCCTAAAAACTTTTTATTGAAATACATTTTACCTGGCACACGGCACAGGCGGTTCTGTATTTCCAAAAAGCATTATAGCACATCGGAAAATTTCATGCAGACAAAACGCTCTTATTTTTTTGCAGGCACTCTGGTGGAGGGGACGGAAAACGTAAAACAGACAAAAAACACCTGGCACACGGCACAGAAAAAAATCAAATTCCGTTTTCTTTTGTACCCCTTTTCTGAAATTGCCGTCGGAAAAGTTCCTGTTTGGGCGAAAATCAAACTTCTCCGATGCACTTTTGGAAAAAAGGGAACAAAAATTGTCCGGACTTTTTTTCGGAGGACGCTCTTGTGCCGTGTGCCGGGTAAAAATTATGCGGGTGGGAGAATTGGGGCTGTGCCGTGTACCACGTAAAAAAATTTTGGAAAGGGGATTTATAGTGCTGCCAGGCAGCTGAAAAAAGAACAGTTTTTTTCAAATTCTCTTTTCTTTCCCCGGAATATGTGGTATGATATAGATATCTTGTAAAACAAAAGGGGTTGCATCCGTATGGCATCGATGGAAGAACTGTATAACACCATAGCAGACATATGGGATTCTTATGATATATATCGGCAGGAACACGCTGACAAATATGGCGAGGCAGAGGAAAGTCCAAGCACCATAAACCACTTCAACAAAACCATCACCATTGACGACTGCATCTTTGAAGAACCATACGAGCAGGAACTGCGGCAGTATCTGTGAGTTTTTGCCGGGGAGAAAATTTGAATCAATTGGTATTGACAGCTGCGGTGTAATAGATTATAATAAAATTATACATTGGACTGCGGCTATATTCCAACAATTTATTTGTAAATATCCGCAATTTAGTCATTGATACGGATTTCTCATACAAGGAGGCGATGCAAATGCAGAAAAAAACCAGGCGATTTGAGAGAACGGCGGCATCGGTGTGCAAGGAATATGCCATTCTGACGCTGGCAACACTGGTGATGTCCGCAGGAACCTATCTTTTCAAATTCCCAAACAACTTTTCCTTTGGCGGTGTTACCGGTCTGGCAGTGGTGCTGAGTGCTGTTTCACCGCTGTCTGCGGGGACGTACAATTTTATCATCAACATGGCACTGCTGGTGCTGGGATTTCTGTTTCTGGGGAAAGGCTTTGGCGTAAAGACGGTGTACATCAGCGTTTTGATGTCTGTGGCACTGTCTGCGGCGGAAAAGCTGTTTCCCATGTCCGGACCGCTGACTGACCAGCCGGTTCTGGAACTGATTTTTGCCATTGCCATTCCGGGCATCAGCTCCGCAATCATGTTTAACATGGGTGCTTCCAGCGGCGGCACGGACATTGTCGCCATGATCCTGAAAAAGTATACCTCTATGAATATCGGGACCGCTTTGCTGGCGGTGGACCTGCTGATTGCCGTTTCAGCCTGCTTTGTATTCGATATTACCACCGGTCTGTTTTCCCTGTGCGGCTTGTTTACGAAAACCATTGTCATTGATACCGCCATTGAAAATATCAACCTTTGCAAATATTTTACCATAGTCTGCAAAGACCCCACGCCGATCTGTGACTTTATCCACACAGAACTGGGGCGAAGTGCGACGCTGTTTACCGCGGAGGGGACATACAGCGGACAGGAGGAATATATTGTACTGACCGTCATGAAACGAAGCCAGGCTGTGCAGCTGCGAAACTATATTAAAAAAGTACAGCCCCAGGCGTTTATGATGATTACCAACAGCAGCGAAATTATCGGAAAAGGATTCCGCAATACCATATAAAATGACCCCGTACAAAACTTGTTTTTTGGGTTTTGTGCGGGGTTGTTTTCTTTTTTGGTGCTTTTGTTCTTCCATCTCAACGGTCTTCATATGTCAAAATTCGTGCTCTGTTTTTTACAAAAAAGGAGGAAGAGCAGGACTTTGCCTGCTCCTGTTATATGAACTCATCACAGTCGCTCTACATATTGTTTCCTGCAGAGCATTTCTACAACCATTACTGTAATGTTTGTGTAGTTGTATTTTTTTACAAGCATGCTCTGCCTTTTTCAGTCCTTCCCCGCAAGCTTCCCCTCCACATACGCTGTCACTGACTTTCTCGGTATTTTCCAGACCTTTCCGATCCGAAACGCCTGAATTTCGCCGCTGTTCAGGAGTGCGTACAATGTATTTTTTCCAACGCTGAGAAACTCCATGACCTCCTCAAACTTCATGATCTCATTTTCCATGTTACAGGACTCCTTTCCACATTTTCTCGTATTTTCCTGCTTTTTTTATCTCTATGTTAGGCCGTTTGTAAAAGATTTCAAGCCATAGCTCCGTTATTTTTGCCTGCACAGCTCCATATTGGATTTTTCCGATTTATTCTGTTTTTTGGACACCCAAGCGGTCTATATATTTTGCCTGTTCCACCGGGAATCCGGCATAGACAAACACCCGGCAGTCTTCCCGCAGCAGTCTTGCACGTCCCACCGCCTGTTCCAGCTGGGAGGACAGCAGCCAGGTCTGCACCATCCGGAGCGTTTCGTCCTTGTAGGTGTTGAGAAAAAACGACTTGTTCTGATAGGTGATTCTCTGCGGGTACATATGCACTTTTGCCAGACTTGCCCCTGCACGCATCGCATACAAGCCATACACCACCTCGTCCAGATTGGGCAGTCCCACAACAGACAGATCTTTTCCTTTCAGTGCATTGATGCCCTCCACATTGCCGAAGTGATAGTGTGTGATGAACTCTTTTTCAATGTCCTTAAAAGTGATAACTGTGGTATCTCTGCACAACTCTTTGAGCAGGCGAATCTTGTCATAATCATTCTGAAAAGCATATCGGCTGTAGCTGGAATCGGTGTACTGGAAAATATGCCCTTTGTATTCCGCCTTCGGGCATTCGTGAAAGTCAATTGCCCGGTCAGGATAAACCTTTTGATACAGTTCCCGGCAAACCGTTGCCGAAAGCATCACCATCTTGCAGTCCGGCAGCGGTTCTTCGATCAGAAAGGTCACCCGTTCTCTGTCCGCATGGATGTACTTTGCACGCAGCAGACCGTATAGATTCACTCCAAAATGGCGTATCTTCCGCAGCTGTTTTTCCTCTAGCTCCACCGCAAACTCGTCCATCTGATGATAACCCCGTTTCAGGCAGATTCCGTTCAGGCGGCTTTTTACCGAGTCCGGAAGATACCGACTGCCAGTCATCTTTTTTAGGGTCTGCATCGAAACAGACTCCGTGCGGAAAATGTCCTCATCCAAGATCACATCATGGGTCTGGAACACTTCCTTCGGCAAATGCAGCAGCTTGGCATGGGTGGTGATGATATGCCCCTGAAATCTGGCAGTGCTTTTGCAGTCCTTCAAAAACCGGGAGATTTTCGCATAATCCGGGTTATCTTTTCCCATATGCTGCAGCGTTTCCGCCAGAAACCGCAGTGCATATGCACCTGCTCCGATGTCGTAAAAATCCTGCATTCCCTCGGTCACTTCCTCTGAAATGCCGTATGTGGCAATATCCGGTGTAGCACAGATGGCTTCGATTCCATGCAAAGTCGCATCATAGAATATCTGCTGTTTCAGTTCATGAGTCGGCACAGCGATCACAACAGGACGCACGCTGTCTTTCATGTAGTTGAGATAGGTGCTGGTCTTGCCCAAAGCGGTCTGCCCTTTGATGAGGTAAAGCTTGTTTTCCGCAGATGCCATTGCCGTTTGAAAGGCGTTTTGCAGGTCCTGGTGAGCCGTTTCCAAATCCACATAGCGCTCTCTTTTCAAAATGCACACTTCTCGCCGGGTCGGTTTCGCCGTGGAAAGCATATTTTCGGAATGGCTGCACCGGTCACAATAATCGCAGTTTTCGCAAGACGGCACAGGCAGATTGTCCTTGATGATCGCTGTCAGAATTTCCTTCCAGTTGATATTCTGGTAGTGCTGTTCGGCATTCTTTTCCGAATGCATGATCTCCAGAAACTTTTGCTTTCCCTTTTCCGCACCGCACATGCCTCTTGCCAGAAAATAGATGTCCTGGGTGTTTTCGATTCTGCCTTCGGTGAAATCCCAGTAGAGCGGACATCGGTCATAGAGATTTTCCCAGCTGAAATTGCGGTAGACCGCTCTTCGCTGTTTGTTCCGGACACCCTGTCTGGATTGGGTCTTGCCGTGGAGCTTCCATTTCGCCATGACCATTTTTGTCTCGTATCCATAGGTGCAGGCATCCAGAGGCGTGACGGAATAGGTGTTGTCTTTCAGCAGGTAGAGGATGGGGAGCGTATCTTCGACCTCTGTCTTTTCTTTTGCAAATTCTCTTCGCAGCACTTCTTTATAATGCTTGGCATCGGTCAAGTCTCTCACATAACTCAAAAAGGCAAACAGGACATCGTAAATGCTGATCTGAAAGCGTGGTTCAAATTGGGTTGGATAGGCATAGGTTCGGTCTGCATACTGCGTTTGAAAAATCGCACAGAGCAGGTCGCCAAAAAACCGTGCTGTTCTTTTGTCGGCAAGCTCCTCCCGGAAAAAGAACAGCATATCGCCGTGTTGTTCCTGGTATAGGATCCCGTAGTGATAGGCGAGGTTCAGCATATGGTCTCCGTGCGTGCCGCCGTTGCTATACTCTTAGCAGAGAATGTCAACCCAAACAAAAAGCCCTACCGGACTGAATCAGGTAGGACTTTTTTGCTTTACAATAAATTAGCAAAACATTACTTTAATTTGCAGGATAAGTTTGTTTCAAATATGCAGTTAGCATCTCCGGAATATATTGATAATGATGTGTATCATATAACTGATAAGTGACATCTGCATCATGAGATTCCAGGCGTTGAGCCAATTTTTCCAGTCCTTCTAACGTCGTATCATGACCATTATAGTATTCGCTGTAATCAGAATCCTCTAACTTTCCGCCACATAAAAAGACTTTTTTGCAAAGCACATCATTTCTGTCAAAATATCCATAGTCATTGATATAGTCTTCAGGATTTACTCCCAGTTCTTCATGATACAAATTCCAAAATGCCGGACTTCCAATGATGTAATTTCCAAATGGCTGGTTTTCATATAAATCGGATTTGAATAGTGCAGTATGTGCAAAAACGCCACCGTTGGAATGACCATACAGTGTTGAATTCGCATAGTCAATGGAATAATTTTCTCCAAGATACGGCATCAAATTGTCTGTGATAAAATCAAGCAGCATATCTCCTTTTTGAATGAAATAGGCAATGCGGTTATCATTATCTGTTCCGTCAATGCTGTAATTATACCCCAGGCTGACAAGGATAACCGGAGCTGCTTCACCATTTTCCATAATGCCTCTCAATTCAGTGCAGTTTCCAAACCGCCATACCCCATCCGTCAGAAAAAATACAGGATATGTTTTATTGTCATCATAGTTTGGCGGCAATGTGACATGAACCAGAAATTCAACATCCAGTTCCTCATCATAAATATTGATTTCATCAATGGAATCTTTTATTTTCTCCACTGCATCCCTGTCATATTCCCATACATTTCTGTAATCTGTATCCTCATGATTTCCAGCATATAGTGACTGGTCTGAAACATCAACTGTTCCTGCCGGAAGTGTTTCATATTCTCCTGTTTGTAATGCTGCATCGGCAGCCTTTATACGAATAATATCATTTTCAATTTCTTCATCTGAAAACCCATATTGTTTCTCATCTTCTCGAATCCAATCTAAATACTCCTCAAAATTAGCAAAAGATTTATTTTCCTGTATTCCTTCGTCCACATTATGGAATCTAAACTCAATTTTGCCACCATCATAATTAGGGTCACTATTTGGAACAGGGTACAGCAACAAAAATCCATCTACGAGAATATATTTTATCGGTAGTTCTTCGCTGTCCTTTTCTAGTTGTTCCAGATTTTGTGTATATTCTTCTTCCGTCATATTGCTGCGATTATTCTCAAGAGTTTCACGCAATTCATCTGCTGTATAATATTCAACACTTACCGTATGTTCAGAGGTTTTATTAGAATTGGTTTGCAGTTCATCAGTGGAATCAAGAAGTGTGAGTTTATGTTTACTTACCTTCTCTAATTCCATTGACGTCATTTTATTTGTAAGCTGTATCTTTTCAGAGACCTGTGCATTTTTAGACGCTGATTCATCACCATGGATAGAATCAGCGTCTCGGCTGCAAGCCGCCGATGATGCAAGCATGACAAGTGATAATAAAATCGCTACTATTTTTCTCATAATAATACCTTCCCTTACTTCAATTTTTTCATAAAAACAAATCCCACACGTTTTAGTGTATTATACCATATTTAATCACAAAAAGTCAAGTGATATACCTGCATTTTGCTAAATTTATAGAATGAGTTTTGCCAAGCGATAAAACAAGTTTATATCAACAATAGGATTGTTGTCTGTCAAACGACAGAATCACTTTGCCGTCAAACTTTGTATTAAAATCGAAGATCTGACTGCCCGTGACATTCAAATCGCCATCAATGTGGACGCCCAGCGTCTCGGTTATAAGTCCATCAAGAACGCAGTCGGATTCCTGCGTGCGGTGCTGAATGCCAATGATATCACCATCAAAATGGGCAGCATTCGCCTGCCGAAAAAGGAGGTGCGGGAACGAAGACTCCCGTCTGCAGATGTGATCTATGCCATCGTCAAGGGGACAAGCAGCGAACTGCCGGTATTGCTTGCCATGTGGCTGTCACTGCGCATCGGGGAAGTGGCAGGTCTGCAGTTCTGTGACATTGACCCGGTGCAGATGCGGCTCTATGTACGCCGGGAGATCGTCAAGGTGGACAGCGGCTGGGCAGAGATCGACCACTGCAAAACTGTCAAGAGTATGCGCTATGTCAATCTGCCGGCATACATTTATGCACTGATACAGCAAGTGCCCCATCAGTCGGGAACCGATCATATTGTTCCGTTCACACCGAACACTATCCGCAAGCGGTTCAAGAAACTTCTGGAGGCACACGGACTGGAAGAGATCCGTTTTCATGATCTGCGGCATATCTTTGCCAGCACCACGGCAATGCTGAACATTCCAGAGAAATATGCCATGGAAATGGGCGGCTGGAGAACACCGGATGTGTATAAGAACGTGTATCAGGAAACCTTCGACAGCGAGCGTAACAAGGCGGACAACGTGATCGACGGCTATTTCAACGAGATTATTCAGAATCACTGAGGATTTGCGAGGCTTTTGGATAGAAGGAAAGGTCTGCCTGTAGGGGGCAGGCTTTTCTTTTTTTGTTATGAAGTCAAGCTCTATTGGAAGAGGAGACATATAGGAACATCTGCCAAGAAAAATCACGCATATGAAAGCCCCCTCTATAGGGTGCAAATCCTTATTATACTATAGGCAATACCGCACAAAGAGCGTCTGGCGACTTTGCACGCCATCTGCTTGCAA
>ERZ809207.812-NODE-812-length-10554-cov-3.621774_pt1 | contig 10554 bp, 10 predicted proteins | sample MGYA00520515_ERZ809207 | MGnify/ENA primary metagenome ERZ809207 (study PRJEB31570, sample SAMEA3213009) | Homo sapiens | biome: human-gut; feature: human gut; material: fecal | place: Sweden | collected 2011 ... | reverse complement strand
GGGCATCTGCGGCGAGCACGGCGGCGACCCCTCCAGCGTTGAGTTCTGCCACAACGTTGGCCTGGATTACGTTTCCTGCTCTCCGTACCGCGTTCCCATCGCACGTCTGGCCGCTGCTCAGGCTGCTATTAAAGCACCCCGTGCGATGAAGGACTAATCGCTTTATAGCGACGAAAACTTTTAACTAATTGAACAGGCGCACCGCTTTTGGCGGTGCGCCTGTTTTTGTTTGCAATGCACATGGGGGTTACAAATACACTTCCACGTTCAGATCAGTCCAGCCACGCTGACGGAATTGGGCGGGCAACCCATTCGACATACGATACTGGCGGGCGGTCTCAAAGTCAACCGTAAATGAGAGTACAGGGGAATTTTCCGGCTCCATAAGGTTATATCGTTCTTGTCCTGACTTCATTTCTCCGAAGGTCATTTTCCAGCGATAATGATGATTCTCGACTGGGGTAACAGCCTCCACAAATTCATCTATACTCATTATTGTTTGTTAAGATCACCATCATCATTGATGGGTGTTGCTTACGGATTTTCAGCAACGTGGACATCTCTGTCTTATCGCTAAATATTATATCTGTAAATAATAGATCGATTGGGTGAAACCGCGTTGTGAGATTATGCAATGACGGGCAACATGATATTTTGTATTGTATGTGGTTTCGCTTAAAATATTGTTCGATAAACTTCGCAACATAGGAACGCAAAGAATCGTCCTCATGACAAATAGTTGTATTAAGCAAGTTTTACCTCTAAACAATTCTTCCGTGTGTTATTAGATTTTTGCGGTTATTGCGTGCAAATATAAAACATAGCCCCTCCACCGGGTGTATTGCGGGCTCCAATATGCAACGATTGTTGCTCTGCCAGACTTTTTGCAACAGAAAGCCCAAGCCCATAGTGGCCATTGGTCGTACGGCTGGGATCTGCGCGATAAAACCGTTCAAAAATCCGTGGTAAATCCTTTTCGGCAATACCCTGACCGTAATCATGTACCCCGATTTCCACTACATTATTTTTCAGGAGGTTACAACAAATTTCGATGGTGGTATCTTCCTTCGTGTGGGCAATCGCATTGGTGATAAAGATACTGCCTATCTGGGTAAGTGCTTCTTCGTTAGCCATGATTTCAGGGTATGACGCTTCTTCAATCTTGAGACGTAACGGATGACGTTGCTGTTTGGCATAGATCTGGTATTTTTCATAAAGCTGCAAGCAAAAGGTATCAGGTTCAATTGCTGTCAAAACCAGCTTGCGTTCTTGTCTATCTGAATTTGCCAGAAGCAATAAATCTTGTACCAAGTGACTCATCCGCAGAGCCTCGCTTTGCGTTGCATAAAACACTCCTGAAATTTCCGGAGAAGAAGGAATGTGCTTTTGCAGTACCTCCAGCCCAGCACGGATCGATGCTAGCGGCGTCTTTAGTTCGTGCCCTGCTGCTGCAACAAATTCTTTCTGCTGACGAACGGAATTCTCTACCGGTCTTAAAAGGCTCCGAATCAACCAGCTATTGATGACAGCCAAAATAATACATCCTAAGAGCAATAACACTCCGTAGAAAACTGCCTGATGCTGAATAAACGGCAGACGAACGCTCTGGCTTTGCAGAGCCAATATTTCAATTTGCGTTTTATCCTCGTGCCGAAAGTAGAATACATGGAAACGCCCTAAAGCAGTATTCCTTTCATCCTTTTTTGATGTCCACCCGTTTGAAGCCTGGGAGAGTTCATCCGTAGAAAGGCTATGCTCCGAGCGGAATATATTTTCCAATACGTCCGGTGTAAGTCCTCCAGTCGGTTCGAAACGGAATAATGGCGTTCCATTTTCAAAAATGTATATGTTGCCATCCAAATTTTCTTCCAGTTCCTGCAAAGTACTCTGATCAACCTGCCGGGAGGAAAGTAGTTTGATTTGGTATGATTCTATCTGGTCACAAATCTGAGCGTCCAATGAGGCTTCATATCTGTTGCAGGAAAAAAAGAATGTGATTCCTAAACACAATGCCAAGATCAGCCCCGTGATGCCAGTATAAAGGAGAACCAGTTTTAGCCAAAGTTTTTTAATCATGGATGTTCTCCAATCGGTATCCGACACCCCGAATGGTCGTGATCGTCAGGCAGATACCAGCTTTTTTTAACTTTTTGCGTACAAAGTGGATATAGGTGTTCAGATTACTTTCTTCAATCTCAGTGTCATCGCCCCAAACCCGGGAAAGCAGTCGCTCTCTTGCAAACAACTGATGCGGGTATCGGAAAAACACTTCCAAGAGGTCCGCTTCCTTTTTTGATAGTTGACAGTGTCCTTTTGGCCCACATAGTTCCAGCTGATTACAGTCTAATGTTGCATCCTCGTAATGAATTTGGTTGCTTTCCTCCACAGCCATCGCTTGTGAGGGCCTGCGAAGTAATGCGTGGAGGCGAGCTACAAGTTCTCGCATGGCAAATGGCTTGGCCAAGTAATCGTCCGCACCAGCTTCCAGCCCATCCACTTTGTCGTCTAAGCCGCCCATAGCAGTCAGCATCAGCACCGGAGCTGATACTTTGGCTGCCCGGGCCTTTTTCAAAATCGTTAGGCCATCCATCGAAGGAAGCATCCGGTCCAGGCAACAAGCATCATAACAGTTATGAAGAAGAAGTTCCAAGCCTGTCTCGCCATCATGGCAAAAGTCTGAATCAATTCCAGCATCTTGCAAGCCCGCACGCATGATTTGGCAAAGATTTTTATCATCTTCTATTATCAAAATTCTCACGATGTTCATCTCCCTAGTTTATTATAACAAACCATTCTTTAATCAATATTTAAATAAGGGTGCTCATCTTAAATTTTGTTTTAACATTGATCTGTTATGATATATACAACCAAAAGCGAAAGGAGTCAACTGTATGAATCGCTTAATCAAGAACACGGCACTGGGACTTTCGGTGTTGATGGGATGTTCTCTGTGCGCGTGTGGTGTAACGGATTCTTCACTGGGGCAGAAAACAGAAATCAATCCAGGGTTGTGGGTTGAAAAAGAGGTGGCTTTGGAGCCTGATCCGAGTGATATCCTTGCCCTCACAACCACCACTGATGGCCAACTCCTCTGTGCGACCGTCCAGTCAAACGGAGAGGCATCCCAGAAGGTTGATGTGCTTTCTTCTTCGGATGGCTACACATGGGACACCACGCCGGTTTATTCGGTGGAAGTGCCGGGGACTTGCATCGAAGCAATCCTGACGGAAAGTGGCGTTCTTGTTCTGACCAGGACTGAAGATGAAGAACAGATTTGGTACGGAGCGAAAGAGACAGAATGTTCTCAAGTCCAACCTGCCGATTCTGAAGTAACTGACATCAACAACATTCAATTTGTCAACTCGGATTCTTTTTTGATGGCCGGACGGGATACCAATAACCAGTCCGTTGCAGCTATCTTTTCGCTTCGCGATGGCCGTATGGTTACGAAAGTTGGGGCCGGAACGGAATGGGGGGGATTTGCCCAACACGGGGATGAACTTGCCTTCATATCCGAAACGGGCAAACTATCGACTCTGAAGGCAAATGGTGAGATACAAGAAGGTAATGTCGAGGGACTCGAAAACATCATTGCTGCCTATTGTGATTCACAGGGAAATTACTATTATGCAGACAACGAGGGAATTTACCGGGTTGCTGCTGGTGGAACCTTAAAAGAAGAAATCACTCCATCCAGCGGGTTTGCATTTTCGGTACAGGGAAAAGTAATCACAAATCTCGTTTACTTTCAAGACAGCTTTTTCTGTGTTGTCAAAGACACGTCTGACGATTCCGCACAACTTTATTCGTATACATTTGATCCTGACGCGACACCGTCAGAGCAGATTGAGCTCACTGTCTGGTCACTGTCCGATTCTCCCACTGTACGAAGAGTCCTTTCAGAATATCAGCAGCAACACAACGATATCGCCATACAGTATACAGTCGCCGGCAGCGATGATCTGGCAACCGAAGATGTACTGAAAGCATTAAATACAGAACTGCTTGCTGGGAGCGGTCCTGACCTAATCGTCTTTGATGGCATAGATGTTACACCTTATATCGAAAATGGCGTTCTGGCTGATTTAAACGAGTCGCTGCAGGAATTTTCAATCTTGGATTCGATTAAAAATGCTTTCTCCGTGGATGGGAAGACTTATATTGCTGCTGCACGGTATGCCATTCCATCTATTTGGGGAACCGCCGAAGACATGGATCAAATTACAGATCTATCTTCCTTTATAGAGTTCGTAAAATCCTGCCCTCCGCGTGATGACTACAATTTGTCCGACAATGCTTATTATACAGCCCTTCCAGAGGAAGACAAATATGCGGTTTCGTTTATGACGCCTCAGAAAATCCTCCAGTTCTTGATGAGCACCTCTGCTTCCGAATTGATTACGGATAACACACTGAATCAAGAGCAACTGCAACAACTGTTCCAAGCCATCGAATCTATCGGCGCTTACTACAACATGGCTTCTTATCGCACGGAGCAGGAGGACGATTCGATTGTCTATTCCGACGGCGGAGACTCCATCACCATTTCCGGTGCTTCACGCGAAGTCATTAACAAACGAGCAAGGATTGGACGGAATCTGATTGATTCTCCTGCGTTCCTGGGCTGGATCACTAAAAATTGGGAAGGTCAGGCACCTGAATTAAAATCCGCACCGGGCCTTTGTGAAAGGGCTTATTCTCCGAAGGTCTTACTTGGAATAAATGCTAGTAGCCCAAATCAGGAAGCTGCAAAGGATTTGTTGAAAGCGTTCTTTGCTTCGGATATCCAAAATACGGTTGTTGGAGATGGCCTGCCCGTTATTGAAAGCAGTTTGGATGCAAGAATTGACGCAGCTGTTGAAACATACGGTACAGATCGCGAAATGCTGGCTGATTTCCTCAAAGGCGTAAAAACGCCTGTGATTGTTGATGAAGTAATCGCAGACAAATTGTTGCCGTACGCCGAGGCGTTGGCAAAAGGACAGCAAGATGCTGAATCGGCTACGCAGGCAGCAGAAAAAGATTTGCGCCTTTACTTGGCAGAACGTGGGTAATCGCAGTAGACCTTCTTTGCCTGTATTAGCGGTTCCGACATATTCAAATCTTCAACAGAGCTTTTCATACACATTTTAACTTGTTTATTAAGAACAGGAGAAACTCAAATGAAACGAAATCTGTTTTTATCGGCCATTTTGCCGTTTTCCCTCGCTGTCGCCCTGTGCGCCTGCGGCTCTACTCCTGGGGAAAGTACGCCATCAGAAAAAACGCAGAGCTCCGTTTCACAGGCACAAACGGATTCCGCTGCAACAGGCAACGAAATTTCGATTGGCAACAATTTTTCGATTGAAGCCGGTACAGTTCTTTCGGATGGCTCTATTTATTTTGTGGGGCGTGAAGGTGCCGATGGCTTCTGTGCCTATGTCTCTACAGATGATGGGGACAGCTGGACAAAGGAAGAACTGCCCTGGGCCGACCAGACTGTTGTGGGAATCAAACTGCGTCCGGATGGCTTCATGCTGGGCATGCAGGGACAGCAGGTTGTTTATGCCGCCCGCGGCGAGGACCTTAAAACTGCGGATATTTCCGCGCTGGGAGCAATTGACGGAATTTCTGCCGTTTATCCTATTGATGGTGACACCTTTACCGTAACGGGTGGAAGAACGGAAACTTTCGTGAATGAGGATGGCCAAGAGCAGGAAACTATTCACCCCCTTCCCTTCGAGGATATGGTGTTGCAGTATGATGGCTCGTTGGTAACACAGTGGGGAGAAGGAATCGCTGCGGACCAAGCGGGGTATTACGCGTCAGATGGAGAAAAGCTGTACTATGTCGACTTTGAAACCAACGAGTGCCGTTCTTTGGATGGGGCAGGGCAAATCGATAGCTACGGAGTCTTAGCGACTATTAAGGGCTCATCTTTCTGCCGAAACGGCATTTTCTATTATGTGGACGATCAAGGCATCGTTGCCTACGATACCACCAACAATTCCGAATCACGGATTCTGACAGACACCCTTGCACCTTTTCTGCAGGATGATGTCAGCTGTGTCACATTGATCGTTACAGATCACCAAGCTATCGCTGTTGCAGCAGATCTGAACTCCGAGACGCAGACGGTATATCGCTATGAAATCTAAGCGCAAGCGGTTTGCCCGTCCCATCGAAAAGCTGCATTTCAAAAAGAATACATTTCGCCGAAAGGGGAAAAAAGCATTCCAAGCATGGATGTCTTTGCTTCCCTCACTGATAGGAATTGGTGTTTTCCTCTTTGTTCCGTTTGGAGAAACTATCCGGCGCAGCTTCACAAACCCTTTGGGAACAAAATTCCTTGGTATGAAAAATTACCAATCCATTTTTTCAAATGATGCCTTTCGTTTGGCAGTAGCAAACACAGTGAGATTTATCCTGGTCTGCATTCCGCTACTTCTCGTAACCAGCTTGATTTTCGCTCTTTTGATACGGAAAATCCTGCCCAAAGGGGAAAAGCTGCAAACAGCTTGCCTATTGCCTATGGCAATTCCGGTTGCCAGCATCTCTTTACTATGGAAAGCTCTTTTCACACAGAACGGTATTTTGAACAATCTTTTGTCCTTTTGGGGAGTACCGGAAATTTCTTTCCTTGATAGCAGTGCGGCTTTCGGGGTACTTGTAGGTACTTACCTTTGGCGGAACATCGGATACGATATGATTCTTTGGCTGGCCGGTTTGGATGCGATTCCTGCCAGCATGTATGAAGCAGCCGAAGTTGACGGCGCAAACAGCTGGCAAATTTTCTGGAAAATCACCTTGCCAAATTTACCGTCTACCATGGGGCTTATCACAATCCTCAGTATTTTGAACACGTTCAAGGTATATCGGGAAGCCTACCTAGTGGCAGGAAATTACCCGGATGACAGTATTTATCTCTTGCAGCATTTGTTTAACAACTGGTTTTCTTCTTTGGATCTTGGTCGATTGTCGGCAGCGGCTGTTGTTGTTGCCCTTGCGCTGCTTCTGGTAATTCTGCCATTTTTGAAAATGTTGCGGGAGGGTTCCGAGTGAAAAAGCGCAAAAAGGCCGTTCGTCTTCCTTATCTGGTATTGGTACCCTTTGCCGCATCTGTGTGCCTGGTGATTTGGATGATCTTTTCTGGTGCGCTTATGAGTAACGATGAAGCAACGCAGAGCCTTGGCGGAATTTTCGATGGGACTTCTGCGGTGCATTGGCCGTTGATTCCCAATTCGCCCACCTTACAGCCATTGATCGAAGTCCTATTGGATACACCAGAATTCTTTGTTATGTTTTGGAATACCTGTATCCTCACATTTCCGCAATTGATTGGGCAATTTCTGCTTGCCAGTCCTGCTGCATGGGCGTTTTCTCGTTTTACTTTTCGAGGTCGAAATCTTCTTTTTACTATTTATACGATTCTGATGCTACTTCCGTTTCAAGTTCTCATGGTGCCTGATTATTTGGTTTTGGATCGGTTGGGACTCATGGATACAGTTTGGAGCATCATCTTGCCCGGTACCGTTTCCACCTTTCCCGTCTTTATTATGAAAAAGGGGTTCGACGGTATTCCCGTTTCCGTTCTGGAAGCAGCCGAACTGGATGGTGCCGGTGCCATTACAACCTATATAAGAATTGGTCTTCCGCTTGGAATCCCTGGCATCCTGTCTGCATTGCTTTTATCTTTTATTGAAGCCTGGAATGCAATTGAACAACCGCTGGTGTTTTTGAAGAGCCAAAACCTTTGGCCCATGTCCCTGTTCCTCGCCAATATTACACAGGATGACATTGGAATTGCTATGGTGGCCAGTGTGTTTATGTTATTGCCCGTAATTCTGATCTTTCTGTTTGGGCAGAGATATTTGATTTTGGGAATCCAATCAAGTGGAGTAAAGGAGTGAACCGGATTTGAAATCAAGTCCAAAACAAACGGATTATCCTATTTACAGTGAGGGCAAGCTGTCCGAGCGCAAACAATTGTTCCACCTTTCACTTCGGAATCGCCTTCCCGCTCTGCGTCAGACTCCGATTTCGGAATCCGATACTGACTCACAGAACGATGAACGTCAAGCATTAAAAAGAATTGTCGTATTTTTTGCTGTCATGTTGATTCTGACTTTGGTTGCTAGGGGAACCAGCAGTGCAATTCGGCCAGTTGTAACTACACAGCAGGCAAAAGCTGGAACAATTAGTCAAAGCGTTCAGTCGTCCGGCTCTATCACAGCATCCAGTGTGCTTTCGGTATCCTTGCCTGAGGGCATCGTGCTCGACAACATTTTGGTAAAAGAAGGGCAGTCTGTCGTAGAGGGGCAAACACTTGCAGCCTGTGACGTGGATGAACTTTCGACAAAGCTGGATCGCGCCAAGGCTTCTTTGCAGAAAAGTAAGGCGGAGTATAACCAACTTTTATCAAACGCAGTGCTGGATGATACGAGTGTTGCACGAACCCAGCAGGCTTTGCTCCGTGCCTATGAAGCAGATCAGAAAGCCTACGAGGAATTAGAAAAATTGCGAGCATCGGAAAATCCGGCCCCGGAAGCAATCAGCACTGCTGAGCAAGCTGCCGATGATGCACATTGGGCAGCACAGCAGGCTGAGTATGATCGTAACAGTGCTTTAGCCTCCTATCAGGAGATGCAAAGACAGAACAATCTTTCTGCGCAGGTGAATCAGGCTTCCGCCGAAGATGTTGCCCTTGACATTAAGGATACACAAGCGGAAATTGAACAGTTGGAACAGCTTGTGAATCAGCAAGGAGTGATCTCCTCGCCCTTCTCAGGCGTTATTTCAAACGTCGAGGCCGAAGTTGGAACGGAAAGTACTCAAACATTCTGCACTATTTACGATACTTCAAAGGGATATCTTTTTGCTTGCGAACTCCCTGCTGCTCAGGCCAGTGATTGTCAAACCGGATTATCTGCTGTTATAAAACAGGGGGACCAGACTGAGACTGCTGCAATTACCGCGATTTCTGAAAATGCAGAGAATGATACAGTAGACATCACCATTCAATTAACCGCTACCGATTGGAAAGTTGGTCCTGCGGATGCAGAAATTGTTCTCAGTGAACAAGATTATGATCTTTGCCTGCCTAACACTGCAATCCATAGAGTGTCATCATGCCTTCACCAGAGTTATCACTTAAACGCATGACCTTACAATCATCGGACTCAACCAGGTTTTGAACATTCGGGCCGTAGTACATTTCCTGGAATAGTTCCGGCATAGACGCTACCTCCTTTCTATGGAGCATCCCTCCATATCAAATATTTTATCACAAGTCCGGCCCAAAAACTCAAAATCATGGGAAACAATGATGATAACTTTATTCTCATCATTCAACTTGCGGATCATATTGCTCACTTCCAGCATACGGTGATAGTCCAGGCCGCTGGTCGGCTCATCAAAGACAAGTACATCCTTGTTGGAGAGAATAGCGGTTGCCACCGCAAGGCGCTGTTTCTGACCTCCTGACAGGGCCATCGGATGGCGGTCTTTGAAATCCAGCAAATCAAAAGACCTGAGAATTTCTTCAATCCGCTCCGGCGGACAATCCGGCTGCGCCAGTTCACATTCGTTCCATACGCTGTCTGAAAAAAGCTGATGGTTCACATCCTGCATAACACAGAAGCTGGCCTTATTGCGCTGTTTTGCTTTCAGTGTTTGCCCATCCAGTCGAACCGTTCCGTTCACTTCTTTCAAAAGCCCGCACAGGCAGCGTGTCATCGTCGTTTTTCCCGCGCCGTTATGACCGACAATCCCCAACACTTCGCCTCGTTTTGCAGAAAAGCCAAGGCCGCTGAATACCGGCTGCTTATCAAAGGCACAGGAAAGGTTTTCTACGGATAAGCCTTCCTGCGCTCCTGACTGATCGGCGGGAGGCAGCTCCAGCACAGGATGGACAAGACTTCTAAGCCCCATCCTGATACGCTGCTCATCCGAAAGATTGCGAAACTCGTTCCCGGAAAATATCTGAACGATTTTCCCCTTTTGAATGAAGATTGCCCGGTCGATCAGATCCATCAGGAAATATAGGCGGTGTTCGGCAATAACAACCGTCCGTCCTTCTTTTTTGATCTGGATAATCTGCTGGCGTAAGGTGTCAATCGCGTCAGCATCCAGATTTGCCGTCGGCTCGTCCAGCACAAAAACGGACGGGTTCATGGCATATACAGAGGCAAACGCAAGACTTTGTTTTTCCCCGCCAGACATGGAAAAAATGTTTCTTCCCAAAAGCGATTGAATTTTCAGAGCAGAAACCGTAGCATCATATCGCTCTTTGATTTTCCTTGGCTCAACGCCTGCGTTTTCCAAACCAAAAGTAATCTCGCTGTCAGAATCTATATTGAAGAACTGCGATTTTGGGTTTTGGAACACGGAACCAACCTGTTCTGCCAAACGGTACATTTCTGTTTGAGCTACATTCATACCGTTTACAATCGTTGTACCAGATAAGGTTCCGCCCTCGACAAAATGAGGAATCAGACCGTTAATAAGTTTTGTTATGGTTGTCTTACCACAGCCTGATTCACCTACAATTCCTAAAGCCTCCCCTTTATTTACATA
>ERZ809207.807-NODE-807-length-10615-cov-5.769508_pt1 | contig 10615 bp, 8 predicted proteins | sample MGYA00520515_ERZ809207 | MGnify/ENA primary metagenome ERZ809207 (study PRJEB31570, sample SAMEA3213009) | Homo sapiens | biome: human-gut; feature: human gut; material: fecal | place: Sweden | collected 2011 ... | reverse complement strand
GCAGGACCTTATAGGCGGTGTCGCGCGTGGAGCGGCTGACGCGGATGGGGCTGTAGTCGCGCAGATACCGCCGCAGCTCCCCGGCAATCATCGGCACACCGTAGGTCGAAAAGCGGACGTTTTTCGTGGTGTCAAAGTTGGCGATGGCCTTCAAAAGCCCGATGCAGCCGACCTGAAACAGATCGTCCGGATTTTCGCCCCGGCTCAGAAACCGCTGCACCACAGACAGGACCAGCTTGAGATTTCCCTCCACCAGACGGCTACGCGCGTCCATATCCCCCTGCTGCGAGCGCTCGATCAGCCGCATCATCTCCGCGTTCGAGAGCGTCTGCAGCTTCGATGTGTTGACGCCGCAGATCTCGACCTTTCCCTGCATATCTGCTACCTCCATCTTCTGTTTCTGGATATATCGTCAGTATTTCCCGGCTTTCCCATTTGATACGGAAAACTTCCAGGCAGATTCCGAACTTTTTCGCGGATTTTGTCCGTGCGCAGTTGACGATAATCCCTTCCGTCCCGTCGACGTAAAAAGCGAAGGCCTGTTATTGGGAACCGAAATTGGTCAGGAAAAGTTCATAAAATACGGGTGTTGACAACTCTGTTGACAGTGTGAAAAACTTTTGAACACCAATCGCTTTTCCACATTTCCACATCGTTATCAACACCCGCCTGTTTGCAGCGATTTGTTCCGGTGGGGACATAATACAGTTTACATAACGATAATTCGACCTTTTATGACAAAAAAGCCGGAATTTCACCCAGCGACAATCCCCGGTGCAGCGCCAGATCGCAGCTGTAGCCGACGAGCCTGCCCATCTCGCGCACCCGTGTGTCCACATCCTGCATCGTGACCAGCACGCCCCGCGGCACGTCCAGCTCCAGCTCCGCCTGCCGGAACAGGGAGATCGCGTCCACGACCGTCGGCACGCCCACGGCGATGACCGGCACGCCCAGCGTCCGCCGGGAAAATTCCTGCCGGCTGTTGCCTACGCCGGAGCCCGGCACGATGCCGCTGTCCGAAAGCTGGACAGTGCGGAACAGCCGCCCCGGCTCCGCTGCTGCCAGCGCGTCGATCACGATCACAACGTCCGGCTGCGCGGTCTGCATGGCGCATTTGACAAGCTCCAGACTTTCAATGCCCGTCTGGCCCAGTACGCCCGGCTGACAGGCCGCGACGCGCATGAGGCCCGGCAGCGCTTCATCCGGGCCCACCTGCAGATGGCGCGTGACGATCAGATTCTTCACGGCCTCCGGGCCGATGGCGTCGGGCGTGATGTCCCGGTTGCCCAGCCCGACGACGAGCGCCTGCCTGCACGGCCCCAGCAGCTCGCGCAGCGCCCGGCTCACGGTGCGCACGGCATTTGAAAAGCTCCCCGGCTCCCGGCGCGAGAGCGCTTCAAGCTCCGCTGTGATATACGTGCCGCGCGGCTTGCCGAGCGCCTGCTCGCCCTCGGCGCTTGTGATTTTCACGACTGTCATGCGTACACCGTGCCGCTCCTGTTCGCGCGCGGCGACGCCGGAAAGCTGCGTCTGTTCCTGCGCGGAGCGCTCATACAGCGCCTTGGCCTCCATCGCCAGATCCGTTCTTGGCTGCATAGACTCACCTCCCGGCTAGTTTTTCCGGAAAGTCGGGGAATATGTGAAAAATTTTTTTGAAAAAATCCGAAAAAAAGATTGATTTTATCGGACCATGCCGCTATAATGTATTTCTGCATGAAACGGTATCTGTTTCTATATTCACGCTATTGGAGGAGGTGTAGTTATGCCCAACATTAAGTCTGCAAAGAAGAGAGTTCTGATTGCCAAGGTCAACAACGAGCGCAACAAGGCTGACAAGTCCGCCCTGAAGACCACCCTGAAGAAGTTTGAAGCTGCCGTCACGGAAGGCAATCGTGAGCAGGCCGATAGCGCTTACCAGGCTGCGGTTCAGTCCATCGACAAGGCTGCCGGCAAGGGTATTCTTCATAAGAATGCTGCCGCCCGCAAGAAGAGCCAGATCACACTGAAGATGAACAAGCTGGCCTGATGCCGAATGCTGCGAAATAAATGCCCCTCGGGAGTTTCTCTTCGGGGGGATTTTTCGCGCACTTTTTTAGGGAATGCCTTGCGGAAACACGCGGGGATACTATATAATATACCGGTGCGGGAGTTTCTGTAGGGTCCGATGCCCACATCGGACCGCGCAGGATGCACTGTTTTTACGGTAATCTTCGGCGAATTCGCAACATTTTTTAGGCCGACAGAGTCCTCGCCCCCCTACGACGCATATTCGGGCGCTGCATCATGCAGGGGCGGACGACTCTGTCCGCCCGCAGGATGCGCCGGTTTTTTACGGAACTCTTCGGCGAATTTGCGACTGCCCAGCGGGCCGATGTGGGCATCGGCCCCTACAGGATCTGCAGCAACATATCAGAAAGGAGCGTGGACCCATGGACCTGTTTTCCCCCGTGACCGATCTGCGCGGTGTAGGGCCGGCGCGGGCGGCGGCTTTGCAGAGGCTTGGGATTTTCACGCTCTATGATCTGCTGGCCTATTTTCCGCGCGATTATGAGGACCGGACGAATCCGGTCGAGATCGCGCAGCTGCAGCCGGGGGTCCCGGCGTGCTTTGAGGCGCTGGTCGTCTCGCAGCCGGTCCTGCGGCGCATCGGAAAGGGCCGCGACGTGACGAACCTCACTGTCGCGGACGAGACAGGCAAGCTGACGCTGCACTATTTTAACCAGCCCTATATCAAAACCCAGCTGCATTACGGGCAAAGCTATTATTTTTACGGGACGCTGCTGGAGCACGGGATGCAGATGGCGAATCCCGCCTTTGAGGAGGCGGGCAGGCCCGGCACCGTTACGAACCGGCTGCTGCCTGTGTACCCGCTGACGGCGGGGCTGTCCAACCGGACGCTCTGCGCCTGCATCCGGCAGGCGTTTTCGGCGGCGGGCGCGCTGCCGGAGCTTCTGCCGGAGACGGTGCGGGAACAGTACGGCCTGTGCGGCGTGACGGAGGCGTATACGTCTGTCCATGCGCCGGAGAGCTGGGACGCGCTGCAGCGGGCGCGGAAGCGGCTCGTCTTTGAGGAATTTTTCATTTTCTCGGCGGGTCTGGCCGTCCTGCGCGCGTCGAGAACGGATCTGCATACCATCCCGTATGACACCGCCTGCATGGACGCGTTTTTCCGCGCGCTGCCTTTCCGGCTGACGGGTGCGCAGAGCGGCGCAATTGACCAGATCCTGCACGATCTGTCCTCCGGCCATGTGATGAACCGGCTCGTGCAGGGCGATGTCGGCAGCGGCAAGACGATGGTCGCGGCGGCGGCCTGCTTCTGCGCGGTCAAAAACGGGAAGCAGGCGGCGTTCATGGCGCCGACGGAAATTCTGGCCGAGCAGCATGAAAAGACGCTGTCCGCGCTGCTGGGGCCGCTTGGCGTCCATGTCCTGCTGCTGACAGGCGCAAAGACCCCGGCGCAGAAGCGTGCTGCGCGGGAGAAAATCGCCTCCGGCGAGGCGCAGCTGATCGTCGGCACGCACGCGCTGATCAGTACCGGCGTGGAGTTCCACGCGCTCGGCCTCGTTGTGGCCGACGAGCAGCACCGCTTCGGCGTCGCGCAGCGCACGAGACTCACGGAAAAGGGCGATGCGCCGCATCTGCTCGTCATGTCCGCCACGCCCATCCCGCGCACGCTGGCCCTCATCGCCTACGGCGATCTGGACGTGTCCGTGATCGCCGAGCTGCCGCCGGGCAGGCGGCCGGTCGAGACATTTCTGGTCAGCGAGGCTCTGCGTGAGCGCCTGAACGGCTTTATCCGGAAGCAGTGCGCCGGGGGCCATCAGGTCTATGTCGTCTGCCCGGCTGTGGAGGACGGCGAGGAGAACGCCATGAAATCCGCCGAGGGCTGGGCGCAGACGCTGCGGGACGAGACGTTCCCGGAGCTTCGCGTCGGATTGGTGCACGGACGGATGAAAAGCGCGGAAAAGGACGCGGCGCTGCGCGCGTTCCGCGCGGGAGACTACGATATTCTCGTCGCCACAACGGTCGTGGAGGTCGGCGTGGATGTGCCGAACGCGACGCTGATGGTCATTGAGAACGCCGAGCGCTTCGGCCTCAGTCAGCTGCATCAGCTGCGCGGACGCGTCGGGCGCGGCAGCGCGCAGTCCTACTGCGTGCTGGTCAGCGGGACGAAAAACGAGGAGACAAAAAAGCGCTTGCAGGCGCTCTGCAAGACGACGGACGGCTTTAAGATCGCCGAGCAGGATCTGGCCCTGCGCGGGCCGGGCGATTTCTTCGGCAGCCGCCAGCACGGGCTTCCGCTCTTAAAGGTCGCAAGCCTGCAGATGGATCTGGAGACGCTACAGGACGCACAGCAGGCCGCAGCCGCTGTGATTCAAACCGCAGACAGCCTGAACGCCCCGGAGCTTGCCCCACTCAAGGCAAGAGTCGAGGCTCTGTTCACCCGTCAGGAGGTCAGTCTGAACTGAGCGGTTCCTGTCAAAAAAGAAAACGGCGGCTTGAATGTAAAACAGTTCAAGACCGCCGTTTTGCGCTGCGGGGCGAAAAAGGGGAACGTATACGCCGCGTGAGCCGCTGTTATTTGAGAAGCTGCTTCAGATCTGCCTCCGGCGTGGTGATGGGCGCAATACCGAAGTTGTCTACAAGATAGTTCAGTACGTTGGGCGAAAGGAACGCCGGGAGCGTGGGGCCGAGACGAATGTTCCGGATGCCCAGATGCAGCAGCGTCAGCAGGATGCAGACCGCCTTCTGCTCATACCACGAAAGCACCATGGAAAGCGGCAGCTCGTTCACGCCGCAGCCGAACGCGTTCGCAAGCGCAAGCGCGATCTGAATGGCACTGTAGGCGTCGTTGCACTGGCCGACGTCCATCAGGCGCGGCAGTCCGCCGATCGTGCCGAGATCGAGGTCGTTGAAGCGGTACTTGCCGCAGGCAAGCGTCAGAACGACGGTGTCGGCAGGCGTCTGCTTGACAAATTCCGTATAGTAGTTACGGCCGGGGCGTGCTCCGTCGCAGCCTGCGACAAGGAAGAAATGCCGGATGGCCCCGGACTTGACGGCCTCGATGACCGTGTCTGCCGCACTGAGCACCGCGCCGCGTGCAAAGCCAGTCATGACCGTGCTGCCGCCGTTGATGCCGGTGAAGGGCCTGTCCACGGCGTAGCCGCCCAGCTCCAGCGCCTTTTCAATGACAGGCGTGAAGTCCTTTTCTTCGCCGATGTGGACGAGTTCCGGGTAAGATACGACTGACGTGGTAAATACGCGGTCCGCGTAGCTGGCCTTCGGCGGCATCAGACAGTTGGTGGTGAAGAGCACCGGCGCAGGAAGCGCCGCGAATTCCTTCTGCTGGTTCTGCCATGCCGTGCCGAAATTGCCCTTGAGGTGGGCATACTTTTTAAGTGCCGGATAGCCGTGTGCGGGGAGCATTTCACCGTGGGTGTAGATGTTGACGCCCCTGCCCTCGGTCTGCTCCAGCAGCAGCTTCAGATCGTGCAGATCGTGGCCGGAGATGACGATGAACGGACCTTTTTCCACGGTCAGCGGAACCGTGACCGGCGTGGGCGTGCCGTAGCTTTCGGTGTTGGCCCTGTCCAGAAGCGCCATGCACCGGAGGGTCTTCTCGCCGACCTCCATCACAATGGGCAGCAGCTGCTCCATGTCCCAATCCTCGCCCACGGCAAAGAGCGCCTTGGCAAAGAACCGGTTTACCGTCTCATCGGCATAGCCCAGCACCATGGCGTGGTGCGCATACGCGGCCATGCCGCGCACGCCGAAGAGAATGAGCGATTTGAGACTGCGGATATCCTCCTGTGCGTCCCAGAGCTGCGCCATGTCATAATCGCCGGTTCGTCCGCACGCGGCAGCGCAGGCCGCGCAGCCCGGCACGAGCCGCGATTTTTCCGCGTGCACGCGGCTGATCATCGCGCGGATGGTCTCATCGTGAAAGCTCACGTTCGTAACGGTCGTGAACAGACCCTCGATGAGAAGCTGCCATGTGCCTGCATTCACGCCGGGCGCATGGTCCGTCGCGCGGGCAAGGCCAATGAGTGCGCCCGTCAGATCGTCCTGCAGCTTCGCCGTACCGGCGCTCTTGCCGCACGCGCCCGCCTTTCCTGTGCAGCCGGTGCAGCCCGCCGTCTGTTCGCACTGAAAACAAAACATCGTGTGTTCCATTTTGAGATCCTCACTTTCATGATTCGGGTTCTTGCGTTTGTGGCTATATTATAATAGAATAAAATCAACAGGTCAGTTGAATTTTCAACGAAAGAGGAAAATATGCAGGAATTTTTATCCGTGATCCGGTCTTCCACGCTCTTCTCCGGTATTTCCGAACAGGAGCTTACGGCCATGCTCGCCTGTCTTGGCACGAAAGCATCGCGTTTCCCGAAGGATGCGCTGCTGCTGCGTGCCGGCGATACGGCGGAATCGATCGGTCTGGTGCTGTCCGGGAGCGTTCTGGTCGAGCAGGAGGACGTCTGGGGCAACCGCAATATTCTGTCCAAGGCAGGGCCGGGACAGACCTTCGCCGCCGCCTATGCCTGCGCACCCGGTTCGGTGCTGAAGGTGAGCGTCGCGGCGGAAACACCCGCGACTGTGCTGTTTCTGAACGTCAAACGCGTGCTGACCATGTGCCCGTCCGCCTGCGCCCGGCACAGCCGCATCATCCGCAATCTTCTCGGCGAGCTTGCCGAAAAGAACCTGCGGTTCGGTGAAAAGCTCACACACATGGGCCAGCGCACCACGCGCGCAAAGATCATGTCCTACCTTTCCGCAGAGGCGCAGCGGCTTGGGACCTGCGAATTTGACATTCCGTTTTCAAGACAGCAGCTTGCGGATTATCTTGGCGTCGAGCGCAGCGGCCTGTCGCTGGAGCTTGGACGGATGAAAAAGGACGGCGTCCTCGAGTATCGCAAGAGCCACTTTCTCCTGCGGATATGACGGAGAAGCGCGGACTTATGGAGCCGGAGAAAAAATAATTGCAGCACTTCTTGCTTTTTTGACTGGACCGTCGTATTATTTTCAGTAAGAAATGGCCTGACACCCGGAGTGTCCATGGATGAGTTTGAAAGGAAAAGAGGCACTGCATATGTATCAGATCGGCATTGACATCGGCGGAACCAACGTCAAGATCGGCCTGCTGGACGAGGCGCTGGAGCTGACCGCCGAGACGTCTGTCCCGTTCCCGCACACGACGGCGGCGGATCTGGCGAAAAAGATCCGCGCGGCAGTCCTTGCGCTGCTGGAAGAGAAGAACGCGGCGCTTTGCGACGTCGGCTCGCTCGGCGCGGTCGTCCCCGGCAGCATCGACGCGAGCGGCGAGACGGTTCTTGACGCGCACAATCTGGATTTCCACAATGTACCCCTGCGGAAGCTGCTGCAGGAGCAGTTCCCCGGCATTCCCGTCTATATTGCGAACGACGCAAACGGCGCGGCGCTGGCCGAGCTTTATAAGGGCGCGTTCACCGGCTGCAAAACGGGCGTTCTGCTGACGCTCGGCACGGGGCTTGGCGGCGGCATCATTCTGAACGGCAAAATGTTCAACGGCGGCATGAACCACGGCGTTGAGCTGGGCCACGCGTATCTGGTCGACGGCGGCGAGCCGTGTACCTGCGGCAATCACGGCTGCATGGAGGCCTACTGCGCCGCGTCCGCGCTCACGCGGGAGGGCCGCCGAGCCATGCAGGCCCATCCGGAGAGTATGCTGGCCGAGAAGACCGGCAGCGACCCGGCGAAGATCACGCCCAAGCTCGTCACCGACTGCGCCAAGGCAGGCGACCCCGCCGCGACCGCCGTTTTCGACGACTATATCGAGCACCTGAGCTCCGCCTGCGCGTCGATCTATAATATTCTCGACCCAGAGGTACTTGCCCTCGGCGGGGGCCTCAGCGCGGCAGGCCCGTTCCTGTTTGACCCCCTGCAGGACAAGGTCAGCAAAAAGTGCTTCTATTCCACGCGCGGCAAGCTCGTCCCCGCCGTGCTCGGCAACGAGGCCGGAATGATCGGCGCGGCGCTTCTCGCGCGCGACGCGGAAGCTTAACGCCGCGCATCGGTTTTTGTTATTTTCTCATCATAAAAGGAGCGATCAATATGGTAAGCATCAATTTTGAAGGCGCGAAGCAGTTTTATGCCAGCCAGCCGGACAAGGCCGCGGCACAGGCTGCGTTTGACACACTGGTAAACGGTACCGGCGCAGGCAATGACTTCATCGGCTGGGTCGCCCTGCCGGTAAACTACGACAGGGAAGAGTTCGCCCGCATTCAGGCTGCGGCAAAGAAGATCCAGTCTGACTCCAAGGCGCTTGTCGTCATTGGCATCGGCGGCAGCTATCTCGGCGCGCGCGCCGTGGTTGAACTGCTGAAGAGTCCGAACTACAACGCTCTGCCCAAGAACACCCCGGACATTTATTTCGCCGGCAACGGCATTTCCTCCGACGCTGTGACGGAGATCCTCGCCATGATCGGCGACCGCGATTTTTCCGTGAACGTCATTTCCAAATCCGGCACGACGACCGAGCCTGCCATCGCGTTCCGCATTTTTAAGGCTGCGCTCGAGAAGAAATACGGCGTGGAGGGTGCAAAGAGCCGTATTTACGCCACGACAGACAAGGCGCGCGGTGCGCTGAAGACGCTTGCGTCCCGTGAGGGCTATGAAAGCTTTGTTGTGCCCGATAATGTCGGCGGCCGCTATTCCGTTCTGACGGCTGTGGGCCTGCTTCCCATCGCCTGCTGCGGCATCGACATTGAAGCGCTCATGCACGGTGCACAGGCCGAGCGTGAGGATACGCTGAAGCGCGGTGTGGAAAGCGCTGCCGTGCAGTACGCCATGAGCCGTCAGGCGCTGTACGCGGACGGCAAAAACATTGAAATCCTGGCTGCCTACGAGCCCGCGTTCCGCTTCATGGCCGAATGGTGGAAGCAGCTCTACGGCGAGTCCGAGGGCAAGGACGGCAAGGGTATTTTCCCGGCCTCCGTTGATCTGACCCCCGATCTGCACTCCATGGGCCAGTATATCCAGGATGGCATCCGTATGCTGCAGGAAACGGTTGTCTTCTTCGACAACTCCAGAACATCTGTTACTGTTCCGTCCGACGAGGAAAATCTGGACGGCCTGAACTATCTGGCGGGCCGCGAGATGAGCTATATCAATGAAAAGGCCATGCAGGCGACCAAGGCCGCGCACATTTCCGGCGGCGTGCCCGTCACCGAGATCCGCCTGCCGGAGATCGGCGAGGAAGCGCTGGGTGCGCTCATCTACTTCTTCGAGTTTGCCTGCGGCGTGTCCGGCTACATGGAGGGCGTCAACCCCTTCAACCAGCCCGGCGTTGAGGCCTATAAGAAGAATATGTTCCACCTGCTCGGCAAGCCCGGCTATTAATAAACCCAAAACGCCGGAGGATTTCCCTCCGGCGTTTTTTCTATATTAGAGAGGGGGTATTTCCATGCAGCTTCCGGATTCGCTTGCCGGGCGGCTGCTCGGGTGGTACGCGGCGGGACACCGCGCGCTGCCGTGGCGGGAGGCCCATGAGCCGTATCACGTCTGGCTGTCGGAGATCATGCTCCAGCAGACGCGCGTGGAGGCCGTAAAGGGCTATTACGCGCGCTTTTTATCGGAGCTGCCCGATATCGCCGCGCTTGCAGCCTGCGAAGAAAACCGCCTGACGAAGCTTTGGGAGGGCCTGGGCTATTATTCCCGCGTGCGCAATCTGCAGAAGGCCGCCCGCGTCATTATGACGCAGCACGGCGGCGAGTTCCCGCGGGACTACGCTGCCATCCGGGCGCTGCCCGGCGTGGGGGATTATACGGCGGGCGCGGTCGCGTCCATCTGCTTTGACGCGCCGGAGCCTGCGGTCGACGGGAACGTGCTGCGCGTGCTCTCCCGCGTAACGCAGAACGAAGCACCGGTCACGCGGCCCGCCGTCAAAAAGGCGTATGAAGCCGCGCTGCGGCCAGCTTATGAGAAAAATCCGGGAAAAAGAAGTGAGCTGACGCAATCGCTCATGGAGCTTGGGGCCTGCGTGTGCGTCCCGAACGGCGCGCCGAAGTGCGCTGCCTGTCCGCTGCGGGAGATCTGCTGCGCCGGAGAAAGCGGCGCATGGTCGCGTCTTCCCGTTAAGGAGGCAAAAAAGCCCCGCCGCGTTGAGGAGAAGACGGTGTTCTTTCTCCAATGCGGCGGGCAGTATGCCGTGCGCAGGCGGCCGGAGACGGGGCTGCTTGCCGGACTCTGGGAGCTTCCGAATGTGGAAGGAACGCTGAGCGCGCAGCAGGCGCTTGCGCTGCTCGACAGCTGGGGCCTCGTCCCGGAGGAGCTGACGCGCACGCGCGAACGGACGCACATCTTTACGCACGTCGAGTGGCATATGCGCTGCTATGACATCCGCGTCTCGGCCCCGGTCGGCAGCTTCACATGGGTCAGCGGCGAACGGTTCCGGCAGGACATCGCGCTTCCCAGCGCCTTCCGCATCTTCTGGCAGCCGGAGGAACCGGCCTGAGCCGTCCGTTCATAAAATGATCCCCCTGCCGCAGTTTGCTGCCCCCTGACAGGGGTAACAACGGCGGCGGGGATTACCCGGCTGGTGTTTCAGGCACCAGCCGGGTTTTCCATTGGCGTATAGCTG
>ERZ809207.791-NODE-791-length-10735-cov-6.336610_pt1 | contig 10735 bp, 12 predicted proteins | sample MGYA00520515_ERZ809207 | MGnify/ENA primary metagenome ERZ809207 (study PRJEB31570, sample SAMEA3213009) | Homo sapiens | biome: human-gut; feature: human gut; material: fecal | place: Sweden | collected 2011 ... | reverse complement strand
AAGAAAACGCATTTCCTGCAATCCCTGCGGAAAAGTCGCTTGCCATCCGCTACCGCGCAAAGGTGTCTGCAAGCGAGGCTGTCACCAACGTTGCCGCGGCAACTGTCGTGTTTACGATTGCCGCCGTTATGGAGGGTTAAGCTATGAAATTCAGAAAAATTACAGCGCTTTTGCTTGTTCTCTGTATGATGCTCTCCCTGAGCCTTTCGGCATTTGCGGCGGATGATGTTGTCGCCAGCGGCACGATTCAGAACAGCGGTATCCGCTGGGAGCTGAACGGCAACGGATGGCTGACCATTTCCGGCAGCGGTGAAACGCCTGTCTTTACCAGCGCGGATGACCAGCCGTGGGCGGAATATCGGGAACAAATCACAGAAATCTGGTACGACGATATGGAAGCGTTGACGATTCCAGACCTCGCGTACTGGTTTGAGGGATGCTCGAAGCTGACTACCGCCGAATTGCCGCTGACCCCGGTCATTGGCCGTCATGCGTTTTACGGTTGTGCCAAGCTGAACACGATCACCATGTATTACGGCGAAACCGTGCTGGAAAGCATCGGTGAAGATGCGTTCTGGCGCGAAACCGACGCTGGCGACACGCTCTATATCGCCTACATCATCGGCTACACCTATGATTGGGCGGCGTCCAATCGCAGCAGCCGGTATTTTTATGATCTGTACGGCGTGTATCAGAACGCAGACGCCGCCACCACTGCACCCAACGGCATCAAGAAAGCGCCGGGTATCTCTGTTCAGTCCACCGGCTCCATCATTGGCAACTGCCCTTCATGCGGAAAGTATTCGTTCCAGGGCACATACGTTGAAGTCGCACATTCGTCTCGCGGTCATGCAAACTATAATGAGTGTTATCTCTGCCACTACGTCCAGTACCTTGGCACTTACACCTATAAGAGTCACGGCGCTGGTGGTTACGGTTCCGGTACCTGCCCGGACTGCGGCAGCCATACGTGGGTGCTGCAAAGTCAGCAGGCAGCGACCTGTACCAGCAACGGTTACAGAAGCTATTCGTGTGCCTGCGGTCAGACAAAATCTGAGACGATCTATTCCAGCGGACACAACTACAGCTATGGCTCGTGGGAACAGTATTCTGCATCACAGCATCGGCGTGAAAATTACTGCCGGAATTGCGGAGCAACGGACTACGACTACGCCAGTCACAGCATGAGTTATGGATCTTGGAGCAATTCTTCTTCCAGCCAGCACAGCCGAACGGCATCCTGCCGTACTTGTGGGTACTCCACAACGGAATACGGAAATCATAGCTATTCTACCGGTTCGTGGAGCAAGTACAGCGATACCCAGCACCGCAGAAGCAAGACTTGCTCCGGCTGCGGCGCATCGACCTATGACTATGCTGACCACAGCTATTCTTATGGTTCATGGACGAAAGCAGACGATGCGCAGCACAAGCGCACGAAAACCTGCTCGGTTTGTAAGGCTTCCAGTGAAGAATACGCTGACCATGTGGATTCCAACGGCGACGGCAAGTGCGACGATTGCGGCGCAACGGTCAGCCTGACCGTCACTTGGGACGCAGATAGCAACGGCGGCACCATCGACGGCAAGGCCAGCTTTTCCGAAACCGTGAAGCTGAACAGCAAGCCGACTGCGCCGGGCAGCGTTCCCGTCAAGACCGGCTACACTTTCAAGGGTTGGTTTACGGCCAAGACGGGCGGCAGCCTTTACAGTACGGTCACGATCACCAGCAGCACGACATTTTACGCGCAGTTCGCGGCCAACAAGTACACCGTAACATGGGATTTGGGCATCGGTCAGAGCGAAACGACCGAGCAGACTTACGGGGAAAAGCTGCTGCTGCCCAAGGACCCGGAACGCAAAAATGCAGAATTTTTAGGCTGGTTTACGGAGAAAGACGGCGGTACAGAGGTTGATTCCAACACCATCTATACGACGGACGGTGAAACAACTTATTACGCCCATTGGGAGATTACCGAGGTGTTTTCCGTGACCGTGCCGGTTACATTGCCGCTTATCGTTGACGAAAGCGGCGAGGTTCATACCGGCACAGCAGAGATTATCAACGGCTCTACTGGCGAGGTAGTTGTATCCAGCGTTTCGATTTCCACCAAAAACGGTTGGCAGCTCGTGCCCTACACGACCGATATGGCACACGAAAAGGTAGATGCGAAGCTCCTCGGCTTCAAGATCAACGGCGTGCAGACCAGCAAGAACGGCAGCGCAGAAACATTCTCCTTGGCTGCGCCGTGGGAGATCGCAGAAAACAGCAGACTGCCCATCAGCTACGATGCGGTTGTCAGCGCCGTTTCCAAAGCAATCACCGAACAGGAGGTCCTGTCCGTCGTATTCGTGCTGGAATGGGGCGGAGAATAACTGTATGGATGAAGAAAAAGTCGCAGAGCAAATGACCGTGCTTGTTGTCGAGCCGGGATATGCGCCATACGAAAAAACAATTCCGCATGACGTTCAAGCCATGCAGGAGATTGTAGGCGGCCTGATTACTGCTATTTATCCATACGAGGAACCGTTCGGCATTGTTGCAAACGATGAAGGACTTCTTTTGGGTATGGATTTCAACCGTAGTGTCGAGGGCGGCTATGGTGGTCTGGTGGGTCCTTTTTTCGTGTGCGGTTTGACGGAGGACAGCTTTTGTTCGCTCCCTCCCGACCAGATGGAACGCTTCAAGAAGAAATTCCATAAGGCCGAGATTCTGGTAGGCTTTTGCGGAAATGAACCAGTCACATTGAAGGTCGAGCCGAAACAGAAGGTTTTGAACCCCGAAAAGCAGCGCAAACCACCGTCGCAGGAGCGTTGAAATGGGGTTTGAACTGACCGGTGCAACACCGGACGAACGTCTCAAAGAACTGACCGAAAAACTGGAACAGGGTGTCAGCGAGATTTTTACCAGTGGGCGCTACGCGGAATATCTGTCTGCCATGTCAAAATTCCACACATACAGTTTCGGCAACGTCATGCTCATTCTCATGCAAAACCCGGCTGCATCCTGTGTGGCCGGGTTTCACACATGGAAGAAAGAGTTTGGACGCACTGTAAAGGCACATGAAAGCGGTCTGAAGATTCTCGCTCCGTGCCCGTATCGGCGGTTCATTGAACAGGACAAGTTGGACAAGGACGGTAAGCCCGTACTTGATGCAACCGGAAAACCAGTGCGGGAACGGACGCTGGTGCAGCTTATGAGATTCCGTATTGTCACCGTCTTTGACATTTCACAGACCGAGGGCAAGGAACTTCCCAGCATCGGCGTATCCGAATTGCAAGGCAATATCGCACATTTTGAGGAACTGGCAAACGCGATCACAAGCGTTTCGCCGGTTCCCATTTTGTATAAAGCACCGCATGGAGCAGCAAAAGGCTGTTTCAACCACGTCACGGAAGAAATTTTGGTACGCCCCGGCATGAGCCAGAAGCAGACGCTCAAAACCATGCTGCATGAAATCAGCCATGCAACACTCCACCGGCGCAAGAAAAACGAACCGCCGTCCAAAGACCAGCACACGCGCGAGGTCGAAGCCGAAAGTGTGGCGTATGTGGTCTGCCAACATTTCGGCATCGACACATCGGATTATTCTTTTGGCTACGTCGCCGGGTGGAGCAAGGGAAAAGAGCTGGACGAGCTGAAAGCATCGCTGGATACTATCCGCACTTGCGCCGCCGGGCTGATCGACGCGATTGAAGAAAAGTGTCCAGCCTTATGCCCGCAGAAAAATCAGTCACAGGAAAAATCGCACGGAGGTGAAGCAAGAGCATGACAGATTATCAACCGGACATCCTCAATTTTTTAGAAAAGATTGTCCAGCGGAACACCCTTGCCTACAAAGAAGATTTTGACGTTGACAAAGAAATTCTCTGGAACAGTGCGCAGGAATCCAGTTTGGAGCATCGTTCTTTTCTCTGGATGAGCCGTCCGTGTGGAACATGGTGTGTGCCGGAGCGCGAGACGTATTTGCAGGACAGCCGCGCTTACAAAACGTGGACGTTTTACGCAGACCAGCCGAACGGCATCAAAGCGTACCGCGTTGTGGTAGATGGTGTCCGCGACGGCAAGCTGGCAGGCAAGGTCGTTCCCATCGACTACGCCAAACAGGTACAGCGCGTGGTCAAATCCGCGCTTCCCATTGCAAAGGTGCAATACCGCGATAAGGACGAGTATTTTTGCGAAAGCAGCCATGAAACATTCATTCACCGCGTATTGCGGTTGGAGAAGAACATACACGATATTCGCTGTGTACCGGAAAGCGAAGCGGAATTACAAAGTCTTTTACTGCTGGAGCATCAAATGGAAAGGCAGGATAAACGCCCCCACAGGACAAAATCTGTTACAAAGCAGCTGGACGTGCGCTGACACCACAAGTGGTGTCAGCGGATAGCAAGTATGTCGTTTGTTAAACGACCCTTGTTAGGGGCTTGCGCCCCTAACACCCTGCGTTTTGCGTTTCACCGTGAGATTCATTTCAGGCGGTCGCGTTCAGCGATTGTTTGCGGGAGCGCCGAATTTGCGTTTCACGGTGATACGCATTTACAGTTACGCAAGGTTTCAATCGCGTTTCACCGTGAGATTTATTAAGGAGGGTTTTTTTGCGCAGTCGATCACATTTCACCGGCGTATGGCTGAACGACACGGAATATCGCCAGCTCATGCAGTTCTGCCAGAGCAGCGGTCTGTCCGCCAGCGCCATGATCCGAAAATGTATTCTGGGCGAAACCATCAAGCCGCGCCCACCGGACTGCTATGCAGAGCTTTTGCACGTGCTGTCCGGTATCGGTACAAATATCAATCAGATTGCACACCGAGCAAACGGCAAGGGATACGTCACACAGGCACAGATCCATGATGCAGCGCGGTTCGCGCGGGAGGCGTGGGAGCTGGTGCGGGAGTCAATATAATGGCATACGATAAGATCATCGTCATCCGTTCTCGGCTGGCTCGGTGCCTGGATTATGTTCAAAACGACGGTAAGACGGATTTGGGCGATGCAGTAGACTATATCTGCAATCCCGTCAAAGCAGGTTTTCAGACGGCAATCAACTGTACGCTGGATAATGCTTTTGTGCAGATGCAGGAAACCAAACGGCGCTGGGATAAATGCGGCGGCATTTTAGGCTATCATATCGTTCACTCTTATGCACCGGGCGAGGTCACGCCGGAACAGGCGCACGAAGCAGGCGTAGAGTTTGCGCGGCGGCTGTTAGGTGACAAATACGAAGCCGTTGTCTGTACGCACACCGACCGCGACCACCTGCATTGCCACATTGTTTTCAATTCTGTTTCGTTCATGGATGGCAGAAAGTATCGCAGCGATTTCAAAAGCTACTTTCACGATCTGCGCGATACGTCGAACGCCGTAAGTCAGGAGTACGGTTTTTCTGTCATTGATTCCAACGGACAGGGCAAGCATTATTCCGAGTGGAACGCCGAACGGAACGGAAAAACAACCGTCCGTGATCTCATCCGGCATGACATAGATGCGGCGCTGACCGGAAGCCTGACCTATGATATGTTTCTGGAAACCTTGCGTCGGCATGGCTATTCTGTCAAGCGCGGCCCGAATGTCAAGCATACCGCCGTCCGTCCATCGGGCGGGCAGCGGTTTGTTCGTCTGGACAGCCTTGGAGATGGATACACAGAAGCCGATCTCATGCAGCGATTGAATGAGCAGCGGCATGAACCAGAGCCAACGATACCAGTATTTTCAGCACAAAAGCGATATACCATTCGCCGCCGTCCGCGCCGCTATCCACACGTCAAGCGCGGCAGTTTCCGGGCGCTATACCTATACTATCTGTATCTGCTATCCCCACGGAAGAAACGCCCACAAAAGGTTTCATTTGAAACGCGGGCCGAAATTCGCCGTGCAAAACAGTACCGGCAACAATTTATGCTGCTGCAAAAGTATCACATAGATACAAATCCAGAGTTAGAAATGCTGTCCGATGCGCTGTCAAACGAGATGCAGATAATCGTAGACCGGCGTAAGGAATTATACGCATTGCGCCGGGAGCAGCCGTCTGAGCAGCTTGACGCGGACATTGACAGCTTGACCGCACAGCTCCGGCCCCTGCGTCGGGAACTGCGGTTATGCGGCAAAATCGCGGAATATTCGCCGCGGATGCTGCGGCAGGTGCGGGAAAACAACACACCACCAACAGAAAATCATGCGCCGGATAAGGCGCGGGAAAGGAGGCACAGCCTATGGAGGTAAGCGGCGAAGCTGCTGATCTCGTAATGAAAGAGGGCGTACAAATTTCGGAAGAAGCAATTAAACTACTTGCGCGGGGCGCAAAGAATCTCGCGGCGCTGTTGTATGCACTGGCAAAAGATCAGAAGAAGTTATACGGCAAGGTCAATATGAACCGACTTTTGAGCGAACAGCGACCCATTGAGGTTCTACCCTTGCGCACAGAGGATTTTGACGAGTTCAAGCGCAGAGCCAAGAAAGTCGGCTTGTTATTTTCAACCATTTTGGACAAGAAAGACGACGCGCCATACCTTGAAATCCTGACCAACATTGACCATCTCTCACAGGCAAATTATATCCTAGAGCAGATGGGATACCAGCCCAGACAGTTGGAGGACGCGCAGCCAAAAAAAGAGCAGACCCCTGCCCGACCAGAACCATCCTTGCAAAAGCAAAGGAGTGGCTTGACGCAGGGGCCGATTTCGACCAATGAGGAAAAGCAGCCCGTTCGCGGACGGCTGGCGGCATTGCGTGCCGCCGCAGAGCGGACGCGGCCAGAACCCCAGCGCGAGCTGGAGCATATCAGGTAATAGGAGTGAGTATTATCTTAAATTTAGCAGATTTAGTAAATGAAAAGAATCAGAGCAGCGAACTCTGGCAGGCGCAGCGGCAGGCTGACCGCGAAAACACAAACGCCATGCAGGACGCAGGTATTGTTCAGATCACCAGCGACCCGGACGCTTATTTGCGGTATCTGAATTGTCAGGCCGACAATCCGAGTTATAGCGCTGGCAATGTTGCGCTCGTTATGGTGCAGGATCAGGATGCAACCATTTTCGGAACAAAAGACCGCTGGAAAAGTCTGATGCGCAGCGTATCTCCGACCGAGGAAAAGAATGGCGTGAAAATTTACACCCGTTCCTCTTTCGGCAAAGGGTATGTACTGACGGACGTTTACGACGTGCGGCAGACAAGCGGGCGCGACCTGAAGCACACCGCATTGCAGCCGGACAGCAAGGAAATGACGGAAGCCCTCAAAACGCTCCTGAATTATTGTGTTGTGCCGCTGGTGAGTGATGAGAGTATCCCCATGCCTGCGCTCTACGACCCAAACCAGATGAAAATGGCGGTCAATCCGAAATATAACGATGCAGAAGCGTTCGCAGGCATCGCAACAGAGATCGCCCACGTCCGTTTTCATGCCAAAGGCTATAATCAGAACTATTCGCGGGATGATTATGAGCTGGATGCGCAGAGCGTCGGCTATATGATCTGTCGTCGCTTTGGTGTTCCGTGTGAAGCGCCCGACGTATCAAATCTGGCGGCGTTCTATGACGGGTTTGACCCGCAGGATCGGCGTCAGGCGCTTGGACAGATTCAGGACATGGCGCAGAAGATTGGCGGCAGCATTGAACGTGCAATCACGCCGCAGGTTCGGTCCCGGAATATGAACCGCAGCGCACGTTAAAGAGGTTTGCTCCCCTCCGGGGGAATATCTTCCGCTGGGTGTCCGCAGTCAAGGCCGGTCGATGCTGACGCATCGGCCGCAGAGCCAGCCAGTGTGCGCACTGGCTGGGCCTTGACAGCTGCCACTCAGCGGAAGTGTGGCAGCCAAGGGGAGCAAACCAAGGCTGCCCGCTGGCGCGGGCAGCTCCTATGTTGGGGAGGGCTGCGCGCCCGACCGGAAATACGTCTCACCGTGAGACGCATTTATGATATTGGAAAAGAGGTATCTGAACATGATAAAAAAGCTGTTTTGTTTTGCTGCGCCGGTCCTGCTGCTGGCCGTGGCCGGTGTCCTGCTTCTGTGCAAGCGCCACGCCGAGCGGACCGGTCTTGCCTGTCTGGACAGTGACCTGTGACACGCAAGAAGAAATCATTCCGAAGCGCCGCCCCAGTGTGGGCGGCGTTTACTCTACCCATCGTCTGGTTGGCCGTGCTGATGGCGAGCTGCTATGAACCTGGCATGACAATTTTCACGCTGATGGATGCCTTTTCAGCCGCGACGAAGAATCCATTTTCTTTGCACTGGACAACCTACACGCCAAAGTTTATCGGTATCTTTTTACTGCTCTATGGCGGCGCGATTCTGTTTTATTACACGGGGCAAAAGAATACGCGCCCCGGTGAGGAACATGGCTCTGCGTCGTGGGGCAGTGTCCGGGAACTGGACAAGAAGTACCGCGACAAGGATGCAGGCAAAAACGTCATACTGACCCAACACCTGCAAATGAGTATGAACGGCAAACTGCACCGCAGAAACCTGTTGCAGATCATCGTCGGCGGCTCCGGTTCGGGTAAGACGCGATTCCTCGCAAAACCGAACCTCATGCTTGCAAATGCCAGCTTCATTGTGACCGATCCAAAGGGCGAAATGCTCCGCGCTGTTGGAAACCTGTTCTTGGAGGAGGGCTATGTGCTGCGTATGTTCGACCTGATCGATCCGGCAAAATCGGACTGCTACAACCCGTTTTGCTACATACGCAAGGACGCGGACGTGTTCAAGCTGATCGATAATTTCATCAAGAACACCACTCCAAAGGGCGCGAAAGCAAACGATCCGTTCTGGGAGAAATCCGAAACCGCGCTTGACGCCGCGCTCATGCTCTATCTGCTCCATGAAGCACCGGTTGAAGATCAGAACATGGAAACGATTCTCTACATGATTGAAAACGGCGGCGCAAAGGAAGAAGATGACGACTATCAATCGCCTTTGGATTTGCTCTTTGAAGCCTTGGAGGAAGAACAGCCCAATCACATCGCCGTGCGGCAATACCATATTTTCAAGCAAGCGGCCGGCAAAACTGCTAAATCGATTTTAGTGAGCGCCGCCGTTCGTCTTGCGTCGTTCACCTTGCCCGAAATTCAGTGCATCACAGCCAGCGACGATATGGAGCTTGGCAAACTGGGCGAACGCAAGCAAGCCATCTTCTGTATTATCCCGGACAGCAACGACGCATCGCTCAATTTCCTTGTCGGTATGCTCTACACGCAAGCGTTTCAGGAGCTTTACTATCAGGCAGACAAAATCCATCAAGGGGCGCTGCCTGTTCCCGTGCGGCTGATGTTCGATGAATTTGCGAACGTGGCCTTGCCCGACGGCTATGCCCGATTGCAGGCGACTATGCGCTCTCGAAACATTATGTCAACTATCATTCTGCAAAATATTTCGCAGCTCAAGGCGTTGTTCAAGGACGATTGGGAGGGCATCATCGGCAACGCGGACAGCTTTGTGTACTTAGGCGGCAACGAACAATCGACGCACAAATATATTTCGGAGCTGCTTGGGAAAGAAACGATTGATACCCGGACATCCAGCCAGAGTAAGGGCAGGAACGGTTCGTTCAGTCAGAATTTCCAACAGACTGGGCGCGAGCTTATGACACCGGACGAGGTGCGGCGCTTGGATAATAAAAACGCAATCGTTCTGATTCGAGGCGAGAAACCAGTCATTGACGAGAAGTATGACATCCTGAAGCACCCGAATATTCACCGCACGGAGGACGGCAGCGCGCCGCCGTATCTCCACACGCCGCTGCGCGCGTTCGCGGCAGACGATCTTTCGTTCCCCATTGAAAACATCGACGATATTGAATTTTTGGAGGATTAACATGAAACATGAATTAACCCCGCGGCGTAAAGAACGCCGCATCATGGCCGTCTGGACAAGCCTTATGCTGACGACGGCGCTGTTCACAACCTCGGCTTTTGCCGCCGATTCTGACCCGTTGACCATCGTAAACAATCTTTCTGATTTTATCTTTTCCTGCATCAAGGCCATCGGCATTATCATCCTCGGCTGGGGCGTTGTGCAGCTCGGTATGTCTGTGCAGTCGCACGACGCGACGCAGAGAACGCAGGGTGTTCTTTGCCTGTTCGGTGGCTTACTGATCGCCTTTGCAAAGGAAATTCTGACGGCGATCGGCGTGGTGTAATAAATCTCACCGTGAGACGCATTTTGAAAACGAAAGGAATGAGATTCAGCTTGCAAACATATCATATTCCTGATATACTATGGATAGAAAATACAGGAGGTGGTTCCATGCAAATCAGAGCATCTACGGCATTGCGCAATGAATATCTGCAAATCTCGCAGCTTGCAAAGGTGTCCGGCGAACCGATCTATATTACGAACAAGGGCGAAGCTGATCTGGTCATTCAGAGTATTGAAGCCTATGAGCAGCGGGAAAAAATGTTGGCACACCGGGCAAGCGTTCTGGAAGCGGAACTGGACCGCCTGAGTGGTGCACCGACATATTCTCCGGAACAGGTGCGCGGCAGGATGAAGGAGATTTTTGATGCAGCAAGAGTATCAGATTAAATATCTGCGCGCTGCTATGCGTGATCTGGAGGGAATTGCACAGCTTTACCTCGGTTTAGCCGGTGCGGATTCTGCTGAAAAATTCATCGATGAAATTCTGCACACCGTAGACCTGCTGCGGACATTCCCGTATTCCGGTGCGCTGCATCCGGATATGGTGCTGGCAGAACGAGAGTTCCGTAAGGTCATTTGCCGTGACTATGTATGTGTCTACA